>UMII01015166.1_pt1 | contig 11170 bp, 10 predicted proteins | sample 1965731 | NCBI WGS metagenome assembly UMII01 (sample SAMEA4836118, study PRJEB28245) | human gut metagenome | biome: gut microbiome; material: fecal sample | place: Denmark | collected 2008
TTTGGTGTAAGAATCGGGCGTGTGGTGGATGGGTGTAGACCTGTAAAGGGCTGCATCACAAAGTGGATTCATGGATCTGCAAACGGACAGACAGAACTTTCCACCGCAGGGGAAGCAAATGTGAAAAACATGGAGGTTTTCTTACATCTTCAAAACCGACTCCCAGATCTCCTCGACCACCGGAACACCAAGCTCGCGGTTTTCTTTGATGGTGCGCAGCATTCCCTCGCCGGGCCAGCGGACTTCGCCATCCGGTCTGGCCGGGGTGCTGGCCTTGATGTCCGCAAGGATGGCGTCGATGACGGCGTCGTTTTCCTCGACGGTGCCAAATTTAGTGGGGTCGATCGCGATCATGATTTGGGTCAGACCGATCTCGTCGCCGAAGGTCCCGATGGTGTGGACGGCATTGCCGCCGGAAAGAAGGGTGGCGATCAAATCCAGCAGGATGGAGAGGCCGCTGCCCTTCCAGTAGCCGATGGGCAGTGCGCGGCCGCTCTTTTCGATGGCGGCGGGGTCTGTCGTGAGCTGGCCGTCCTCGTCGCAGCCGCCGGGTACGGGCAGCTGCCTGCCGGCCAGACGGGTGCTTTCCAGCTTGCCGTAGCTGAACTGGCTCAAGGCGCAGTCCACCATGACGTGCTGACCGTCGGAGCGGGGGACGGCGAGGATGAGCGGGTTATTGCCGATGCGGCAGTCTTTGGCGCCCCAAGCAGGCATATTGGGGGCGGTGTTCGACCAGCAGATGCCGATGCAGCCTTTTTCGGCGGCCAGCCAGCCGTAGGTGCCGCCGCGCATCCAGTGGTTGTTGTTGCCCAATGCCACGATGCCGACGCCGTTCTCTTTGGCGAGGGCGCAGGCACGTTCCATTGCGCGCTGTGCGTTCAGCGGGCCGAAGCCGCGGTGGCCGTCCCAGCGCTCCATACTGCCCATGCGGGAGATGCACTCGGCGCGGGCAAGCGGGTCGATCTCGCCCTTTTCGAGGTAGCTCACCACCCGCGGAAAGCGATTCAGACCGTGGCTGTACACGCCGGAAAGGCTGTTCTGGGCGAAAATCACAGCGGCGTCTTTGGCGTCCGACGGGGTGAAGCCGTGCTTTTCCAGCACGCGGGCAAACTGAGCGACCATTTCTTCGTAGGCGACACGTTTCATGAATATCTCCTCCTGAGCAGTGTTTGAAAAGAATAATGTAAGCGCTTTCTTGACGCGATTATAGCACAACAAAAGCAAAAATCAAGTGCTTTTGCAAAATTTGTGTAACCGCTTGCATTTTGGAGAACACACACTCTCCTAAGATTTTACACTTCAACTGCTCTGCCTCTGAACGAGTTCCGGCTGCAAGGTGACAGAAGAATAGTCCTCGCCGTGCTCGATGCGGCTCTGCAGCAGCTGGACGCAGAGTAAGGCCACCTGCTCCGGTTTGTTGTCCACGGAAGTCAATTCCGGCTCGCACAGGCGGGCATAGGTGGAATTATCATAGCCCACCACGGCGGTCTCCTCGGGGACGCGGATGCCCGCCCGGAGCAGGGCTTTCAGTACACCGGCAGCGGTCAGATCCTCACCGCAGAGAATGCCGTCCGGGCGGATGCCATCGGCCAAAAGCTGCTGCACCGCGCGGATGCCGTCCTCCAGCGTCTCGCCGGTTTCGAGAATATGCCCGTCTGCGTCCAGACCGGCAGCGGCCATCCCGGAGAGGAAGCCCTTCGCCTTGGCGGCGGCGCTGTCGGTGGACTTATCCTTGATATAGTAGAGGTTCCGGCGTCCGGTCTTCACCAGATGCTCCACGGCCATCTCGACGCCCCGGCAGTCATCGACCATGACGGAGTACGCGTCCGGCAGGGCCAGCGTGCCGTTGGCGAGGACGACGGGCATTTTGCGCAGAAGGTTCTCCATCTCTGCCCCCTGACAGATGGTGTTGAAAATCGAGCCGACCAGAATGAGGCCGTCCACCTGCTTCTGCGCCACAGCCTGCAGGGTGCGCAGCGTCTCCGCCCGGTCGCCGCCGGTGTTGCAGAGGATGACCTCGTACCCTCTGCGGCCAAACTCGCGCTCGATGGTGTAGGCTGTGCGGGCATAATGGGAATCCCGGATGTCCACTGTGAGCACAGCCACCGTGTGCAGGCTCTTGCTGACCATGCCCTGCGCAATGGCACTGGGAGCGTAGTTGCAGCGTTTGAGCACCTTTTCCACCTTGGCGCGGGTGTCTGCACGGACGGTATCTTTGTGGTTGAGCACGCGGGAGACGGTGGCGATCGAGACTCCGGCTTCCCGTGCAATATCGTAAATATTCATAGACCCTCTTGTAAAATCAGATGTGGTTGGATGGTTAAAGCATACCCTGCCGCCGTGTGGTTGTCAAGATGAAGGGGAGACGGTGTACCGAAAAACTTGCCCTTGTCGCCAGCGGGAAACTGGGCTATAATAAAGCCACTTATTAGCCGGAAGGAGGGGATGCAGATGGAGCTGTTTCGGCGGACATTGGCGGGGCTGCTGATGCTGGTGGTTGCGGTGTCAGTGGGCATCTGGGTGCAGGGAAGGTTTATCGACGCGGTGCGTCTGCCGACTCATACGAGGATGATCGGGGCGACGTATACGACCCTGAGTGACCCGTTTTATGAGACCATCAACGATGAGATCCAGATGCAGATCAAGAGCAACGGCGATCTGCTCCTGGTGCGCGACCCGGGACAAGACCAGGAGCGGCAGAATCAGGAGATCGAGGATATGCTCAATAAGGGCATTGAGCTGCTTATCGTGAACCCGGTGGATTATGTGGGCGTGACGCCTGCGCTGGAAAAGGCGAGGGAAAAGGGTGTGCCGGTCATCCTCATCGACTCCAAGGTGGACGACCCGGAGCTTGTCACCTGCACCATCACCTCCAACAACTACGGCGCCGGTCTGCTGGACGCCCGTCACCTCATCAGCCAGACCAAGAACGCCCGCATCGTGCTGCTGTCCAACTCGGATTCGTTCTCCAGCTGGGACAGGCTTTCGGGCTTCTGCCAGACCCTGACCAAAAGCGGCAACGACTACCGGATCCTGGAGCTGCGGGACTGCGGCGGTGAGCTGAACCGTGCCATGCGCGCGATGGTGCAGCTGTTGGAGACGTTCCCGCGCATTGACGTCGTGATGGCCGTCAACGAGCAGGCGGCCCTGGGCGCAATGGCGGCGCTGGAAGAAAAGGGCGCGCTCTCGTCCACTTTGGTCTACAGCGTGGACGGCTCACCGGAGGCGAAAGCCCTGATCTCCGAAGGGCTGATGACGGCCACTTCGGCACAGTCGCCCCTCCGCATCGGCCGGATGACGGCAGAGGTGGTGTACGAGATCCTGGAGGGCAAGCCGTACCTGACCAACATCGTGGTGCCGGTAAATCAAATCACGCAGGAGGATATTCTGCGCTACGGCACGGAGGGCTGGCAATGAAAACTGAAAATTTGTCCATCGGCCTCCGGGTGCTCTACCATGCCATTGAGTGGCTGACGGTATTTCTGATCCTGCTCATCTTTGCGGTGCAGATCATCACGCCGCTCTACGCGGTGAGAGTTGGCCGTGCAGACTCGTTTTTGCAGCAGCTGCAATGGCTGCCGTACCGCCCCGGTGTGCTTGCCCTGGGCGTGATGCTGGCAGCGGTGGGCACCATCCTGAGCAAGTGCTCCCACGAGGTGGACAGCGGCTTTCTCTCCCGCAGCAGCTGGCAGTTATATTTATTGGAGGGCGTGCTGTACAGTGCCTCGGCGCTGATCTTCCAGCAGAACTGCGACAAGATCGCTCTGTTTGCGATCGTGGATATGGTGGACGACCCGCGCTCTCTCCGGCAGAAGCGCTTTCTGAGCGCCATGATCGTGGTGTACCTTTTCTGCAACATGGACGCCGCCACCAGCGCTCTCCATGCCGTGACGCTGAAACAATACCTGGCTTTTTACAGCCTGCACACCCGCAGCGTCCTGCAGCTGGTGATCGAGAGCCTGTCGGCGCTGGAAATGATACTCTTCATCCTGTACATGGTGCTGTTCATCAGCCAGCAGACCAGCGAGAAACAGGAGATCCTGAACCTGAACCAGCAGCTGCAGCAGGCCAACGAGCAGCTGCGCATCTACGCCGAGGAGAGCGCCCACACCGCACAGGTGCAGGAACGCAACCGCCTTGCGCGGGAGATCCACGACACGTTAGGCCATGTGCTCACGGGCATCACGGCGGGCGCAGACGCCTGCATCCAGATGATGGACGACTCGCCCGAGATGGCACGGCACCAGATGGAGCTGATAGCCGACACCGCCCGCAACGGCATGAACGATGTCCGGCGCTCGGTCAAGGCGCTGCGGCCGGACTCGCTGGAAAAAGAAAACCTCTCGGGTGCGCTCAACAAGATGTGTACCAGCATGGCGCAGAGCAGCGGCGCGCAGATCCAGCTGGAAGAGTCGCTGGCCGGGCTGACGCTCTCGCAGGATGAGGAAGACTGCGTCTACCGCACCGTGCAGGAGGGCATCACCAACGCCATCCGCCACGGCCACGCCACCCGGGTCCAGGTGCGGTGCCATATCGAGGACGGCGTGCTGGAAGTGTCGGTGAGGGACAACGGCATCGGCTGCAAGAGCGTGACGCCGGGCTTTGGCCTGCAGCATATGCAGGAGCGGATGCTCATGCTGGGCGGCACGTTCTGGTATGAGAACAGCGACGGGTTCTGCATCCGGGCAGAGATCCCTCTGCGCAAGACCCCGGGCAGTGAAAAGAGGAAACAGGAGGAAACGGTATGATAAAGGTGCTTCTGGCCGACGACCAGGAACTGATCCGTCAGAGCCTCAGCTTTGTGATGAGCAAGCAGGAAGACATTGAGATGGTGGGTACAGCTGCCAATGGCTGTGAAGCGCTGGAACTCGTGGAGGAAAAGCAGCCCGACGTGGTGCTGCTGGACATTCGGATGCCCGAGATGGACGGCGTGGAGTGTACCCGCCGCATCAAGCAGGAGTTTCCGGGCATCAAGGTCATCATCCTGACCACCTTTGACGATGACGATTATGTGTTTGACGCTCTGCGGTACGGCGCTTCCGGCTACCTGCTCAAGGGCGTCTCGGTGGACGGCCTGACCAACGCCGTGCGGGAGGCCGCGCGGGGCGGCTCCATCATCGCCCCGGATGTGGCGTCCAAGGTCTTGCAGATGTTCTCCCGCATGGCACAGGGCGACGTGCAGGTGCGCGTGAACAAAAAGAATGCGCTGGAGCTGACCAAGATGGAGTGGCAGGTCATCCGCGAGGTGGGCTGCGGCCTCTCCAACAAGGAGATCGCGGGCAGACTCTATCTCTCCGAAGGCACGGTGCGCAACTACATCAGCAGCATCCTGCGCAAGCTGGAACTCCGTGACCGCACCCAGCTGGCCATCTGGGCGGTGCAGAACCAGAACAGCCAGCCGGAGGCAGACGTATGAGCCGGTACTGGAAAGCCGCGCTGCCCTTTCTGCTGGCAGCGGTCATCATTCTGGCGGCTGCCAGCCGTCCGGTGGTGCTGCACATCGGCTTCCCGTGTGACAGCTATTGGAATGTCCCGGGCGAGAACTACTATACCTTTATTGACGCCGCCATTGAAAAGTTTGAGGCAGAGCACCCCAACGTGAAAGTCGAGTACACCAGCGGCATCCGGGTCGAAGACTACACCGAATGGCTCAGCGGCCAGTACCTGCTGGGGCAGGAGCCGGATGTGATGGTGATCCTTCCCGAGGACCTTGTAATTTTCAGCGATACAGCTTCCCTGCGGGAGCTGGATCCGTTCATGAAGCAAGACCCGGAAGCGGATCTGAGCGGCTTTTACCCGGCGGCATTGCAGGCCGGAGCCGACAAGGGGAAACAGTATGCGCTGCCGCTGGAATGCGTGCCGCAGATGATGTTCATCAATAAGACACTGCTCCAAAAAGAGCACATCCGCATCCCGGATAACGATTGGACGTGGGATGAGTTTTACAGCCTGTGTGAGCAGCTGACGAGAGACACGGACGGGGACGGCATCGTTGACCAGTTCGGCGTCTACGATTACGGCTGGGAAGAGGCGCTGGTGGCCAACGGCTGTTCTCTGTTCAGTGAGGACGGCCAGCACTGCCTGCTGAACCAGAGCGCACAGGAGTCCGCCGTACAGTTTGCGCGGAAGATCTACCAGCTCAACGCCGGAACGGATCTGAGCGAAAAGACCTTCGACGAGGGCAGAGTGGCGTTCCGCCCGATGCTCTTTTCCGAGTACCGCAGCTATGAGCCGTATCCGTGGCGCATCAAGCGCTCGTCGAACTTTGAGTGGGACTGCATCGCCATGCCCAGCGGCACAAGCGTCGGCGGCGGCAACTACTCCCGGCTGAGCACCCTCATGCTGGGCATCAGCCAGCGCACAAAGCACTCCCGGCTGGCGTGGGAGCTGCTGAAGACCATTGCCTGCACGGAGGAGATGCAGACGATGGTCTACACCGAGTTGAGCGGCGTGTCCGCCCTGCACAGTGTGACGGAATCTGATGAGGTCGCCCGGCTGCTTCAGCTGGACTCGCAGGACACCGCCTCCCGCGGAATGTCTACTCTGCCTGCCATCATGGAGGATACGCTTGCCACGCCCCGCTTTGCGCGGTATCATCAGGCGATGGAGAGCGCCGACCGCCTGATCACCGAGGCCATGTCGGCAGACAAGAACTTTGAATTGCAGCTGCTGCAAATTCAGCAGCAGCTCGACGTCACATTGACAAGCTGACAAAAAATCCACGCAGAAAGCCCGCTTTTGTGCAAACTGCTGCATAAAAGCGGGCTTTTATTCGACTATTTGACGAAAGAGTGACATTTGTCATGTTTTGTTTGGCGGAATGTCATATTCTGCTTGTGACATTCTACAGCTGTGAACAGGACATGAACATGGTATGATAAAGCCATGAAAATCAGATGGGCCTGCGCGAGGCTCATCCGAGAAGAGCAAGATCTGTTTGGAAAAATCAGGAGGAAAAATCACATGAAGAAGATTTCTCGTCGTTCGTTTCTCGCTGTCTGCGGCGCTATGGCTGCAACTGCTGCCCTGACCGCCTGCGGCGGTTCTTCCGCTTCTACCGCCGGCACTGCTGCTTCCGGCTCCACTGCTGGCTCCACTGCCGGTTCTGCTGCATCCGGTGAGGTCTTTGAGCTGAAGCTCTCCACCACCCAGACTGATACTTCCCTTCCATGATCTATCAGGGCCTGCAGGCTGCTGCCGACAAGGTCGCTGAGGACACCGACGGCCATGTGAAGGTCACCATCTATCCTTCCAGCCAGCTGGGCGGTGAGGAAGACATGATCGACCAGGCTCTGCAGGGCATGGGCATCGCCGTCCTGACCGACGCAGGCCGTCTGTCCAGCTACGTCAACGACATCGGCATCATGAACATGGCTTACATCGTGGACAACTACGAGGACGGCATGAAGCTGATGGCTACCGACACCTTCAAGGGCTGGGACGCTGACCTGGCCAACAACGGCATCTGCGGCCTGTGCTACAACTACTACGACGGTGCTCGTTCCTTCATGGGCCACAAGCCTTACAAAACCCCCGCCGATCTGAAGGGCGCTGTCATCCGCACCCCCGGTGCTGACCCGTACGTTGAGTCCATCTCCGCTATGGGCGCTACCCCGTACAACATCGCATGGTCTGAGGTCTACAACGGCATCCAGACCAAGTCCATCGACGGCTGCGAAGTCCAGTACACCTCCGCTGTTTCCAGCAAGATCTACGAGGTCTGCGAGTACGTCAGCAAGACCGAGCACATCAACCTGTTCAACATGGTCATCTGCGGTCAGGCATGGTTCGACAAGCTGCCCGCCGAGTATCAGGAAGTCATGAAGAAGGACTTCAACGACTGCGCATACAACAATGCTCAGGACATCATCGCTGCTCAGGCTGACATGGAGAAGACCCTGACCGACAACGGCATGACCATCGTCGAGGTCGATAAGGACATCTTCCGTGAGGCTGTCAAGCCCGCATACGAGAAGCTGGGCTGGACCGAGCTGCGCGAGCAGCTGTACAAGGAAGCCGGCGTCGAGGCCTGATCCCTTAAAAAGCTGAATCGACCATAACGTAAATGTCCTCCTGCATGGCAGCTCGCTGTGCAGGAGGTATTGTGAATAAGGACGACTTTCTATGAAGAAATTTTATGAAAAAGTCTGTAAGCTGGAAGAGCTGATCGCTCTGATCCTGGTTGCAGGCATTGCGGTCCTCGTCTTTGTTTCGGCGCTGATGCGTACCATTGGCCATCCGCTGAACTGGGCACAGGACGTTGCACTGATCGCCTTCGCATGGCTGATCTTCCTCGGCAGCGACGTCGCAATGCGCGGCTCCGGCCTGATCGGTGTTGATCTGTTTGTCAAGAAGTTCCCCGCCGGGGTGCAGAAGGTTCTGGACATCCTGTTCAAGGTCATCATCGCAGCGTTCCTCTGCGTGCTGATCTACTACGGCTACGGCATGACCACCACCGGCTGGGCACGTCAGATCACTTCTCTGCACATCAGCTACAGCTGGGTCACGATGGCTGTGCCTGTCGGCTCCTTCTTTATGCTCATCTCCACCATCCTGAACATCATTGAGCGCGTCAAGACGCCCGCTGGTCAGGAAGTCAAACACGAAGCAGGGAGGGACGTCGGCTAATGTTTATTGCAATCGGTATCTTCTTTGTGTTTCTGCTGCTGGGTATGCCTGTGGCATTCTCCATCGGTCTGTCGGGCTTCTCGTTCTTTATGATCCGCGACCTGCCCATGACCGTTCTGGTGCAGAAATCCATTTCCACTTCTCAGAGCTTTACCATGCTGGCCATCCCCCTGTTCATTCTGGCCGGCAACCTGATGAACAGCTGCGGCATTACCAAGCGCCTGATGCGCTTTGCCAACGCCTGCACCGGCCATATGTACGGCAACATCGGTCAGGTCTCCTGCCTGATGTCCACCCTGATGGGCGGCGTCTCCGGTTCTGCGGTTGCAGATGCTTCGATGGAGTGCCGCATCCTCGGACCTGAGATGACCCGCCTGGGCTACGACCGCGGCTGGTCTGCCGCCATCAACGGCCTGTCTGGCCTGATCGTCGCCACCATTCCGCCGAGCATGGGCCTGATCATTTACGGCACCGTCGGCGAGGTGTCCATTGGCCGTCTGTTCATGGCTGGCTGGGTCCCCGGCATCCTGATGTGCGTGCTGCTGATGCTGGCCGTCACCTGGAGCGCCCGCCGCTTCGGCTACAAGCCCGAGCATGACCATCCGGCTCCGCTGTCTGAGATCCTGAAGGCTCTGCTGGATAGTATCTGGGCCATTCTGTTCCCTGTCCTGCTGATCGTCCTGATCCGCTTCGGCATCATGAGCCCCACCGAGTCCGGCTCCTTTGCCTGCGCATACGCCCTGCTGGTCGGCACCGTGTTCTACCACGAGCTGACTTGGGAGAGCCTGCTGCAGACCCTGCGCGACAGCGTGAAGGACATCACCGTCATCACCATCATTCTGGCGTTCTCCGGCGTGTTCGGCTACGGCATCGTGTTCGATAACATCACTGTCACCATTGCAAACGCTCTGCTGGGCATCACCAGCAACAGCGCGATCCTGCTGCTGCTGGTCGTCGTCTTCCTGCTGATCTGCGGTATGTTCATGGAGACCACCGTTATCGCCCTGATCCTGACCCCCATCCTGCTGCCCGTCATGCGCAGCATCGGCGTCAACGAAGTCGTGTTCGGCATGATCATGATGACCACCGTCACCTTCGGCGTCATGACTCCCCCTGTCGGCACCGCGCTGTATGCCGTGTCTGACATCATGGAGTGTCCCATTGAGGAGACCTTCAAGAAAGGCTGGCCCTTCTACCTCGCGATCGTGTGTGTCATCCTGTTCATGATATTCTTCCCGCAGGCGGTGCTCTTCCTGCCGAACCTCGTGTACGGCGCTTAAATCAAGCTTTCCACATCTCTCCGATTCTTCTATCTAATTAAAGCAGAGCCTGTCTTTCCTGCCTTGGAAAGGCAGGCTCTGTGCCTTTTATGGAGGGTTTTATGAAACCGACAACAGATTTTCCTTTCCTGCTGGACAACCCCCGGGCGTGGCGCACCTATCTGGGAGGCCGGATGCTGGACGCCCTGCACGGTGACTCCAACGGCGAGGACGGGCATTTCCCTGAAGAGTGGATACTTTCCACCGTCGCCGCCCGCAACGCCGGACGGGAGCAATTCCCCGAAGAGGGCATGAGCCACCTGCGCGGCACCGACGTCACCCTGAAATCGGTGCTGGAAAGCGATACGGAGGGCTATCTCGGCAAGGGCGCGGCACAGCCCACCCTCGGCGTGCTGACCAAGCTCATCGACAGCGCCGAGCGCCTGACTCTGCAGGTGCATCCCGACAAGCCGACGGCCCTGCGGCTGTTCCAGAGCCAGTACGGCAAGACCGAGTGCTGGCACATCCTCAGCGGCCACCCCGTGAACGGCGAAGAGCCCTGCATCTACTACGGCTTCCAGCCGGACATGACCCGCGCGCGGTGGGAAGCGCTGTTCCACGCACAGGATATTCCCGGGATGCTGGCCGGGATGCAGAAATATCCGGTGCATCCGGGCGACACCATCCTGATCGAGGGCGGTATGCCCCACGCCATCGGCGCGGGCTGCTTCCTCGTGGAGATCCAGGAGCCGACGGATTATACGATCCGGGTGGAGCGCACGACGCCCAGCGGCTTTGCCGTGGCCGACAGTATGTGCCATCAGGGGCTGGGCTTTGAAAAGATGTTCGAGTGCTTCCACTACGAGCCGCACAGCCGCGAGGAGATCCACGACCGCTGGTTCATCAAACCGGAAACGGTGCTGAAAACGGCGGGCGGAAGCATCACGACGCTGGTGGGCTATCGCAATACGCCGCTCTTCCGTCTGGACGAAGTAAACGTCTCCGACACTCTGACGGTGGACTGCCCGCCCCGCGGCAGCGGCATCTATGTGCTGGAAGGCGCAGGGACCCTGAGCGCAAACGGCCGCAGCCTGCCTCTGAAAAAGACCGACCAGCTCTTCGTCCCCGCTGGAACGGGAAGATTTACACTGGATGCGGAGGCTCCGCTGAGGGTCCTGCATTTCTTTGGCCCTGAACAGAAACAATAAATTCCAATGTAAAAAAGACCTCCGCAGCCTTGAATGAAATGAACCCCAAAAGTTAGACAAAAATTGAATTAAGCA
>UMII01063259.1_pt1 | contig 11143 bp, 4 predicted proteins | sample 1965731 | NCBI WGS metagenome assembly UMII01 (sample SAMEA4836118, study PRJEB28245) | human gut metagenome | biome: gut microbiome; material: fecal sample | place: Denmark | collected 2008
CCTCTTTCCGGTCCCGGAGCTGAGTTCGCCGCCTCGTGCTATCGAGATATAGCTGCTGTTGTTTTTCAGCGTCTCGCTGTCGGCGATACTCGCCCCAAAGAATTCCAGTCCGCTTGTCTTGCTCGCTACCACAAGCTCGTAGTCCGTATTCGGCTCAAGCTCTGCGCTCAGTGTCCCGCCCAGCGTGATGGTCTTGCCGTAGTAGTCCTCGATGCCGTTCGTCCACACCAGCGAGGCCAGCAGCACCGAGCTTCCTTTTTTTCGTACCGAGAGGCTCACCTGCTTCTCGCCCTTGTCCCACCAGAGGCCCGCAAAAGTGTTGCGGGGGTTCTTGAAATAGACTGGCATTTCCACTGTCCGCAGCGAGAGCTTGTACGAAAGCACCTTAAAGGGGTATACCAGCTCCGTCTGACTCAGCCCGTCGGTGCAGTCCACCTTTGTGCCGTACTTTTCGCTCACAAGGGTGAAATTCGTTCCATTTTGATTTTCGAGGCTCGCTGTTGCCTTTCCGCTCGAGGTCACGTAAACGCCCGTGGGCTTGTCTGAGTCCACCAGCGGGAAGGTCTCTTCTTTTCCTGCGGCGATGGCCACGCCCTTCATCTGCCTTGTCGCAAGGTCTGTCTCAAAACAGAAGGAGTCCCACAGCCAGTCACCGTTCGGCTCCACCACAAGGTATTTGTAGGGGTAAAACTGGTATCGCAGGGTTATTTTCGCATGGTCGTACTGGTAGGTGGGCTTTCCGCTCACCCACACTCTACCCACGTAGTAAAACTGCAGGTCATCGTCCAGTATTATCTTTGTCCGGAACGGCTGCTTCATCTTGGCTATCAGTTTCTGCTGTATCTCGAGGTAGGCCATATTGCCCACCGGGCCGTAGAAGTTCTTTTCTTCCTGATACCGCTCCGTGTCCAGCCAGAACTGCCAGCTTCCTTCCCGCGAGCCGAACACCGGGTATCCGGTCAGCCCGTGTGAAAGGTCTGCTTCGCCGTTCATTCCCTCAATGTCGAGGGTCTTCGTTTTCTCTATCGGCGGCTGTACGACCGGCCGACAAATAGGGATCAGATAGAGGTCCCGCCAAGTATGTAATCCGTCAATGGTCACTCCGTGCAGTATCGTCTCCATCTGGTCCCCTTTTCTCGGTCGCTCATGGCGGAGCCAGACTGTAGGCTATCGTCGCCTTTATCTGTCCGCTCTCGTCCGTTGTGTAGCCGCTCACCCAGCAGCGCCCCTTGTATGTTTTTATGCTCCCTTTTCCGTCCGGTACGTCCACCAGCACCCGCTTTCCCTGCAAAAAATGCAGCAGCGTGTGGTAGGTGCTCGTCCATGTCCGCTCCGTCACGGCATAGCCGCGGTCTTCCCGGTTGATGGGCGGGTCGATATAGCAGTCCCAACAGGAGTGGGCTTTCTCGTCAAGCACATAGTAAAACTCCCAGCTTCCCTCGGCGTTCTTGAACACACGGTCTTTCAGCGGGGAGTATTCGATGGCACCGTGCCATGGCGCCGCTATCAGCGTCCGGACGGCCTCTTCGTTCGGCTCCACAAAAAGCGGCCCAGTCGGCACAAGGTCAAGGTCGGCTGTGCGCAGAGTCTTTACCGGGGCTTCTGCGGGGATGCGGAACACGAGGCCCGTGTACCCGGCAGCACTTCCCGGCACCACCGTCTCGTAGATGCTCATGGCTCAGTGTCCTTTCTCGATGATGTCACCCACAACGTCGTCGATGTCGCTGCGTATCTCGCCCACGAACTTCCGGCCATTCATCACGACTTTCATGCCCTTCACGGACTCTGCCACCCGGTCGATGCGCTCGCCAAGGGTCTTCACGGCCTCCACCACATCCCGGTTCGACTGGGTCTGTGCGGGGGCAGTTTCGTATCCATTTTGATTTCTCGAGGGGGTCTCGGCCCTGCGTGCCATCCGCCCGGTCACAGTCGCCGCCATGCTGATGGTGCCTTTTCGGTCGGCAAAGGCGCTGTTCAGCCATGCGCTGCCGCGTGCCGCATCCGAAAGGTCTACCACCGGGGTGATGCTGGGATGGTTATCAGTCGAGAGATGATCTGCAATGGCGTTTGTCGTCGCCAGCGCACTACGGATGACAGCTCCGCCCACTTCGTCCATGCCCTTTTCTGCTTCGCCTTCGGTAGAGACGATACCTCTGGTCAGGCCTTCGATGACGTATTCACCGATACCGGCCATGACCTTCGAGGGCGAGTGGATGCCGAGGATATGCTTGAATCCGCTGATGATGGCATAAGCAGGGCTCAGAGCCACTTTCAGGCCAAATTTGGCAGCGGATTTCACGCCGGTGGCAAGGCCGCTCATGAGGTTTCCGCCAATGCTCTTCATGCCGTCCCAGAGTCCCGAAGCCTTCTCCTTGATCCAGCTCCATGCGTTTCCGACGGCTTCTTTCACCTTGTCCCAGTTCTTCACCACAGCAGTACCCACGGCGACCGTTCCTGCGATGACAGCAGCAGCCAGCAGTCCGTGAGGCCCAAGTCCCGAGGCCACCTTGGCAACGCCCATGCCCACCTTGGCCAGGACTCCCGAGGTAGCAGCTCCCGCGGTGGTGGCGGCTGCCTTGGCAACTCCCGCCGCCTTGGCAACAGTGGTCACACCGGAGGCCACATTGGCGGTGGCAGTCCCTACGCTGTTCAGCACCGGGATGAGCTTTGTCGCTCCGCTGGCTCCTGCGGCCGCTGTCGATGCTCCGCCCAGAAAGCTCTTCGCGGCGGATGCACCGCCCTTGAGCCACTGCCATAAGTTCGAGAGGAAGCCGCCTGAGCTTCCGCCGAGGTCGATGCTTCCAAAAAGCTTCGTCAGCAGTTGTGCGAACAGCCCGTTCCCGCTGAAGGCATTCTTCAGCGCGGTGCTGATGGCTTCGGTCAGGGTCTGGCCAAAGTCCGTGCCAACTACGTCGAGTACCGCAGTCAGCCCACTTGCAACTGCACTGGCCCAGTCTCCGCTCATGGCGGCAACGACGGTGTTAGTAGCAGCGGCCACGGTCTCGCTGGCTCCGTCCTTCATGTAGAGGCCGAACAGGTCAGAGAATCCCTGTACCAGCTTCGGGTTCATCTTCTTGGCCACCGCCATGAATCCATTTTGAATGGGCTTCCAGTTCTGGGCGATGGCGTCGCCGAACTGCATCATAGCCTTCTTCGTGGCGTCGCTCACGTTGAAAGCGTCTGCCAGATTCCCCACATAGTCCGCAAAGGTCGAGCGGGTCTCCATCATGTCCTCGTAAGCGGCCATGACAGTCTCATCGTAGCGGTTGCCTCCGGCCTGTTCGAGGGCAGTCTGGTACTTCTGCTGCATGGCCGTGACCTTGCTCATCTGCCATCTCATGCTGGTCAGTGCGCTGTTCACGCCCATCAGGGCCGTCATGGTACCCTGCGTTGCCGCTCTCCGTGCCTCGATGCTGTCCTCGCCGTACTGCTCCACCGCGCTGGCATAGGCGTCTGCCCGCCCCGAGAGGTCGCCGTCGTTGTAGAGCTTGTCCAGCAGGTTCATCCGCTTCTGCGCCATGGAGATGCGGCTGTCATAGAAACTCGAAAGGTCGTCAAACGCCGCAAGCTGCGCCTTGTCCAGCTCGTTTTCCAGCTCCAGCTGTTCCTGCCGCGCTTCCAGATAGTCCCGGTAAGCCTGCTGGGTCACAAGGCTTGCTTCGCCGAGGGCATCCTTCGTTTCCACCCACGCCTTTTCCGCGAGGGCGGTCTTCTCGCTCTGGATGGCCAGACGCTTGTTGATGGTCTCGATGTTCTTGTTGCTCTTCTCCATCACGGAAGCGGTTTTCTCGTAGGTGTCCGTCCAGAGCTGATACTCGGTCTGAGCCAGCTTGTCATCGCTTTCATACCGCTCGATGGCCGCCTTGTAGGTGTTCTCAAACCTCGCCTGCTGCAAGTCGAGGAGGTTCTTCTTCTCGTCCAGCAGAGTGTTGTAGGCTTCCTTCGTCTTGTCGTCGCTGGCTCCCACCCGGGAGACCAGTTCGTCGTACTGCCTCTGCGCGATGTCCACACGGGCTGTCTGCAGCTCGATGCTCTTCGCCAGCGTCTCACCCTTTTTCTGGATGAGCGCTTCAATGGAAGCAGTGTCGCCTTCTCCTGCTTCCCAGAGGCTGTATTCCTTGTCGGCGGCATTCTGGAGGTACTTGTTGGACTTCAGTTCCTTCGTGTACTTCTCGGCGATGGTCTCGGCCAGAGTCTTACCCTTGCTCGAGGATTTCTTGCCGGAAGATGCAGTGGAAGCGCCTGTACTGTCGTCGGGGAGATAGCCGCTGTACTGCTCGAGGATGAGGTCGGCATACTCGCTCGGGTCAAGGCCCTCCAGACCAAGAGCACTTCCGATCTGCTTTGAGACCCAGTCCTTTGCCTCGCCAGTCAGGCCCTTCAGTGCGTCTTTCGCTTTGATCTCGCCGCTCTGGTACTTTTGCAGCGCTTCCGTCGCCTTGTCCCACATGGAGCTGGGCTTCCAGTCCGCGCCGAGATAGGGCGTATTCCTGGCGTCTTCTTTGGCGTTGGCCTTCTCGTAGTCCTGTACCGCCTGCTGGTAGCGGTTCGCCCCGAGTCCGGCTTTTCCGCTGGGAAGCGTTCCATCCGGCATGAGATGGTCGGCCTTCATGATGCTGTAAAGCTCCAGCATCTTGTCCGAGGCCGTCTTCTTGGCTTCGTCCAGTGCCGCGCCCACAGCGTCCCGCACCTGCGAAGCGGACTCATAGCTTGCATCATAGAGCTGGCTTCTCAGGTCAGGGTCTCCGATCCCGAGGCGCAGTCCTTCTGCGATGTTCCGTCCGTCCTCTTCTGCCAGCTGACTCGGTGAGTGGATGCCCCAGAAAGTCGTAAAGATGCTTCGGATGCTCTTCGCCACGGTCTGCATCCCTGCCAGTGCGCCACCGAGAGCGCCCGGGTCCTGGATGCCGATGGCAAGGCCTTCCGTGATATACCGGCCTATCTCTTCGAAGACCTTGGAGGGGCTGTTGATGTCATACCCCTTCTTGGCGGCAGCTATGGTGTCGTCCACCATGCCTTGTACAGCAGCCGTTGCGCGGGCTTTGTTTTCCTCGACGCCCTTCGCCCCTCCGTTTGCGACATTTTCACCGATCTCCTTACCCTCTTTTTCGGCGTCGTCTTTTGTACCGGAGAACGTAAAGACATCTGCGACATTGATGCGCTGGGGTTTGAAATCGGGATTGAACTTGAACGCCACATTTCTCTGCTGGAAGTTTCCATTGTCGCTGAACGGCGAAAAGATGTCCCGGATGCTGTCCCAGATGTTCTTTCCCAGCTCTTCCAGCGCGCCCTTGATGCCCTCGCCTTCGCCGCCTTCGCCGCTCCATGCCCAGCCGATGAGGTCGATGACCGTCTGGATGAGCACTTTACACAGGGTGGTAAAGGCCTCGCCGATGGGTTCAGCACACGTGTTAATAGCGTTACAAATAAGCGTCACCACAGCCACCAGAGCATCCTCGATGTCCGGCGCGGCGTTGATGATGGCCGTACACAGCGGGTCGGCAAACAGTGCCAGTGCGCCGAATATCGCTCCTGCACCGGCGAGGTAGAGCATTCCCTTGCCAAACTTGGCAAAGGCACCTGCCAGAGTCGAGAGCCCGAGGGCCAGCTCCGGGATGCAGGTCAGCAGCATGCCGCCTGCAAACATCGCCATCATGGTATCAGCAAATATCCATAGTGATTGGCTCACTGCTTCCGGCTTTGCCATGCCGATGAGCTGGATGGCCGGTGCCAGCACCAACAGAGCCGCGCTCATGGCCAGCATTCCGGTACTGACACCCATGAAGTTGACCGAACCGGCAAAGTGACTCAGAGTGCCTCCTATGACACTTAAGGCCAGCAATATAATGCCCGCTTTTGCCATATCAGGAAGCGTGACTTTGCTCATCATCAGACATGCCCCGGCTACCGCCATAAGCGCGTCCGCCATCAGGAAAATGCCTGCACCCTCGCTCCATCCTGCTGAGCCGAATTTACCCAGTACAAACATCGCACCGGTCAGCCCAGTCAGTACAGCAGCCGCTTTCCCAAGCTGAGGCCAGGGGATGAGACAGAGCGCTGCGGCCGCCACAGCCACCGCGTTCATCGCTCCTGCCATGGCCAGCACCGCTGCGCCCGAGCTGAGCTTCGTCTTGCTGGAGAGTACGCTCAACGCCGTCATGAGGATCATCAGGGTCTTCATAGCCGTAGTGGCGTATTCGAGCTTCGTGGTGTTCAGGGTACCGTCGTCCACGTTCTCGGTGATGAGCCCCGCCAGCGCACATACGCCCTGCACCAGCACCCAGAGGCCTCCGCCCATGGCCACGATGGCGAGTCCATTTTGAAATACCAGCATCGTGTCAGATGCCGCCTGAAACAGCACGAGCGCTGCACCCATTGCAGTGAGGATGGAGGCCATTGCCGCAAGTGCCGCAGTCGCCTTGAAGAGGCTTGTGTACGGTATCTTGCTCAGCGGCTCCACAGCGCCTGCCACAATGCGCATGGCCACGCCCATTTCAATGATCGCCGCGCCGATGCCCAGCAGTGTCTTGCCGCCTACCACGAGGTCACGGGCTTTCACGGTGGCAATGAGCATTCCCATGTTCCGTGTCAGCACGTACATACCGCCCACTGCTGCCGCAAAGGCCGCGAGGTTCTGGAGAAAGTTCTCGCCCTTGATGGTGTCCGCGATAGCCACGAATCCCGAGCACAGAGCCTTCGTCGCCGCGGCCAAGCCCAGCAGAGCCGCCGCAGAACCCCACAGAGTCGAGGCTTTCAACAGCTGGGTCCCGAGCCCGCTCACCGCAGAGTCAAAGGCCTTCACTTCCGGTTTCAGCAGCTTTGCCGCCGTCACCAGTTCTGCAATGAGCACCACCGTAGCGCTCAGCACCCAGACGAACCGCTCCGGGTCGATGCGGCTCATGACGAACATGGCTCCCGCCAGCATCAGCAGGGCCGAACCGATGCCCGTGAGGATTCTGGTGCTCTCCTGCTTCTGCCATGTTTTCAGCGCCCCCGTCAGCGCGTTGAAGCTTCCCGAAATGCTGTTCAGCATGTTCGACAGGGGCGTTGCCAGCATCTTCCGCAGGCTGTTCATGGCCTTGGCGAACTGTGCGATGGCGTAGGAGAGCAGCCCCACGTCCAGAAGACTCAGGAACCGGTAAATATCCGTCCCGCTGATGGAGTCAAATCCGTCTTTCAGTGCCTTGAAAAAGGCCTTCACCGGCTCGTAGACCCTGGACGTCGCGCTCTCCACGTTCCCGGCAGCGCCCTTGAACTCCTCAGCAAAGGCGCTCACTGCAGCCCCCACGATGGCAGGCAGGCTCGTCAGCACGTCCTTATATCCGTTCAGGTTCTTGCTCTGCCCGGTAATAAAGTCAGCCACAGTGCCGATTGCTTTGTTCGCACTTTTCTTCAGGTCGCTCAGCGCTCCATCCACGACACCGGCCACGGTCAGGGTACCGGCACCCAGTCCTTCCAGAATGCCCAGCAGGGTGTAGACCCCCTCGCGCACTCCGTCCGGCAGACTGTCGGCCCATTTTGAAGTTTCCTTTCTCGCTTCGCTCAGTTTCTCGCCGATGCTCTTTTTCAGCACGTCGCCCAGTGTGGTCAGCGGGTCCAGCAGCTTCTTGGCGCTCTTCGCGATGGCTTCCAGTTTCTCGCCGAGCGTTCCGCTTCCCAGCAGGGTGCTCTGCATCTCGGATACAAAGCTCCCCATGTTTCCTGCCACTTTCAGCAACACTGCTCCAACCGGTCGCAGGACGTCCACCAGTACGCCAAAAGCCCTTGCCCCGGTCTTCGCCAGCGTCGTCATAGCGGTCAGAGGCACCTTCACCACTGCAAAGATGCCCTTGAAGGTCTGCTTCAGGTTCGCCGCACTCTCATCCGTGATGATGAGCTTTTTGGTCATCACATCCAGCCCTTCGGCGATGGAGTGTATCTGCTCTCCGCTGGTGGGCGGGAATATCTCGGTGAAGGCTTCGTGGACAGAGCCTGTGACCTTCCCGATTGCGTCCATGATGTTCCACAGGCTGTTGAAGAGATGCTCCCGGCCCGACACCTCCGTCAGCCCTTCCGCATACTGCTCAAGGTCGAGACTGCCGTCCGCCACCGCATCGTTGAGCTTCAGAAAGGCTTCGTAGTCCTTCTGGATGGCATCGTATCGCAGGTCTGCCTTGTCCAGCGTCCCCAGCAAGCTCTCATAGGTCTTGATGGTGTCACTGAGACTTGTCGTCAGGAGTTCCGCATCCACTTTGCCCTTCTGCAGAGCTTTCGCAAAACTTCCCTCTTCCTCGATGGCCTCTTCGGTCACAGCGCCTTTTGCCAGCGCCAGCTTTTCCAGCACCGTCGTATAGGTGTCTGCCTGGTCGCCAAAAGCGTCCCGCATCTGCTGCCAGCCGCTGTCAAGGCCCTCTTTCATCCGGTCGTTCAGTGCTTCGATAGGCGGCACAAAGATGTCGTACAGCCGGTTTGCCAGCTCCGTCCATGTGTCGGTGGCCTCTTCCTTGTTGCCGAAGATCGTCTCGAACACGGACATCCATTTTGAACTGACAGCGTCTTTCGTCGAGTCGATGGCCTGCCCGAAGCTGGTTGCCTGCTGGGCGGCGAGAGCGGCGCGTTCTGCCAGCTCCCCGTACTGTCCCTTCAGCTGTTCCAGCGCCTCCGAGCTGGTCATGCCCGGGTTCTTCTGGGTCAGCTCATAGGCCGCTTCCATCATGGAAGCATACTTTGCGAAGGTCTTTTCCATGACCTTTGTGTTGGCCCACTTCTTCTGCAAGCTCGACTCAAAACTGGCGATGGTCACTTCGCCTTCTTTGATGACGCCCAGCTCCACCGCAGTGTCGATAAGCTCCTGTTTCAGGGCTTTCGTCGCCGTACCCATCAGGTTCAGGCTCTTCCAGTCCTGTAACTGCAAATGCCCGGCGCTGTAGCTCTGGGTCAGGTTTCGGATGGTGCTCTGGAACGCAAAGCCCATCTTGCCCGCATCCGCCGTGGCGTTTGCGATGCCCATGATCATGGGGATCATCTTGTCGATCTTGCCGCCCGCCGCCGTCATCTGCGAAAGCGCACTGGTCATCTCGTTGAAACTGTAGCTCGTCTCGTCCGAGTACCACATCAGCTTGTTCAGGTAGCCGTTCACCTGGTCGATGCTCTTGCCGGTGGCGTTCATGATGGTCTGGACGTTGGAAGTTTTCTCGTTATACTTATCCCATCCACTGGTGATCTGGTCCACCGACAGGCTTTTTACCATCTGCTCGCCGGTGCTTATCACCTTGTCCGTGATGCGCTGCAAGGCTGTAAAGGCGATGACGTCCAGTGCGCTGAACTTGGCCTGAACCGTGTCCAGTCCCTTCTCCATGCCGGAAAGGTCCACGTTCTCGCTGGCGGCCTGCACCTGTTCGAGACCCTTTGCCGCGCCTTTGAAGCTGAGCTTCTCTTTCAGCTTGTCCAACGTCCGCATGGTGTCCCGGCTGTTTTTCTCGAACTGCGCGTTGTCAAACCGCATTTCGACCACACGCTGGTCTATCTCCTGGCTCACTCCCGCCTTACCTCCTCCCATGCTCTCTTGGCTATCTCGTCAAAAATAGGGCGCATGGCGGGGTTGATGTAGTCAACTCCTTCCACGTACCCTCCGTTTCTCGTGCCGTGTCCGTATTGCAGGATAACGGCGATGGGCGTTCCGTCCACGATGTTCGAGTTCGACCAGATGATGGCGATGCTGTCTTTGCCCTTTTCCACCCGGTAGCTCCAGCTGGCAGCCGTCTTTCCGGTCTTCTTGGGCGTTGCCGCCGCCAGCGCTTCCACGCCTTTCTGACCGTATCCCGCCAGCACAGCGTCCAGTCTCCCGGCGCTGACACCTTTCAGGAAGCGCTCCGTCTTCTTGAAGCTGCCTTTCTGCCGGAACAGAATAACTTTGGACACGAACCCACCTTCTCTCTGTAGCAGTGCCAGCCCCTTCGCGCCCTATTGAACTCTGTTCGTCCAGCTCAGACAAAGAGCGGCTATCCTCTCGTCCCAAGCTCTTTCTTTCTCTTGGCGTTCAGCGCCTTTCTCCGGGCCGCCTGTTCGCTCCTCGATACCTTCTTGGGTGGCTTATGCTTTTCGTTGCAGACACGGATGAGGGTCAGCAGCCGGTTCAGATGCCACTTTTCGCACTCGAACGGGATGCCCAGCTCCACCATGTCATAATACAGGACCTCGCTCGTCACGGCACTTGCGGTGCTTTTTCCTGAGCAGGGTCCGGCTTTGTTTGTATTCTCGTCTTCCCGGAACCATGTTGCGGTCATCGGGTCGTTCATATATGTATAAATAGCTGTGCAGTTCTCTTGCGTCAGATGGCGGTATACTTCGTCCGGGACCCCTTTGTTCAGGGTCATGCAGCGCACATAGTCCTGCATCTGCTCCGGGGTCAGCCCGTTTTTTGCGTCGAGAAACGGCACGTGCCACTTGCTTTCCCATTTAGACAGAGAGAGCAGCGAGTGCTCCAGCGCCAGCGTCGTGGCCTTCCGGCAGATGAATTCCTCCCGGTCAGCATCCCAGTATTCTTCACCGGGTATCTGGATGGTCAGCATCTCGTCACTCTCCCTGTCGTAGCCCTCTCCGTCTGCTGCGCAGCCACCTCTCCCAAAGGGAGAGGCTATGGCGTGACGGTCAGGCTTGTTTTTTAGTTGATATGTGTTCTTCGTTTTGCAATCGACAGTGCTCCACTTTCAAGATAAGGTTTCTATGAAACCTGCCCTCTGTAGCAGCGCACTGCCGTTTATACCCTATTGGGCTTCTCTCATCCAGCTTAGAGTGGCCCGATATGCCAAAGGCTCCTCCCCTACTAGGGGAGCTGTCGAGCGAAGCGAGACTGAGAGGTTTTACTGCGGGTCCGCCACGGCCAGCGCCCGGGCGTTGTTTGCGGCCACAGCGGCAGAAACTTCGGCGGCCTTCGCCTTGGCCTCGTTCTCGGCCACCATCTTGCGGACGTCTGCGCCCATCACACCGTTCATGAACTCTGCGGCCTTGTCCGGGTCGATTGCCAGTTCCACGTAGAGGTCAGAGTAAGCCTGAGTCGCCACAAAGTCTGCGGTGATCTCAGGGCTCTTCTCGAACTTGCGACCGTCGAGGCTCTTCTTGCCGTAAGCCAGCAGCAGGATCTTCTTGAACACCTCGATGGCCT
>UMII01044389.1_pt1 | contig 11124 bp, 7 predicted proteins | sample 1965731 | NCBI WGS metagenome assembly UMII01 (sample SAMEA4836118, study PRJEB28245) | human gut metagenome | biome: gut microbiome; material: fecal sample | place: Denmark | collected 2008
ACCTTTGTGTGCGCGCGCATCTTACCGAGCACCTGGACTGCAATCTCCACCTCGTCCTCAACGGTCTCGCTCAAATCGAACTCCGGCCAAGGAGCGGTGTAGACGCTGCCCTCGTTGTGCAGGGCCTCGTGCCACAGCTCGTCCCCCCAGAAGGGGCATACAGGAGCCAAAACCGACACGATGTCGGTGGCAACAAGCCTGCACAGAGCAGCGTTGCGCTCGCCAACAGCCACGGCATTGAGATAGGAGCTAGCGGCATTGACGAGCTCCATCACAGCAGAAATTGCCGTGTTGAACTGCTGACGGTCGAAGTCCTGGGTGCAGCGGGCAATCGTGCGATGACGCTCGCGATAGAGCTTCATGTCGGCATCGGAGAACACGGACGTGTCGAGCACAGCGTTCGCGTCGCCATCGTTTGCAAGCCGCCACACGATGTTCCAGGCGCGCTTGATAAAGCGATTGGCGCCCGCCACGGCCTTGGGATCCCAGTCGAAGTCTTTCTCGGGCGGAGCGATGAAGAGAATCGCCAAGCGCATGGTATCGGCACCATAGGGCTCGATCACGCTCGAAGGAGGTACGACGTTGCCCTTTGACTTGGACATGGTGTCGCCGTTCTCGTCCTTGACCATGCCCTGGCACAGCAGGTTGGTGAAAGGCTCATCCACGTCGAGCAGACCCATATCGCGCAGCGCCTTGGTGAAGAAGCGGCTGTAGAGCAGGTGCAGGATAGCGTGCTCGATACCGCCAATATAGTTATCGACCGGCATCCAATGGTTCGCGGCATCCTTGCTAAACGGGAGCTCGGTGTTGTGCGGGTCGGTGTAGCGCAGATAGTACCAGCTGGAACACGTAAAGGTGTCCATGGTATCCGTCTCACGACGACCGGGGGCACCGCACACCGGGCAGGTGGTCTCGTAAAAATCGCGACACTCGGCAAGCGTCTCGCCGGCGCCAAGGTCGAGGTTCTCGGGCAGCGTCACCGGCAGCTGGTCCTCGGGAACAGGAACGATACCGCAGTGCTCGCAGTGAATGGCAGGGATGGGGTTGCCCCAGTAGCGCTGACGCGAGATGAGCCAGTCGCGCAGGCGATACTGCACGGAGCGCTTACCGGTGCCGGCAGCCTCGAGGTCGGCGACGATAGCCGCTTCGCCCTCGGAGTGCTTGCCACCCACCATGCCGGTGTACTTACCAGATTGGACAAGTGTGCCTTCGCAGGTAAGGGCCTCATCCCAGTCAACCGAGGTGACAACCGTGGACTTCTCGTCCTTGAGCTGATTATACAGGGGATCATCATCGGAGAGGATGATGGGCACGATGGGAAGATCGTACTTCTTGGCAAACTCAAAGTCGCGCTGGTCGCCGCAGGGAACGGCCATAACGGCACCGGTGCCGTAGTCGGAAATGATGTAGTCGGCAACCCAGACCGGTACCTTGGCACCGGAAACAGGGTTCACAACATAGCGGCCCGTAAAGGCGCCATGCTTTTCCAAGGTACCCTGAGCGCGCTCGACGGCGGAGATGTGCTTGGCACCCTCCACGACCTCGCGTACAGCCTCCTCGTACTCAGTACCCTCGACCATCTCCATCAGGCCCTTGTACTCGGGCGCAAGCAGGAAGAACGTATTGCCAAACAGAGTATCGGCACGCGTGGTGAAAACGGTGATCTTGCCCTCGTCGCCCTCGATGGGGTTGCCCGCGGCATCGCAAAGGGTGAAGTCCACTTCAGCGCCCTCGGAGCGGCCGATCCAGTTGGCCTGCATCTGCTTGACGCGCTCGGGCCAGCCGGGAAGCTTCTCCAGGTCGTCGAGGAGCTCCTGTGCGTACGCGGTGATCTTGATGTACCACTGCTCGAGGTCGCGCTTTTCCACCTCGGAGTCGCAACGCCAGCAACGGCCCTCGGTCACCTGTTCGTTAGCAAGCACCGTCTCGCACTTGGGGCACCAATTGACCGGGTTCTTCTTGCGATAGACCAGTCCGCGTTCCCACAGCTTCTCGAAAATCCACTGGCCCCAGCGATAGTAATCGGGGCTGCAGGTCTTGACCAAGCGATCCATGTCATAGGAAAAGCCCATGCGCTTCATCGTGGCGAGTGCCTGATCCATATTCTTATAGGTCCAAGCCGCAGCCTGGGTATTGTGCTTGATAGCGGCGTTCTCGGCGGGCAGGCCAAAGGCGTCAAAACCAATGGGATGCAGCACGTCAAAGCCACGCATGCGAGCCTGGCGCGCCATGGCGTCGCCAATAGTATAGTTGCGCGCATGGCCCATGTGAAGGTCGCCAGAGGGGTACGGGAACATCTCGAGCACGTACTTCTTGGGCTTAGCCGGATCGGTGTCGACGGCAAAAAGGTTCTCGTCGTCCCAGGCCTTCACCCATTTTTCCTCAATGGTTTTCGCATCGTAGGCAGGAATCTCTTCCTTATGATCTGTGCAGTCGCACATATCGGCTCCTTTTAACTTGATTGGGGTCGGTCGGCCAGGCTTTACTCACCGCTGCGGACAGTCCTGCTCGCACGAAGGCCACAATAAGTGACCTTCGGCTCGTGCGGAACTTGCAGCGAGCAAAGCCTAGCCGACCGACCCTAGGGTTAACTTGGTTGATGATAGCAAATACGACAAGCGAGATGCCTGCGACTTGCAGGCATCTCGCTTTATCTCAATAACGTGGCGAAAATTCAGCCTTTGCTTGAAACCCATTCAAAACAGACGGGCTTCTCGGTACCGCAGATGCACCAATTGAAGGTGCGATTAGCGGTAGCTCACCGTCTGCTGGGTGTCCTTAACCACGACGTCGTGGGCGCCGCCCTCGACGATAGAGGTGGAGGAAACCAAGGTCAGGCGAGCTTTCTCCTGCAGCTCAGGGATGGAAAGCGCACCGCAGTTGCACATCGTGGACTTGACCTTGTAGAGCGTACCGTTGACGCCGTCCTTAAGGGAGCCAGCGTAGGGCACATAAGAGTCGACACCCTCGACAAAGCTGAGCTTCGCGGCACCGCCCAGATCATAGCGCTGCCAGTTGCGGGCGCGCGCAGAGCCCTCGCCCCAGTACTCCTTCATGTACTGGCCGTTGACGTTCACGCGGTCGGTCGGGCTCTCGTCAAAGCGAGCGAAGTAACGGCCGAGCATCATGAAGTCGGCACCCATTGCGAGTGCAAGCGTCATGTGGTAGTCGTAAACGATGCCGCCGTCGGAGCACACGGGCACGTAGACGCCGGTCTCCTCGAAGTACTCGTCGCGAGCACGGCAAACGTCGATCAGAGCGGTGGCCTGGCCACGACCGATGCCCTTGGTCTCGCGGGTAATGCAGATGGAACCGCCACCGATACCGACCTTGATGAAGTCGGCACCGCAGTCGGCCAGGAAGCGGAAGCCCTCGGCGTCGACAACGTTACCGGCGCCCACCTTGACATCCTCGCCGTAGTTGGCACGGACCCACTCGATGGTGCGCTTCTGCCACTCAGAGAAGCCCTCGGAAGAGTCGATGCACAAGACATCGGCACCGGCCTCGACCAGCAGGGGCACGCGCTCGGCATAATCGCGGGTATTGATGCCAGCGCCAACCATGTAACGCTTGTTGGCATCAAGCAGCTCGTTGGGGTTGGTCTTGTGGCTGTCATAGTCCTTGCGGAACACGATGCCGATCAGGTGATCGTAATCATCGACGACGGGAAGAGCGTTGAGTTTGTTCTCCCAGATAACGTCGTTTGCCTTCTTAAGGGTGATGTTCTTGTCGCCCACGATGAGCTTCTCGCGCGGGGTCATGAAGGTCTCGACCAAAGCGGAGTGATCGTCACGGGAAGGACGGTAATCGCGGCTGGTCACGATACCCAGAAGCTTACCGCGAGGGGTACCGTCGTCGGTGACGGGCATGGTGGAGTGACCCGTCTTATCTTTGAGAGCCATGACCTCGGACATGGTCATCTTCGGAGTGAGCGTGGAATCGGACTCGACGAAGCCGGCCTTGTGATCCTTAACGGCCTTGACCATGGCAGCCTCGGACTCGGGGGTCTGAGAACCATAGATAAAGGACATGCCGCCCTCGGTGGCCAGGGCAACGCCCATGTCCACACCGGAAACGGACTGCATGATAGCCGAAACCATGGGGATGTTAAGTGTGATTGCGGGCTTCTCGCCGCGCTTGAAACGCGTCAGCGGCGTCTTAAGAGAAACGTTGTTGGGGATGCATTCCGATGAGGAATAGCCAGGTACGAGCAGATACTCAGAAAAAGTGTGGGACTCACCGGGAAAGAACGTTGCCATGTTTCTCCTTCTAACATCGCCGACGACTAGCTGCAAGCCCCGTGGACCCAGCCCTACCGTCGCGCCCTATATATAGCGCTGTTATCTTAACGCGCAATGCCATAACAAAACAGCTTTTTGCCTAAAGTCCACGGAGTCTTCGACACCGAAGATGAAACTTGGTACACAGGCTAAATGGCGCATCCAGGCAGCCACTATCCCTTTGCAGAAATTAGATGAGCAGCGCTTTAAGACCGATGCAAACCAGCACCGCGCCGCCCGCCGCCTGAGCATGGACGCCAAAACGCTCTCCAAGCTTTTTGCCCAGCACAAGCACCGCAAGGCAGCATCCAAAGGTCGTGGCACCGATCATCGAGCTGTACAGAACAATGCTCTTACCCGTTGCGGCAAACGAAACGCCAACGATCAAGGCATCGATGGAGGTGGCGATGGATTCGACAAAGAGCCCACACCAGGTAAGGTGCGAGGATGCGGCTTCACCTGGGCTGTGCATCTCCTGCAACGCTTCTCGAATCATCTTGCCGCCCACGATGCCGAGGATAACAAACGAAACGATACCGGCATAGGCATCGATATACGAAGCCATAAGCATACCGCCAAAGTAGCCAAACACGGGCATGGCCATCTGAAAGACGGCGAATGCAAGCGGCATGGCAATCTTTTTTGCCTTCGGCATATGAGGTTCTGCCAGCAAGTTGGCCAGCGTGACCGCCATGGCATCCATGGCAAGCGCCACGCCTAAAAAGACGCTCTCAACAATATCGGCGCTATCAAAGAGCATTGCCGCCCCTCCCCAGAAGCAAACGATGAGCGCAAAAGTATACACCGCACGGTGACGCCGTCTGATTACCTAACTCAAACCTTGCGAAGAGCGTTATCAACCCGATCGATAAGCTCGAACACGTTACCTTCACCCATGTTGAAAAGAAGGTATGAGCCGCTCCCCCCTTTCAAAAGAGTCACCGTCGTGCCACCCAAAAGATGTAAGTGTTCCACCTCGGTGCCGCCAAGAAGCTGAAAAACTCGAAGTGAACTGCTTTCGCCAGAAAGTCCAATGGAGACAAGAGGGCCAAAACCATGACGAAGCAGGCTTGCTGCGGCAGCATGGTCGGGATGCGAAGCTAGCCCCGGATACCAGCAGGAATCGATTAGCGGATTCGCCGCGGCGTACTCGGCAAAGGCACGCGCGAAGTCAAACCGCTTCTGAAGACTTTGTTGATACGAAGAGCTGTACGCGCGCTCAAGAGCATCCCGACAGGCGGCAGAGTTATCTCCTTCTGGCACGAGCGAACGGAATGCCTGTTCGGCATACGAATCGAGAACACGGCCTCGCTTTCCCGAGCGTGCTACACAAACCGCATAGACCCCGGCGCGCAAGCGCTCAACGCAAACCGATGCGCCGGCATCGAGCGGATCACAACCAAATGAAGTAGGACTGGAGATATCGAGCACCAAAGAGGCATGTGCCTCATGCGCGGCAGCAGCCAACGAACGCACGTCAGGCACCCGAAGATGCTCGCCATGCACGGCATCTTCAAGGAAAAAGAGCGGCGGTTCGCCCCCCAAAGAAAACGCAGGCTTGCATATCTCGGGAACTTCTCCGTTTACAAAGACACCAGCAACGGCGCCCTCCCTCAAGATACCAACCTTCCGCAGCGCCTCCAGGGAGCTTGCTGCCTCGCACACCCGCACGGCGCGGGCATGCAGCCGATTTGCATAATGTTCCAGCGCAGTCAAAAAAAACTCCTCTATCGACCTGTACGCAAAACGCCCGGCGGAATCAATCCGCCGGGCGCATCAATTACATCATTCGTCCGCCAAGGCAGAATCGCACAAAAGCACTACGCGCGCGTGCGAATCTCCTCGGTAACCTTGGCGATAAACTCGTCGACCGTGGAGGGAACCGTCTCGTTGGAGCGATCGCGCACGGAGATGTTACCGGCCTCGGCCTCTTTCTCGCCCAGGATGAGCATATAAGGAACGCGATCGATACCGCGAGCCTCACGAATCTTGTAGCCGATCTTCTCGTCGCGGTTATCGACCTTCACTCGAATACCGGCGGCATCGAGCTTAGCTGCGACCTCGTTGGCGTAGGCGCGGCTCTTCTCGGAGACGGGAAGGACATCCACCTGCACCGGAGCAAGCCACGTGGGGAACTTGCCCGCATAGTGCTCGATCAAAATGCCAATAAAGCGCTCGATGGAGCCAAAGCACACGCGATGCAGCATGATGGGGCGCTTCTTGGAACCATCGGCATCGGTGTACTCGAGGTCGAAGTTGATAGGCATCTGGAAGTCCAGCTGCACGGTGCCGCACTGCCAGGTACGGCCGAGCGAATCCTCCAGATGGAAGTCGATCTTGGGGCCGTAGAAGGCGCCGTCGCCCTCGTTGACCTCGTAGTCCTTGCCAAGCTGCTCGAGGGCATCGCGCAGGCCCTGCTCGGCACGCTCCCAGTCCTCATCCGAGCCCATGGAGTCATCGGGGCGCGTGGAGAGCTCCAGGTGATACTTAAAGCCAAACTTCTGGTACACGGAGTCAATCAGATTCACGACGCCCACGATCTCGTCGGTGAGCTGGTCGGGACGCACGAACAGGTGCGCATCGTCCTGGTTGAAGCAGCGAACGCGGAACAGGCCATGCAAAGCACCGCGCAGCTCATGACGATGGACAAGGCCAATCTCGCCTGCACGAATGGGCAGCTCGCGATAAGAGTGCGGCTTAGCAGCGTACACAAGCACGCCACCCGGGCAGTTCATGGGTTTGATGCAGTACTCCTCGTCATCGATGAGGGTGGAGTACATGTTGTCCTTGTAGTGATCCCAGTGACCGGAGGTCTTCCAAAGCTGCTTGTTCATGATAAGCGGCGTGGAAATCTCGACGTAGCCGGCATCGTGATGGATCTCGCGCCAGTAATCGAGCAGGGTATTCTTAAGGACCATGCCGTTGGGCAGGAAGAACGGGAAGCCCGGTGCCTCGTCGCGCATCATGAAGAGGTCCATCTCGGCGCCGATCTTACGATGGTCGCGCTTCTTGGCCTCCTCGAGCAGGCGCATGTGCTCGTCAAGCTCCTCCTTGGTGGCAAAGGCAACGCCGTTCACGCGCGTGAGCATCTTGTTGTCCTTGTCGTTTTTCCAATAGGCACCGGAAACGCCGATGAGCTTGAAGGCCTTGAGCGCCTTGGTATAACAGACGTGGGGACCGACGCACATGTCGATGTACTCGCCCTGCTGGTAGAAGGTGATGCGAGCGTCCTCATCGAGGTCGCCGATGTGCTCGACCTTATACTTCTCGCCGCGCTCCTCCATAAGGGCGATAGCCTCGGCGCGGGGCAGCTCGTACACGCTGAACTTGAGGTTCTCCTTCACGATCTTTTTCATCTCGTCCTCGATGGCGGGGAAATCGTTCTCGGAGATCTTCTGGCCATCGGGCAAATCGATATCGTAGTAGAAGCCGTTGTCGGTAGCAGGACCATAGGCAAAATCGGCCTCGGGATAGAGGCGCTTGATAGCCTGGGCCATGACATGGGCAGCAGAGTGACGAACAACGTGCGTTACTTCGTCCTCGGGCAGCTCGGCCACCGTTCCATCGTTATAGAGGGCCTTCATACGATTGTTCCTTCCGTATCGAGTAATCGCTCACGTTACGCAAGCGATGATTATACAAGTGCCCGCCGTTCCGTGTTGGAGCGGCGGGCAAACACTGGCGCACTTTTACAACCGGCAAGCGGCGCGTGCGCTATTGAATGTGAGTTCGGCAGTAGGGGCACACCTTCCAGTGGGCATCGAGGGGACGATGGCAGCTGGGGCAGACGTTGCGCACCTGGGTGTTGCACACGGGACACACCACAAAGTCCTTCTCGATGGGGCTGCCACACTTGGGGCAGCTGCCGTACTGGGCAAGCTGGCGCTCGCGCAGCGCCATATCGAGTTCTTGCTCCTCGCGGTCTGCAATATAAGAGTTGGGACGCAGCACCAGATAAGCGATAAGGCCCACGAACGGGATAAGAGAAACGATGCCCCAGGCCCAAAAGGCGTTAACGCCACGGCGCTTGGCATCGATAAACACATACACCACGGAAAGGATGTACAGAGCGGCGATAAAACCAACGAACAGATAGATCGCCATCATGAGTTGCGGCGACATGAGCTCTTGGATGTACTTAGACATGCGAGTTACCTTTCGAATCCCCCAGCGAGCAGGAAGGTCATAATTGCTTTGCTATTCTACTCCCCCTCTCGCCAATCTCCTAATACAGACACGCTATTGACATAGATACCGGGAAAATATCTGCAAGAATCTCTGGCGATGTGCCAGCGGTCCGTATGCCCAAACGACGATTTTAATAGCCTACATGGGGTACCATGGAAGGCAGAGTTCGGCATCAGGGAATCGAGGCCTCATGCAACGCTATGACATCGCAATCATCGGCGGCGGCATCGTTGGATGCTGCATCGCTCGCCAGCTTGCCCGCTACGACGTGAATGTCGCCGTGGTCGAAGCCGCAAACGATATTGCGTGCAGCAGCAGCAAAGCCAACGGCGGGCTGGTCCACGGTGGATACGACCCCAAGCCCAACTCTATGAAAGCCCAGGTCAATGCACGTGGATGCGAGCTCTATTCCCAATGGTCCCAAGAACTCGGCTTTGCTTTCGAGCGTCCAGGGTCCATGGTTCTCGCATTTAATGACGAAGATAGGCGCACGCTCGATCGCCTGCGCGCGCAGGGCATGAAAAACGGGGTAAGTGGTCTTGCGATCGTTGATCCCAAACGCATCCACGAGCTCGAGCCCCGCGCAAGCGAGATGGCGGTTGCCGCCCTTTGGTGTCCGCAGACGGGCTATGTCGACCCCTTTGACGTTGCGATCAGCGCTGCAGAAAACGCCGCAGCGAATGGGGTCGATTTCCTACGCGGTCACAGGGTCACGCAAATCGCGGCGAAAAATGATGGGTTCGAGGTCGAGACGAGCGCCGGAAGTCTCTGGGCGCAGCGTATCGTCAACGCCGCAGGTAACGGTTGCGCCGAAATCTCGCGCATGGCAGGTGCCGAGAAATTCAATCTCGTATGGAGACAAGGCAATATCCTCGTGCTCGACCGCGAGATGCACCCGTACATGCCACTCTACCCCACTCCCACTCCCGTGAGCAAGGGCGTGATCGTTACCGGAACCGTTCACGGCAACACGGTTGTCACCGCCACCGCCGCCATCCGCGAGCCAGGCGATACCGACACCTATGCAGATGATATGCAAAAGCTGCTGGACGGAGCGCAAAAACTCGTTCCCTCGCTCGATACGCGCCGTGTAATCCGCGCCTTTGCCGGAGGACGCGCCGTCATCGATGGTCTCAACGACTTCCTCATCCGTCGCTCCGCACTCGTGCCCGGTTTTATTCAAGTCGCAGGCATTCAGTCGCCCGGCGTGGCAAGCGCGCCCGCCATTGCACAGAAGGTCGAGGGGCTGCTGCGCGAAGACGGAGCTGTGCTGCATGAGCGCTCAGACTATCAGCCCCTCCGTCGGCCGCCAGTCGACTTTGACCAGTTGGATATCGACACGCAAGACGAGCTCATCCAAAAAGACCATTTCTGGGGCAAGATAGTTTGCCGCTGCGAAACCGTGCCCGAGGCAGAGGTCATCGCAGCCATCCATCGCACACCCGGGGCGGTTTCGGTCGAAGGCGTTAAGCGCCGTTGCCGCGCGGGGATGGGACGCTGCCAAAGCGGTTTTTGCCAAAGCCGCGTCGTCGAGATTCTTGCTCGCGAGCTCAATTGCACACCGGAGGATGTGCTGCTCGAAGACGCTGGTTCGCAAATTGTGAGCGGTCCCGTAAAGTAATTGCCCATCCAAGCATCACGATGCAGTAAACCTGATTGGAGTTTTCTCATGGCACAGGTGAATATGGAGCGCGTCGAGCACGTGCTAAAGAATCTTGAAGCATCGCATGCCGATGCCCAGATATTGATTAATGATCCGTGGTCGATCTATTACCTTACGGGTTTTTATGCCGATATGTTCGAGCGCTTTTGCGGTGTGCTACTTGCGCGCGGCAAAGAGCCCGTCATCATGGTCAACGCTTTACATCAGCTACCAGAGTATGAAAACGCGCGCGTTGTCTACCATACCGATACCGATGTTGTTGCCAAAGCCATTGCGCAAGAAATCGATCCCGCAAAGCCGCTCGGAATCGATGAAGTCATGCGCTCCGGCTTTTTGATGCCCCTGATCGAGCACCACGCCGCAAGCGAATTCTTCCTGGGAAGTTTTGCCGTCACCGCCGCGCGAGCAATCAAGGACGAGGAAGAGCAAAACCTGATGCGTATCTCTTCCGCCGCAAACGACGCTGTGATAGCCGATGCCATCCAGCTTGTGCACGAAGGTGTAACGGAGCGCGAGATAGCCGATCAGATGCTCGAGCTCTATCGCATCCACGGCTGCGACGCGTTCTCGTTTCCTCCCATCGTGAGCTTTGGCACCAATGCGGGCGACCCGCATCACGAACCCGATGGCAGCGTGCTCAAGCGAGGCGATGTGGTGCTGTTCGATATCGGTGGACGCTACCGCAATTACTGTTCGGACATGACGCGCACGTTCTTTTGGGGAGAGCCCGACGAGGAGACGGCACACATCTATGACGTGGTACGCCGCGCAAACGAAGCCGCCGAGGCGCTCATTGCCCCCGGTGTGCGGTTCTGCGACCTCGATCGTGCTGCACGCGACGTTATTGAGCAGGCAGGCTACGGAGAGTATTTCACGCACCGCCTGGGTCACTCGATTGGCCTGCAAGACCACGAGCCGGGCGACGTCTCGCTTGCCAATACCGATACGGTCCAGCCAGGCATGACGTTTTCCATCGAGCCGGGCATCTATCTT
>UMII01053848.1_pt1 | contig 11060 bp, 10 predicted proteins | sample 1965731 | NCBI WGS metagenome assembly UMII01 (sample SAMEA4836118, study PRJEB28245) | human gut metagenome | biome: gut microbiome; material: fecal sample | place: Denmark | collected 2008
TAAACAGCTTTTTTATTCTATCACAATTTATTTGAAATTGCAAACATTTTTTTATTTTCTTAATAAAGATCTTTTTGTTAATGCGACAAACTCTTTGTTGTCCTTGGTTCTCTTGAATAGATCAAGCATCTGTTCCATAAATTCTTCGGAGCGATTTCCAGATAATTCTTTATGGAGTGCTGTGACAACTTCTCTCTCGTCTTTTGTAAGTAATAATTCTTCTCTTCTTGTTCCTGATTTGGCGATATCAACAGCTGGGAAGATTCTCTTCTCTGCGAGTTTGCGGTTTAGAACTAATTCCATGTTACCGGTTCCTTTGAATTCTTCAAAGATCACATCGTCCATCTTGCTTCCTGTCTCAACAAGTGCTGTTGCAAGAATCGTTAAACTTCCGCCCTCTCTCATATTTCTGGCTGCACCGAAAAATTTCTTTGGCATGTAGAGTGCTGCGGGATCAAGTCCACCAGTTAATGTTCTTCCACTTGGTGGTACTGTAAGGTTATAGGCTCTTGCCAGCCTTGTGATACTGTCTAAAAGGATCACAACGTCTTCTTTATGTTCTACCAGACGTTTTGCACGTTCTAATACCATCTCTGATACTCTCTTGTGATGTTCTGGTAATTCATCAAATGTAGAATAGATAACTTCAACATTCTTTCCTTCGATAGATTCCTTAAAATCTGTAACTTCTTCTGGTCTCTCATCAATTAATAATACGATCAATTTGATATCTTTATAATTCTTGCTGATACTTTGTGCCATCTGTTTTAACAAAGTTGTCTTTCCTGTCTTTGGAGGTGATACGATCATTCCTCTCTGACCTTTTCCAACTGGCGATAACAGATCGACCATACGCATTGGAATGGATGATTTCTCTGTTTCCATGCTTAGTCTTTCGTGTGGAAAGATTGGGGTCAGATCTTCAAAATGCTGTCTTCTTGCTGCCATCTCTGGCTCATATCCATTGACAGATTCCACAAATAACAACGCACTGAATTTCTCACTCTGTGTTTTGATGCGGATCGCACCTGTTAAGATATCTCCTGTTTTTAAATTGAACTTACGAATCTGTGCAGGGGAAACATAAATATCATTTTCTCCTGGAAGATAATTTTCACAACGAATAAATCCATAACCATCCGGCATAACTTCCAGAATTCCATGTGCTTTCTGTCCACTGTCCAGGCTCTTGATATTTTTAGGGAATTCCTTCTGATAATGCTTTCTTCCCTGATGCTCTCCATGAGTTTCTTCTTTAGATTTTACTTCTTTATAATTCTCTTGATCATATTTTTCTAATGTCTCAATTAATTCTTTCTTCTTTAATGTTGAAATCCCTTTGATCTTTCTTTCTTTTGCAATTTCACGCAATTCGATCACCGATTTTTTTTCATATGTCATATTGATTCTTTCTCCTTTTACCTGGGAAAATGGATGAACTATCCTTTAACGATCGGTTCAGATTTGTATTGTTTTTTTCATTTTAGCATATTTTTCAAAATTTTCCAACCATTTGTCTTTTTAGCTTTTTTAAAATCTTTTTTTCCATTCTTGAAACCTGCACTTGGGAAATATGAAATAATCCAGCGATCTCCTGCTGTGTCTTTCCATCAAAATATCTATATTGGATGATCTGTCGTTCTCGTTCTTCCAAATGTTTCATCGCCTGATGTAGTAATACATGGTCGATCACTTTCTCTGTCTCATTTCCTTCCTTTGATAATTTTTCCATCAGAAGAATTTCGCTTCCATCTTTCTGGTACGCAGGTTGGTGTAAAGATTCTACTTCACTGCTTGCTTCCATGGATGTCACGATCTCTTCTCGTGCGATCTGTGTGATGCTGCTGATCTCATCGATAGTTGCTTCTCTTTGATATGTCTGGCAAAACATTTCTCTTGCTTTCATGATCTTATACGCATTTTCTTTTAAGGTTCGGCTTACTTTGATCATCCCATCATCTCTTATAAATCTTCGAATTTCTCCTGTGATCATCGGCACCGCATATGTTGAAAATTTGACATCATAAGACAGATCAAACTTGTCAACTGCTTTCATAAGCCCAATACTCCCTACCTGGAATAGATCATCCGATTCGTACCCCCTGTTAGTAAAACGCCTGACTACACTCCATATCAGCCCTACATTGTCTAAGATAAGTTTCTCTCTTGCTTCTTCATTTCCTTCTTTGGTAAGCTGCAAAAGTTCTCTTACCTTATCCATTCAGATGATTCTTCTCTCCCATTTTCTTTGTCATAATTACTTTGGTCCCTTCCCCTTCTTTTGAATATACATGCACTTCATCCATAAAAGCCTCCATAAAAGAAAATCCCATTCCTGTCCTCTCTTCTTCTGGTTTTGTCGTATACATTGGTTCCATCGCTTTCTTCACATCCGGAATTCCAATTCCATGATCTGTGATCTCTATTTTCACAATTTGTTCCTTATCAGAAATGTCCATCTCAATCTTTCCATTTTCATCGAAATACGCATGTACAATGCAGTTTGTTACAGCCTCAGATACCGCTGTTTTTACATCTTCCATTTCCTCCATATCTGGATCAAATCTCATGATATATGCAGATGTTACGATTCTTGCGATTCCTTCATTTTCTGATTCACTGTTAAATTCTAAATGCAACATATAAATCCTCCCATATCTTTTATATTTCTTCTACTAATTGATGCAATCCTGCCATATGAATGATCTTTTTGACTGATGGGCTCATATGGCTTAATCTTACGGTGCCTCCCATTGCTTGTACATAACGGTATCTTCCAAGGATCACTCCGATTCCTGAACTGTCAATAAATGGTGAGTTTGTAAAATCAAATTCTATATCCTTGATCGGATATGATTTCAAAATGATATCACACTGGTATTTTATTTTTTTCGCAAGATGATGATCCAATTCTCCATCCAGATAAATATATAGGTTTCTGTTTTCAATTTTGTACTCTGTTGCCATATTCTTTCCTCCTGACCTTTTATAGAATCTTTCATTAAAATCTTCTATAGAAAAAGATACAAAAAATAAAAGAAAGAAGCTCAAACATCTTCGTTTGTTCTTCTTTCTCTTATCTTTTGTATCTTAGTCTTTGTTATTATTTACAGACTCTTTGCATCCTTCTTGCCCATAGCATCAATTTTTGTCTGTGCTAATCTTGCCTGTGATGTTCCTGGGAATTTCTTGATCAGTGTCTCATATGTCTTCTTCGCATTCTTAGTATCTCCTGAAGCTTCATATGCCTGTCCAAGATAGCTGTATGCATAACTATTTGTATCTCTTACTTTGATTGCTTTCTTTAAGTAGTTGATCGCTGTCTTGTAGTCTTTTGACCAGTATGCATTCTTTCCTTTGCTGTATAATCCTGTTGCAGCGTTTGGATAAACCTTTGTTGTCAGATCATTATAGATGCTCTTCATATTCTTTGTTGTCAGTTTCTTGCTGTCAATATCAAGTAATGCGTCTGCTGATCCTGTATAATCACGATCACTGTATTTCTGTAATGCTTTTAATAATGAATCATAGACTCCGTCTTTCTTGCTTGTTCCGATATATTCTGATAATTCATCTTCTGCTTTCTTCTGAGCTTTCTGTGCTTCTTTTACTTTCTTGTCACTTGCTTTTAGCTGTGTATCTTTTGCTAAAATCTGTTCTTTATAATCTTCAACCTGTGTTGTACTCTTGTGATTAAAGCTTGCTCTGACTGTTGGATAGATCAAAACAGCTGCAACGATCACACCGATCACAATACCTGTTACCATATAAAACATAGGGCTCTTTCCTGCAGATTCATTTTCCTGGAAAGATGAGATCTTAAATGGGCTCTCTTTCTTCTTTGGTGGCTGCTCTGTCTGTGCCTTTGTCTGTTTTTTCTTTTCTTTTTTCTTTTCTTTCTTATCTTTCTTATCTGATTCTTTTTCCTCTGGTTCTTCTTCCACTACTTTTGACTCAAATTCCTTACCATATTCAACGGCTAATTCATTATCTGGTTCAATCTTTAAGATTGTATCAAGGAACTGTCTTGCATCATCATAATTCTCTTCTTTGATGGATAATAGAGCCATCAGAAGATATGCATCTACAAAATTAGGAATTGCTGCTACAACGTTCTTTAACTGCAGCATTGCAAGGTCATCATTGCCCTGTTTTGCATAATTCAGTGCCTGGTTATATTTCTTGATCATCTGATTTGCTTTATATAATTCTGTCTTATTCTTCTTAATCTCTTCAAGCTCTTTACCATAAATATTCTCTTCTGCTGATTCAAGATCCGCACATGGCTGGAATCTTTCTAATTCTTCATTATAATTTAACATCTTTCTCCTCCTGATTTATGAAATCTTTGGCCATGCCTGCCAGGTAAAATGACCCGACTACAAAGCAGACCGTATCTTTCTCTCTTCGATCTATCATCTGACGAAAAACATTCTGAAATTCTTCTTCTCTGATCCTTCTGTGATCGATCGCCACTGTATAAAAAGCTTCGATCTGTGGTATCTGTTTCAAAATATTCTTCATGTATTCTTCTTCATTCTTGTGAGATGCTGCAAATAATATGCGTTTCTTTCCTTGGAAATTGGCTTCTACAGTCTTTACAAAGCCTTCCATTCCCTGAATATTATGTGACACATCAACAATGATCCTTGGTGCGATCTCTTCCATCCTTCCCGGAATCTTTATCTGTGTCAGTGCATTATAAATCTTGTCAGCATCTAACTGCTGGCATAAGATCTTGGCTGTCTTAAGTGCAACTGCTAAGTTTGCCCTCTGAAATGTTCCTGCAATATTCGTTCTCACATCTCTTCTCTTATCATACGCACTCGCATTTAAAAAATCAATATATTTTGCTGCTTTTTCTTCAAATTTAAGATTATCTTCAGAAACGTCATAAAATGGTGACATTTTCTGCTTTGCTTCTTCTCTTAAAATATCAGATACTGCCTGTTCCTGTTCCATTGTTACAACAGGAATCGCCTTTTTTATGATTCCTGCCTTGTGTGATGCAATCTCTTCGATCGTGTGTCCAAGGAATTCCATATGATCCATACTGATTGATGTGATCACGCTGACTTCTGGAATGATAACGTTCGTTGCATCATATCTTCCACCCATCCCTGTCTCGATCAGACAGATATCCGGCTGTTCTTCTTCCATGATACATAACGCCATCAAAAACATCATCTCAAAAAAAGAAGGCTGATTAACTCCTTTTTCCACTGCTGCTTCCACACATTCTTTCACCCGGCTGCAGGCATCTTTAAATCTCTCATCTGAAATATCCTGTCCATTCAGCCGGATTCGTTCATTTACCTTTACCAGATGTGGTGAAGTAAATGCTGCTGTCGTTTTCCCATGCTCTTTTAAGACTGCTTCCAAAAATGCACAGACTGATCCTTTGCCATTAGTTCCAGCTACATGTACAAACTTCAGATCCTTATGCGGATTTCCAAGCTGCTCTAATAAATAGTTTATATCTTCCAGAGAAGATTTTTTGGCGAATCCTGCGATTTTGTATAAATATTTTACAGATTCTTCGTATGTCATGCCAATTCTCCGCGTAATACTGCTTTTAACACCTGTAATACTCCGTCTTCTTTATAAGAAGGTGCAATAAAATTCGCTACCTCTTTTACTTCTTCTCTTGCATTTTCTACTGCAAAACTGTGGCTGGCACGTTTTAGCATTTCAATATCATTGATATTATCCCCAAACGCAAGTGTTTCATCCGGACTGATCTTATATGCTTCCTGAAAATGCTGCAGCGCTGATCCCTTGTTTCCACCTTGATTTGTGCAGTCCAGCCAGAATTTTCCTGAGACAGCAATATTCATTGTTTTGCTCCATTTGTCCACAAATTCCTGACTTACCATCTTTTCTGCGCAATTGTGGTGGAAGATGCTGATCTTACATACGTCATCCAGATAATCTTCAATATTATCAACTAATTCTCCTCTATATCCATAATCATCGATCATATAACGATATAATCCAACATTTTCAAAATACGCCATATTATCCTTATTGATCGTAATTTCACATCCTGGAAACATTCTTGCTTCACGAATGTATGCTCTTGCAACATCTTCTGGAATCTTATTTATAAACTGATAATCTTTTGAATAAACAGCTGTTCCATTCTCTGAAATAAAACTTATTTCATCAACGATCGGTGCAAACACTTTCTCAATACTTGAGCGCTGTCTTCCACTGGCTGCGATCACTCGCACTCCTCTGTTTCGCAGTTCCTTGATCACATCGTAATATTCTGGATTAATTTTTAATGTCCCATCTGCTAATAATGTTCCATCGATGTCTGTTGCGATCAGTTTTATCATTTCTTTTCCTTTCTTATCTTTGTCTGATTTATTGTAAATATCTTATTTCTTTGTTCTCTTATAACTTGGGCCTTTCCCCTTCTGCACTTTTACAGATAATCGTTTGCCGTCGCTTGTGATCACAATCGTTCCTCTGCTTCCTGTATCATAAACATTCGCAGTTTTTAATTCATTAAGTGTCTTCTTATGTGGTGCCTTGTAACTGTTTTTATAACCATTACTGATCACAGCTATTTTCGCTTTTACACGTTGAAATAAATATCGATGATCTGATCTTGCTTTTTTAGTGTTTTTTAAAATATCCTGCATTCCATGATGCGGTACTTTTAAAACCTGTGCCTGTAGATTATACCCTTTTTTCACTAACTGTTCAATTGTCTCTTTTTGTGCATCTCCTGTAAATAGAAATGAATTGCTTTTATAGGTAAGTCTGGTTACAATAGAATATTTGTTTACCTGACGATAATTCAAATCTCCTCGTCTTCCATATTTGTATTTTGCATTCATAACACCATAGAATCTCATACATGCTTTTCCAAGATAAACTTTATCTCCTGCTTTTGGAACAACATATACGGTTTCTTTTCGTTTCACTTTCTTTTGAATCTTTGCGATCACTTGTGCATATATTCCCTCATCGTCTCGATATTTGATCAGCTTTGCTGTTGATGCACTTTGTTTCTTTTTATTCTTACTACTTTGAAGTACTTTCAGATTAAAATTATTTCCATAGATCGTATCAATCTTGATCTTCGGATCATCTAAAATTTTAATCATTCCTCCAATATGATCCTGGTGTGGATGTGTCAGGAGAACAAATTTTAAATGTGTGATCTTTTGCTTTTTTAAATAGTTTCTTGCTCTGTTGGATGTATTTACATCTTTCTTATTTGTTTTGGTATAGTAAACGGGTCCTGCATCGATCATTCCGTACTCTGCTTTTACCCCACTTCCATATTGGATCAATATTGCATCCCCACACCCAACATCTATAAAATGTACTTTAAGCTTTGTTGCAGCATTTACCTGTACTTTATCTTTGGTAACTGTACCGCATACAGCCATCATAAGACTCATACAAAATGCTATGACTTTGATCCATATGCTTTTCTTATTCTTTTTCATTCTATCTTTCCTTACAATTTTATATCTATTGTACGATCTGCTGTATTTCCTTTATACGCACAGAAAGGTCGCTGTATCTTTTGATCTTACAACAACCTTTTGTTTTTATTTTTTCTTTTCAAGATCGTATGGTGTTACCTGATATACATAATAATTTAACCAGTTATAATACATTGTATTTGCATGGCATCTCCATGACTTGACTGGTTTCTTTGTTGGATCATTATCTTTGTAATAATTCTTTGGTATATCTGGATTCAGTCCGCGCTTCACGTCTCTTACATATTCATAATGAAGTGACATCACATCGTATTCTGGATGACCTGTTACAAATACCTGGCTTCCTGTGGAATTCAGAATGATATATGGTCCCGTTTCATCTGATTCCGCAACAACTGTTAATTCTTTATTTTTCTTGATCGCTTCTCCGTCAACACCTGTATTTCTTGAATGTGGTACATAAAACTTATCATCGAATCCTCGAATGATCGGAACTTTACTATGTAATGGATGATGTTCATAAACACCTGAAATCTTCTTATCTAAGACATGTTTCTTGATTCCATAATGGTAATAAAGCCCTGCCTGTGCCGCCCAGCAAATGTAAAGTGTTGAAGTTACATGTGTTTTTGACCATTCCATGATCTCTACTACTTCATCCCAGTAGTCAACTTCTTCAAATTCCTTCAATTCAACTGGTGCCCCTGTAATGATCAATCCATCAAAACGTGTATCTTTAATCTCCGAAAAATAATTATAAAATTTCTCCATATGTGATTCTGATACATGAGTTGGAACATAGGATTCTGTCTGTAAAAATGTGATATCTAACTGTAATGGTGTATTTGATAAACTTCTCAGTAAATGAAGTTCTGTATCCAGTTTATTTGGCATCAGATTTAAAATTGCAATCTTTAAAGGCCTGATATCCTGTGTGCATGCCCTTTCATTATCCATCACAAATACATTCTCTTCTTCTAAGATCGCCTTTGCTGGCAGATCACTGTCTATTCGAATTGGCATTTTATCAAATCTCCTTCTCTCTTTTTTCGATTGCTTTCTAAGCTTACAGGATTTTCCTGTCAAATATCTATTATAAAACTCTTGCCTTTTTTATGCAATCTCTATTTATCGTCCAATTAACTCTAAGAAGTCCTCTTCACTCAGGATTGGAATATCTAATTCCATTGCTTTTTTATTCTTAGAAGACTGAGACATCTTGTCGTTGTTGATCAGGTAATCTGTTTTCTTGGATACAGATCCTGTGACTTTGCCTCCCATCTGCTCAATCTCTTCTTTTAACTGTTTTCTATTATCAAAATGATTAAGTGAACCTGTGACAACAAACGTCTTCCCTTCTAATATCTGTTCAGTTTCTACTTCTTCTTTCTTTTCAAACTGCACATATTTTAAAAGTTCTTCTAAAATCTTTTCATTATGAGGTGTATGGAAGTATGATACCATTGCCTTTGCGATCATCGGTCCAATCTGGTCGATCGCTGTAAAATCTTCTTCTTTTGCTTCTCTGATCGCTTTGAAATCTTCTTTAAAATGCTTGCAGATCAATTTCGCATTGGATAGTCCTACATTTGGAATTCCCAAACTATAAATAAAGTTTGCCAATACCGGCTTTCTGGAATCTTCGATTGCTTTTGTCAGATTCTCAAAAGATTTCTCCCCAAATCCTTCTAATTCTAAAATTTCTTCTTTATGTTCTTTTAATGTAAAGAGATCATAAATTTCATTTAATAGTCCAACATCGATCATCTTCTGCAATGTTGCCTCAGAAAGTCCATCTACATTCATTGCATCTCTGGATACAAAATGTGAAAATGACTTGATCTTCTTGGCACTGCAAAATTCGTTGGTACAGATCAGAGTTCTGATTCCATTTTCATCTTCAATCTTTGTCTCTCCTCCGCATGCTGGGCATGTATGTGGAATCTCAATCTTGCCGCTTTTCGTTTTATTCTCTGCGACCTGAGGAATGATCATGTTTGCTTTGTATACAACAATCTCATCACCAATTCCTAATTCCAGTTCTTCCATCACACTGATATTATGAAGACTTGCTCTGCTTACGGTTGTTCCTTCTAATTCTACTGGTTCAAAGATTGCTACCGGATTGATAAGCCCTGTTCTTGATGGACTCCATTCGATCTCTGTCAATGTTGTATCTGCCGTTTCATCCGCCCATTTAAATGCAATGGAATCTCTTGGGAATTTGGCTGTTCTTCCAAGACTTTTTCCATATGCAAGATCGTTATAAACTAATACTAATCCATCAGATGGCAGATCAAAATGTTCGATCTTCTTTGAAAATTCTTCAATCTCACCTCGAATCGTATCTTCTGTTACTCTGATATGTTCAACTACGTCAAATCCAAGACTTGCTGCCCAGTCTAGTTTCTGTTCAAAAGAATTATTAAAATCCATTCCTTCGATGTCACTTACGCTGAATGCATAGAAATGCACATGGCGCTTTGCTGTGATCTCATTATTTAACTGTCTGACGGAACCACTGCATAAATTTCTTGGATTCTTGTACTGGCTGTCAACATCTTCAATCTCTTCATTCATCTTATAGAAATAAGAATATGGAATGATCGCTTCTCCTCGGATCACTAACGTTCCGTCGTAAGAAATGTGTCTTGGAACATTGTCAAATACTCTTGCATTGTTTGTTACAACTTCTCCGACTTCTCCATTTCCACGGGTTACTGCTTTGACTAATTCTCCATGTTCGTAAGTCAGTACGATCGTTAATCCATCTAATTTCCATGATAAGATTCCATCATGTCCACTAAGCCATGCTGCCAGCTGATCTGGTTCTTTTGTTTTGTCTAGAGAAAGCATTGGTGATGGATGTGCTTCTTTCTCTAATGATGTCATCAGTTCATATCCGACATGGATCGTTGGACTGTTGGATAATACAGTGTTTGTCTTTTTCTCCAGTTCTAAAAGTTCATCGTACATCTTGTCATATTCAAGGTTGCTCATGACTTCTTTATCCTGCTGGTAATAAGCCTTTCCTGCTTCATTTAAGATCTGGATGAGTTCTTTCATTCTCTCTAAATCATTCACTTTTTAGCTCCTTCTTTAACTCTCTCAATTCGTCCGGAGTTAATTTTCGATATCTTCCTTCTTTGAGGTTTCCAAGTTCTATGTTCATAATTCTGACTCTCTTTAATTTTGTCACACGATATCCAAAGTATTCACACATTCTTCGGATCTGGCGATTTAATCCCTGTGTCAGAATAATACGGAACTGATCTGGTCCTTCTTTTGTTACTTTGCATCTTCTTGTCACTGCATTGATCTCATCTAATGGAACCGGATTCCTCATATTATGAATGAATTCGTTTGTAATCCGCTTATTTACTGTAACTTCATATTCCTTTTCATGATAATTTCTCGCTTTCATGATCTGATTGGCTGCTTCTCCGTCATTCGTAAGAAGTATCAGCCCCTGTGAATCCTTGTCCAGACGCCCTACTGGATAGATTCTTGTTGGATAATTGATATAATCAATAATATTATCTTTCTCTTCCTTGCTTGCTGTGCATACAATTCCTCTTGGCTTATGAAAAGCCA
>UMII01025466.1_pt1 | contig 11059 bp, 8 predicted proteins | sample 1965731 | NCBI WGS metagenome assembly UMII01 (sample SAMEA4836118, study PRJEB28245) | human gut metagenome | biome: gut microbiome; material: fecal sample | place: Denmark | collected 2008
GATATTCATATGTCTTTTTCCTATGGATTTTTTAACGCACAAAGCCTTGACCGGGTGTATACCGCAGAGGATTTTACTGCATATCTGTCCAGTTTGATTTGCAACGGGATTCTGGATACTTACCGGCAGTGTTTTGCACCAACGGTCAAAAATTTATCCATTACATTCGGCACGGGCAAGGCGTGGATCGATGGACACTATTTTATCAGTGATACCCTGCATACCATCGACCTTTCTTCCTATGTAGATGAATCTCTGAATCGTTATGTGGCGATCGGAATCTACTGTGATCGTTCCACTCGAACCTGTGGCATTCGGATTCTCCCCGGAACAGCTGCTAACGACCCTGTTATTCCCACCTTTACCAACAACAATGTGACCACCTATTTGACCTTGGCAGCAGTTCGACTGCGAGCCGGAGCAACAGAACTGATAGCAGAAGATGTGTTGGATTATCGTGCAGATGAGAGCAAATGCGGATACTGCAAGTGCATTCTTGGCAAATGCAGAGTGACGGAGATGCTCGCTGAAATGGCAAAGACAAATGCCACACTGGACGAACTGCAAAAGCGGCTGGATGTGATGAACAGTCAGATTTCCGAACTGCAAACCAAGGTAGATGATTTGACAGCAGGAGAAATCCTAGCGACCGGACAGTGCGGTGAAAACATCTACTATGTTCTCTACGACAACGGCAAACTGCTGCTTCGTGGAACGGGTGCAACCTATGACTATACTTCTCATGATTCTGTGTTCTATCAAAATGGCCAGATCAAAGAAATCGTGCTCAGCAATGGCATTACTGGTCTGGGTGACCGTTTGTTTTATCATTGTGCCAATGCGAAAACGGTATCGCTGCCGGCTACACTGACCAGCATTGGTGATTCCGCTTTTGCACAGGAAGATGCTGCAATTGGCTATACCGCCGGTCTGACTTCTGTTACCATTCCGCAGGCAGTTACTGCGATCCAGTCATATGCCTTTTATCACACCGCCATTGCGGAAGTCACTGTGCCTGCCAGCGTGAAAACGTGGGGAAAGTATGCTTTTAGCGGCTGTGCAAAGCTGAAGACTGCTCGTGTTGCGTGTGATTTCATTGGTGCTTTTGCGTTTACAAGATGTACAGCATTGTCCAGCCTTACCATTTCTGCGAATTGCAGAACCTTTGGGGAAAATATGCTGACATACTGTGAAAGTCTAACAGCCATCACATATGAAGGAACGATCGTTCAGTGGAACGCCATCACCAAGCCGACCAACTGGATGTCCTCCGGAAAGCATTTTTACAATGACTATCTGCAAAAAATCCAGTGTACAGACGGTTATTTGGAATATGATTCTGAAAATAATGTGTGGAATGAGGTGAAAAACGGATGATGAAATTTTTAGTGAAACAGCAAAAAATCGAAGTGCTGGAACGAGAAATCATTGCTTCTGACCAGATCGCATTTGTTTCGGTGAAGTTCGTGTTCGATGGAGCTTGGAAAACGCTGCACAAGGTGGTGCAGTTCACGCAGTGTGAGGAAACATACAACGTGGTGCTTGGCATAGACGGAACGACTTGTTTGCTGCCTGCCGAACTGCATCCTGGTGCGGTGAAGATGAGTTTGTTTGGCTACGATGCGGAAAGCGATACTACACTGCGTGCGACAACCGTACCGGTAACTCTTCACATTCGACCGTCTGGTTTTGTTGCAGATGGGGATACGCCAATTCCGCCGACTCTAGATTTATATACACAGCTTTTGAAAAAACTCTCAGAGATGCAAACCGGAGCAAACGGAAAGGATGGCCGTTCTGCTTATGAAATTGCCATAGAAAATGGTTTTGTGGGGACAGCTGCAGAATGGCTGGAAAGTTTGAAAGGCATGAATGGTGTTGACGGTAAGGATGGCACAAATGGGAAAGACGGCTTACCGGGAAAAGATGGGCGTGACGGAAAGGACGGCGTTTCTCCGGATTTGACAAATTATCCAGATACCGATGCCGTAAAAGCACTGATTCAAGCTGCGGTTCAACCTCTTTTACAGCAGGTACATGTTCATAAAAATCTGAATGTTTTAGATGATTTGACGGCAGATGAACTTTCCTTGCTGCGTGCTCTTCAGGAATTCGAGGATGATACAACTTACAATATCCAAACATTCCGGGAAGCCATTGCAGCATTGAATGAAAAAGCACATACCCACGAAAATCAATCTGCATTGGAGCAGATCACTGCTGCTAAAATCGCACAATGGGATGGTTTTGGCACGCAAATCAATGGGCTTAGCACAAAGATTACAGTCTATTCGGAAAAGACAGAACGCACTTTGGAGAGCCTGCAAAAGCAAATTGACAACCTGACAAGCGGCAGAAATTACACCGTTCTGTTTCAGTCCGGACAGGATGCCATTTCGACCTACGCACCAAACCTTAGCATGATTCTGGACGGCGGGTATCAGACAATGACAGATTTTCTGGCTGCCTATCCGCAGTTTTGCAGTGCAGCAAATGATTTTGTGCTGTCCTATTCGCAGGAGTGTTTTAACTGGGATAAGTCAGTCTTGACCGTTTGTACAAAGCCTCTGTCCCTGACGAAAAATGCTGAAATTGTGATGTCCTATCAGTCGGGTTCCAGCGAAGCCGGGAGTTTGTATCTGGTGCAGAAACCGCAGAAGATCGACATTCCCATTGGCGTGTATGTGAATACAGAAATCGATGCAAATCGTGCGGTTTCTCTGGATTTCCAATGGCTGCAGTCGGACACCTTTATCACCACCATCACAGAATGCACTGGCATTTCTGACGGCGAATATTACCTTGCCTGGGTGGGCAGAAGCAACAATTCTCATCCGAAAATCCGATTCCTGAAAGTACTGGAGGGTTAAAAATATGATGAAAGATACCATTTGCGTGGCTGTCGGCTTGGTCGGCGGCTTTTTTACTGCCATTTTTGGCGGCTGGGACTCCGCTTTGGTGACACTGGTCGTCTTTATGGCAATCGACTTTTTCACCGGCATCATCACTGCCATGATGAAAAAGTCCAAACACACAGAAAGCGGCGGACTTTCTTCCAAAGCCGGCTGGTTCGGTCTGGCGAAAAAGGTCTGCACCTTAATGCTGATCGTCGTTGCAGTTCGGATGGATATTCTGCTGAATACCAACTATATCCGGGATGCTGTCTGCATCAGCTTTTGCCTGAACGAACTGCTTTCCATCGTAGAAAATACATCGCTCATGGGGATTCCATATCCGCCTGCAATCAAAAAAGCAATTGATGTTCTGCAAACAAAAATCGGCAGAACCGAAGAAACGACCGACAAGGAGGAAAAGTAATATGACTATTTTAAGACCAGATGCAACAACGACATTTGGCGGTGTCACCGTCAACGAATATTTACTTACCAAACACAATCCCAACCACATCGATATGCCCTCTGTTTCCATGGCAGGGAAAATCATTGGTGTGACTGTTCACAACACAGACTGGATCACCGTAGCAAGCGGAACGACTCCTGCGGAACAGTACACAAGGGCGACGGTCAATAACAACATGAGGGACGTGCGAGTTCATTATTATGTGGATAACGTGTGTGCATGGCAGAATCTGCCCCACAGCCTGAGCGGCTGGCACGCCGCTGACGGTTCTGGAAACGGCAACAGAAGAACCATCGCCATTGAGTGCATTATGTCCTCTGCATACAATTCTACGGATAAGAAGTCGGAGGACAATGCAGCAAAATTGGCAGCAGCCCTTCTGAAACAGTATGGATTGGACATCAATCATCTCTACACCCATACCCACTGGCTCAATGTTCGTGACGGACGAAACGGAACGATTGACCAGCTGAACACCATGTACAATCGGTACAAAATGTGCCCTGCGTACATTTTGCCGCATTGGGCGGAGTTCAAGAAAAAGGTACAGTCTTATTTGAATGCAGGAACTTCCACTATTTCTGCACTCTCCACAAAGCAACTTTACCGGGTGAGAAAATCTTGGGCAGATGCAAAGTCGCAGCTTGGTGCGTACTCTTCTTTGGAGAATGCGAAAAAGGCGTGTAAGGCAGGATACAGCGTTTTTGACAATTCAGGCAAAGTAGTATATTTTGTTGTGAAAACCTACGCAAAAGGTACAAAGGTCACACTGAATAATGTCACCTTGTATTCGTCCAGTACTGCCAAAACTGGTACAAAGAAATCCGGAACGTACTATCTCTATGACGGACAGGTAGTGAACAACAGAATGCGTATCACAAATTCTGCTTCCAATTGCGGCAAAACGCCTGCCGGTTCTTATGTTACCGGTTGGGTTAACAAGACCGATATCTGATAATATTTCTATTCAAAATCCCGAAACGGCTCCAGTGTTAGCTGTTTCGGGAAAATTTTTAAGTGCTGACGGGAGGTATTGTATGGAACAGCAGCAAATAATGGATGAGCTGAATTATCACAGGGCACAGAAAATAACGGAAACGCTTTATCGTTCCGGTCTGATTTCCTTTGACGAATATGACAAACTGACACAAAAAAATCGCCGATCTTTCTCTCCGCTTTACGTCGACTTATTGCCGAAAACGCTTGATATATCCACGAAACAGAGTTAATATGGACACTGCGAAAGGAGGTGACTGCCTTGAAAACAGTTAGAAAAATTGAAGCGAATAAGCCGATAACGACAAATAAGCAGAAATTCCGTGTGGCTGCTTACTGCCGTGTTTCAACAGATAACGATGATCAGCTTGAAAGCCTTGAAACACAAAAAGCACATTATGAGTCATGGATCAAACTGCATTCGGAATGGGAATACGCTGGGTTATACTATGATTCAGGCATCACCGGTACAAAATCAGATGTCCGTGAAGGTTTGCAGAATCTACTGCAAGCCTGCCGTCTTGGGAGAATAGACCGTATTCTCGTGAAATCTATCAGCCGTTTTTCAAGAAATACAACAGACTGCCTTTCCATTGTCCGTGAACTGCTCGAAATTGGCGTCACGATTTCTTTTGAAAAGGAAAATATAGACACTGGGAGTATGGAAAGTGAGCTGATACTCTCGATACTGAGTAGTATGGCAGAAGATGAATCAGCATCTATTTCTCAAAATGAAAAGTGGTCGATAAAGCGTAAGTTTCAAAGCGGCACATACAAAATGTCCTATGTTCCTTATGGATATATGAGAGATGAAAACGGAAATATGGTGATTGAAACATGGGAGGCAAATGTGATTCGCTTTATCTTTGACTTAATTTTATCCGGCAAAAGTACATATGTCATTGCGAAACTTTTAGATGCACAGCATATTCCAACGAGAAAGGGCGGAAAATGGAGTGGGTCAACCGTTCGTGACATTGTAGTCAATGAAAAATATGTCGGCGATGCACTGTTTCAGAAAACCTATACTGATGATAACTTTCACAGGCATACAAACCATGGTGAAGTCGGAACATATCTTGTTTCTGATCACCATGAACCTATTGTAAGCCGGGAGGTCTTTGAAAAAGCAAATGCACTTATCAGACAGCGGGCAGCGGAAAAGGGTGTCATCAAAGGCAGCGACAAATATCAGAAACGTTATGCCTTTTCAGGAAAAATTGTCTGCGGAGTGTGCGGCAGAAACTTTAAACGCAGGATTCACAACGGTGGAGCTGAGATTGCCTGGACATGTGCTGCACATATTGAGGACGCTAAAAAATGCTTCGTAAAATATGTGCGTGATGATGTACTGAAAGTTGCCTTTGTAACCATGCTGAACAAACTTATATTCAGCAGAAAACTAATCCTGAAACCTTTACTGTGCAGTCTTAAATCTGATAGCAGTGATGAAAATGTTCATAGAATGCAGGAATTACAAAAACAGTTAGAGACAAACACTGAAAGGAGAAATACATTCCGCTGGCTTCGCTCACAGGAAATTATTGATACCGTAATGTACAATCAGGAGATGAATCTGCTAAAAAAACAAGCAGAAGATTACCGTAACGAAATATCCCGATTAAGTCAGTATACTACAGGTGAAGCTGCCGGTATTGCAGAATTGGAACATCTGCTTCGATTTACTGAAAGTACGGCGTCTGTTCAGGAATTTAGTGATGCGTTGTTCCTTGCGTTTGTTGACCACATTATTGTTTATGACCGAAACTATGTAGGTTTCAAACTGAAATGCGGTCTGACGCTGAAGGAGGTGATCTGATGGGACATACACCATACGGCTACAGGATAGAGAATGGTATGGCTGTCATAAATCCGGATGAAGCAGGACATGTCAGACAGATTTTCCATAACTACATTGAGGGTATGAGTCTGTCAGAAGCAGCAAAGGCGGCAGGGCATCCTATGGTTCACAGCATGGTCAGACGAATGCTAAGCAGAGAATGTTATCTTGGAGATAGTTTTTACCCTAGGATTATTGATAAGGAAACCTTCGCCAAAGCAAATGCTGAATGGAACCGCCGGGCTGCTGAGATGAACCGAATCGGGAGAACAAGAAAAAAGATTCCCCAGCCTCAGACAAAATTCACAATGGGACAGCAGAATTTTCATTATGATGATCCTGTTCAGCAAGCAGAGTATCTTTACAGTCTTATAGAAAGTAAGGTGACATAAATGCCAAAAGTAACAACGATTCCTCCGAAAAAGCATATCGGTAATCTGGCAAAAGCCAAAGAAGTAAAGAAAATCCGTGTGGCAGCCTACTGCCGAGTATCTACGGACACTGAAGAACAGGCTACCAGTTATCAGACCCAGATCGAACATTACGAGGAGATTATCAGTAAAAATCCGGAATGGATATTTGCCGGAATCTATGCAGATGATGGTATTAGTGCAACCTCAACGAAAAACAGAGAGGAATTTAATAAAATGATACAGGACTGTATGGACGGAAAGATCGATATGATCATCACCAAATCCATCAGCCGATTTGCCAGAAATACTGTGGATTGCCTGAACTATATACGACAGCTTAAGGCACAGAACATTCCGATCTACTTTGAAAAAGAGTCTATCAACACAATGGATGCTAAAGGCGAGGTTCTGATTACCATTATGGCATCACTGGCACAGCAGGAATCTGAATCTCTGAGTCAGAATGTCAAGCTGGGAATGCAGTATCGTTTTCAGCAAGGCAAAGTAATGGTCAATGCAAGATGTTTCCTAGGCTACGATAAGGACGAGAACGGACATCTGGTTATCAATCCAGAACAGGCAGAGGTAGTTAAACGAATTTACCGTGAATATCTGGAGGGAGCAAGCTGTCAGCAGATCGCAAGGGGACTGGAACATGATGGGGTTCTTACTGCACGGGGAAACAAAAGATGGCATGATAGTGCCATTCGATTGATTCTGGAAAATGAAAAGTATATGGGAGATGCTCTTCTGCAAAAAACATATACTGTGGATTTTCTCCGAAAAAAGCGAATCAAAAACAACGGGGAAATGCCACAGTATTATGTAGAAGACGATCACGAAGCCATTATCCCAAAAGAGTTATTCCTGAAGGTACAGGAAGAAATCGCAAGACGAGGTTCGCAAGTTGACTGTATGGGGAGGCGGCGAGGTTTCAGTTCTAAGCACTGCTTTACGAATCTGATGTACTGTGCCGAGTGTGGAGAGCCGTTCCGCAGAGTGCATTGGAATAATCGTGGCTGCAAGTCTATCGTGTGGCGCTGCACTTCAAGGTTGGATAAAAAGGGTGAGTGTCATGCACGAACAATTTATGAGGATGTATTGAAGCAAGCCTTTGTCACAGCTTTAAATCAGCTTATTGGCAGCAGTATGGAGCTTGGCATTCTACAGGAAAACATCGCAGAGGTTCTTCGCATGGGCAGTCCAGATTCAGCAGAGAATATTCAGGCACAGCTGGATGAACTTCAGCGCCAGTTGATTGAAAGGGCAAGCCGGCGAGAGGACTATGATGACATATCACAGGAAATATTCCGGCTTCGGGAACAGAAGGAGAAAGCAATGATGGACGATGTATCCCGAAGTGACTACTTTGAACGCATCAAGGAATTGCAGGATTTCATTATATCGCAACCCAGCGGTATTACTGAGTTTGATGAAACACTGGTGAAGCATCTGCTGTCGAAAGTCACAGTGTTTGAAGAAAAACTGGTATTTGAATTCAAATCGGGAGTGAGTGTTGAAGTTGAAAACTGAATATGTGTATTATCCCCTCTGCTGGTGAAGCTATATTTCACTGGTGGAGGGAATTTACTGTGGAGGGGATTTTTTGTGTTTATACGGAAATAGGAATTGAAAAAAGAGAAAGTGTGTGGTATAATAAATAAGTAGAGCTTTGTTTATGAGCTAATGACAAATGACATTTAGTTTTAGAAAACTACCACTAATCTTAAAGTAATATATAGAACGTAGCGTTGGAAAAATTGAAAGGTGGATTTTATGAATTTAGATTCTGAATTACAGGATAAGCTTGATACTCCAGTTAAATCTTTTGAAGTTGCATTCAGGTCGTATGTATCAACTGCAATTATCACAGCATATCCTTTAGAAGACTCTTTAAAAAATGAGATTGTTAATAGGAGCAACAAACTAAAAGAATCAAAAGCCATTTTCTCTGGGAAATTCTCTTCGGAGATTAAAAGTATTCTTGGTGGAAGAGAATGGAAAAGTTTTTGGGACAATATTGTATTTGCTAAAGATTGTTATGATAAGCGCAAACATGACGAAAACCACGATGTGAATTTTGTTAGTCAGATATTACTAATGACATATATTTTTCAAGACATATTCCAGACATTGATCCTACAATTTACTTCTCCTTCTGCGTATTTATCTTATTCTCAAAAATATTATGAAGTGCGAAATGGTTTATCGCATAGAGCTTCTTCAATTATAGATGATACAGATGCTAAAGGTTGCTTGATTTTTATCAAAAATGCATCCGAATTAATATCTTCAGATTATTATTGGTATTGTAGTAAAACTAAAATTGATAAAATGGTTGACGAATATTACCAATTATTAAATGCAGGGGCATTATCAATTGATAATCTTGACACCGCACCGTTTCCAAGTAATAAAATAGTGTGCAGAGAACCTGAAATCTCAGATCTATTTAAATATGTATGTGCATGGGATGGAACTAAAAAACTAAGAAATAAAAAACATATAATATGCATTTCTGGATATGGTGGAATTGGAAAGACCTCATTGGTTTTAGAATTTGTTCTGCAACTCCTAAGTAAAATGAAACAAAACGAATATTTGGGATTTCGTCCGAGCTTTATTCTTTTTTATTCTGCAAAAGAACAAATGCTTGACATAAATGAGGAAACTGGGTCTATAAAGAAAAAAAGACTAAAAAGCCAGTTTCATGGCTTAGATACATTTAAAGCACTTCTTTTTAATGATTTAGAAATATCAGATTTTAATGACTATTGGAAAACAGAAGGTCTCATCATCGTTGACAATTTAGAATCATTAAATACAAATGAGCGCAAAAGAGTAGTAGACTTTTTGTATGAAGAATTGCCTTCAAGTGTTCAAGCAATAATCACAACACGAATTCCTGAAAATGATGTAGATTACTCAATGCCAATTAACGGATTTCGGAATGAAGCTGGTATCACTTTCATAAAACAGTATTCTATTCAAAATAAGTTCGATATAGATTTAACTAACGAGCAAATAGGTGCGTTGGTTAAATATTCATTTGGAAACTCTCTGGTTCTTGTGTTATCTTTAAAACGACTTATCTCAAAAAAGACTACATATAATTCAATCATAAGTGAAATGAAAAAACTTCCGAGCGATAATACCGAAAGCATCATTACACAGTTTATGTTTCAAAATACCATTAATGAGATATTAACCATATATCCGGATTGTAGTAGTTTAATAAAAAGTGTACTTTTGTGTCTTTCACTGTCTTCCGAACCATTATCTGCATCAATAATATTGGCTGCACATAAAGGAACTAATCTTATAATATCTGAAGTAGAATCAATACTCAAACTCCTTACTGAATATTTAGTAACGGATAAGGTGAATGATTGCTATATAATTAATGAATTCGCATCTAAATTCATTCTTATTAATATGATTCCTTCAATGGATGAAAGAAAAATGTGGGAGCAGAGATTAATCTCTGCCTTAAACGATAACAGAGTTAAAGCACAAAAGATTAATGAATTAAAAAAAGATAATGAGCAATTGAGACAAGTTCTAGAAGATTGGAATACAGAAGATGAGGATGCTATGACAATATATCATGCGTTTGATCTTTATACTATCAAGTATAAGATTACCTCATCTAACGCAGATTATGAGTTAGATCAGTTAAGATTGGAAGTTGAAAATATACAACATAATTTTGGAGCGCACCCTTACCTGTTTTATCAATATGCAAGGATTCTGAATGAGTTAAGGCAGGATGGGTTGATAGGAGACGACTATCAGGAATTAACTGTTCAAAATTACGAAAAATGTATAATGATAATTGATGATGTTTCTTATTCAAAAATAAAAAGTACTAAAACATATCCATCAATCTTATGGATATATTCTATATTCTTGTATGAAAGCTCAGAATATGAGAAAGCCTCAAATTATTCACTGCTCTCAATTAACAAATATAAAGAGTTAAAACTAAAAAATAAGGAATACAATGACGCTTTGGCAATATATTGTCTTGCAGAGATACAACTATATAAGCAAACTGGCAATAAACAGCATTTATTAAACGCCAAAAAACGCCGAGAAGAAATTATTAAAATGCAATATACTATATTACACGAGCATCTGGAGCGTTTGAATAAAGAATTGATTAAATATAAGCATTTACTATAAATGAGTAAACTAAGATGATTTCAAACTTAAATCGTAAAATACGTGTTTCATGTAGTTTGCCTTTTTAATGAGGTTGTCATAATAACATCAATGTCAAGACTTCAAGGCAGTTTGAAATGGTGAAGCTATAGATTATTTGCGAGAAAAGTTCAAATTGCTTATTCAATAGGGCTGTATGGGCAATTTAACGAAAATGCAAACATCAAAATCAAGGTGTCGTTGCACGTTGAGACGGTAGTACTGCTTTCCCACAAAAAGCCAGACG
>UMII01036531.1_pt1 | contig 11014 bp, 9 predicted proteins | sample 1965731 | NCBI WGS metagenome assembly UMII01 (sample SAMEA4836118, study PRJEB28245) | human gut metagenome | biome: gut microbiome; material: fecal sample | place: Denmark | collected 2008
AAACGCACTACAAGTACCCCGTCAACGACTTTGTGCTCATCCCTCGCTATGCCGTGCACGACCCGCGCCTCACCTGCGGATTGCCTGCCTCCATTACGGGTCAGACGGGCATGGACGCTCTCACCCATGCGGTGGAGGCCTACATCGGGCGCAGCACCAACGCCTATACGCGCGCGGCGGCAAAGCGCGCCGTGCGCCTGATTCATGACAACCTGCTCGAGGCGCATGCAAACGGCCAGAATATCGAGGCTCGCGCAAATATGCTCGAGGCCGCCTATCAAGCTGGCATAGCCTTTACGCGTAGTTACGTGGGATACGTGCACGGAATCGCCCACAGCTTGGGCGGCCGCTATGGCATGCCGCACGGCCTTACAAACGCCGTAATCCTTCCGCATATGTTGCGCGCCTACGGCCCGGCCGCGGAGCCCAAGCTTGCCGAGCTGGCCCGCGATGCAAGCATTGCCCCTGCAAAAGCAGATGACCACACGGCGGCGCAGGCATTTATCACGTGGATTGACAACATGAATGCGCGCTTGGGAATCCCGCGATATCTTGAAGGCATAAACGCTGCCGACGTACCGTCGATGGCAGCGCATGCTGCGGCAGAATCCAATCCGCTGTATCCTGTGCCTAGGCTGATGGACGCCGAGCAGCTTGCGAGCATGTATCGCGTGGTTGCGGGCGGCCATTTTGCCGATGAGCCCGCAGTGCGCGCAGGCGAGGGACAACGCCGAAGCACAGAGCGACCCTCGCGAGTTGCCCGCACCGCCGAACGAAAGGTTGCCGCATGCTCGAGCAAGAAATAGCCGCGATCGTCGAGGAGCAGCGTCGCTACTTCCAGACGCACGCTACGTTTGATGTCTCCGCACGCAAGGCGGCCTTGCGTGCGCTGCTGGAGAGCGTGCGGGCGCATGAGGACGACATCGCCGCTGCACTCTATGCCGACTTGGGCAAAAGCCATAGCGAAGCCTATATGTGTGAGATCGGCACGTCGCTTGCCGAGATTCGCCATCAGATCGCCCATGTTGCGTCGTGGAGCCGCTCGCGCCTGCGCCCCTGCGACCTCGCGAACGCCGTGAGCGTGTGCAAGGTCCAGCCCGTGCCCTATGGCGTGACGCTTGTTATGGCGCCGTGGAACTACCCGTTTTTGCTTACGCTCGAGCCGCTGGCAGGTGCCCTTGCCGCGGGAAACACCGTGGTCCTCAAGCCGAGCGCCTATGCGCCCGCTTCGAGCGCGGTGCTGCGTCGGATCTGCGAAGAGGCGTTCGACCCGCGTTTGGTGCGCGTAGTCGAAGGCGGTCGTGCCGAGAATACAGCTCTGCTAGAGCAGCGTTGGGACAAGATCTTCTTTACCGGAAGCGTGAACGTGGGCAAGCTTGTGATGGAGCAGGCGAGTCGAAACCTCACGCCTGTTACGTTGGAACTGGGCGGCAAAAGCCCCTGCATCGTGGACGCCTCGGCAAACATCAAGGTGGCAGCGCGTCGTATCGCTTTTGGCAAGTGGCTCAATGTGGGTCAGACCTGTGTGGCGCCCGATTATCTGCTGGTGGACGAGCGCGTGCATGACGAACTGCTCGAGGCCCTCAAAGGTTGCGTTCGTGCCATGTATAGCGAGGATGCGCTGAGCAACCCCGCCTACGGCAAGATGGTCAATGCCAAGCATTTCGATCGCGTACGCGGGCTTATCGACCCTGCCAAGGTTGTGCTGGGCGGCCGCGTGGATGAGGCGTCGCTTAAGATCGAACCAACGATTCTTGATGGTGTGGATCCAAGCGTTGACGCCGTGATGCAGGAAGAGATTTTTGGTCCCGTATTGCCAGTCATCACCTATAAAAGTTTGGACGAGGTCGAGCGTTTTATTATGGACCGTCCCACGCCGCTTGCGCTGTATATCTTTAGCGAGGACCGTGCGGTGCAGCAGCGCTTTGCCCGCTATGTGCCCTTTGGCGGCGGCTGCGTGAACGATTGCATCATGCATCTCGCCACAAGCCATATGGGATTTGGCGGCATGGGGGAGAGCGGCATGGGCCAGTACCATGGCCGCGAGAGCTTTGACACCTTTAGCCACAAGAAGAGCATCGTGTCCAAAGCGACGTTTTTTGATGCCCCCTTCCGTTACGCGCCTTATGCGGGCTGGAAGGATACGTTCGTTCGATTTTTCGTGCACTAACGACAAAAGTCCGCAGGTTTATTTTGTCATATTTTTAGGGCTAACGCATAAAAGCCGACGCGCTGTCCATGGGCGCGTCGGCTTTTTTAATGAGGGGTGTATGGGCTCGGGAATCGAGGGCTTGGCTAGATGACGATGCCTTCGCAGTGGTCGCACTCGTGCTGGATGATCTGTGCCACAAAGCCCGAGAAGCTGCGCGTATGCTCGTGCCAGGAATCGTCTAGGTAGGTTACGCGGATGCTGCGATAGCGCGTGCAAGGGCGCGTGCCTTCGAGCGAGAGGCAGGCCTCCTCGGTCTGATATTCGTCGTGCCGCTCGATAATGCGGGGGTTGAACATTACGAGTGTGCGGGGGCCATCGGTTACGGCGATCACGCATTTGCGCTTGCCGATCATGTTTGCGGCAAGCCCCACGCATTCATGGGAGTGGGCGGAAAGCGTGTCTGCCAGGTCGCGCCCGATGGCGATATCTTCTGGTGTGGCCGGCACGCTGGGCATACGCAGCATGATGGGCGAGGTGACGATGTTGCAAACCATGGTTTCCCCTTGTGGATTGATCGCGGGTGGCTGGGTGTGAGTGTAGCCCATTGAGTCGCGGCGCGGGAGGTTCGTGTGCGGACGGGCGGATAGAATGAGAGGCGAGTAGAGTTTTGAGCTGAGGGACGGGCCTGCGATGATTCGCGTGAACACGGCACAGTCGAGGCGGGGCATGATGTGCGTTTTTGTGGCCGCTCTGACTGCGATGCTCGCTGCCTGTTCGAATGCGACGACGGCGTCATCCGCTACGGAAGGCAGCGACGTTCGGTATGACGTCGAGCACGTGCAAAAATCCCTGGAGGCATTGGAGGCGCAGCGTTCGCAGAAATCGGGCGCCACGCAGGTCGATACCGATGCTGCCGAGGACGAGTTTGCCGCCCACGGCAGCTCGAACTCCTGGCAGGAGGCGTTTGATTATTGGGAAAGCTGCATGGGGTAGAGGTGGCAGGCACTTCTTGCCAACGGGCTCAAAGTCCTGTCTGCCCAATCTGATATCCTGGGCCCAGCAGATACCTCGAGATTGGTCTTTTCATGATTGAGCAAATAGCGAATTATCCCGTGCAGCACTTTGCTCAGACGGCTGAGGAACCGCGGCTTATCGCCAATTCAAAAGCTACAGGTGGAACTCTTTTGGGGGAGATTAAACATCGTCTAGCAGATTGTGCAGCCTTTGATTTTTGCGTTGCGTTTGTTGCTGATGGCGGGCTGCAGGTTCTTGTTGATTCCTTTAACGAGCTGAAAAAGCGCGGAGTGCGGGGACGATTGCTGACCTCAACATACCTGAGCTTTAATTCTCCAGATGCGTTCAGAAAACTGCTTGAATACGACAATATCGAGGTGCGTGTCTTCCAAGGAAACCTGCACGCTAAGGGCTATGTATTTGACGAAGGCAATACGAGCACTGTGATTGTTGGAAGTTCCAACATGACGCAGATGGCACTGACGTGCAACAGAGAATGGAACGTTCTATACCGCACATTCGGTGAAAGCGCTCTCCTTAACGACTTGAAGAGCGAGTTCGAGAGGCTGTGGAACGACCGAAGCACCGTAAAGCTTTCCTCGGAGTGGATTTGTGAATACGAGCGCGCGAGAAAGGAAAGCCCGTCTGTCTCCGTGCGCCGCGAAACTTATACGGATGAAGCAACCGCAGCTGTTTCCAAAGATGAGATCAAGCCAAATAAGATGCAGAAATTAGCATTGGAAGCGTTGACGACGATTCATAGAAGGAATGAGCCTCGTGCTCTGCTAGTTTCTGCAACGGGTACGGGAAAGACATATCTTTCCGCCTTTGACATTCTCGAAAAAAGCCCCAAGCGAGTACTCTTCCTCGCCCATAGGCAGCGTATCCTCGATGCTTCGCTCAAGAGCTACAGAAAGCTGCTGGGAGATCAATACACATTTGCCTCCTATCGTCCTGGCATGAATCTGGCCAACACGAGTTGCCTCTTCGCGATGTGCTCAAGCGTGGCGCCGCATCTCGACGAGTTTTCGCCAGATGACTTTGACTACATCGTTATCGACGAGGCTCATCGCACGGGTGCTGCCAGCTATCAGAAGATCATGGGCTTCTTTAAGCCTGAGTTTTATCTCGGTATGACGGCGACTCCGGATCGAACCGATGGTTACGACGTGTTTGAGCTGTTCAATCACGTCATCGCATTTCAGATCACGCTCCAGGATGCGCTCGAAAACGATATGCTTGCGCCGTTCCATTACTTCGGCATCTCCGATATCGAACTGGACGATGAGTCCGTAGACGATCCTGCCCTGTTTAACAGGTTGACTTCGGACGAGCGCGTGAGGCATATCGTTTCAAAAATCGAAGAGTATTCGGTTTCTAAATCGAATCGCAAGGGATTGATTTTTTGCAATCGAAATAGAGAAGCGGTTGAACTTTCGACCAAGTTCAATGAGCTTGGCTATAAAACCCTTGCAATTAGCGGTGCCGATTCCGATGAAGTGCGAAATGCCGCCATCGCCCGCCTGGAATCGGGTGAGCTTGAGTACATTTTCTCGGTCGACATTATGAACGAGGGGGTTGATATTCCGTCTCTCAATCAGATCATCATGTTAAGAAGAACGGATTCCGCGATCGTCTTCGTTCAACAATTGGGACGCGGCTTGCGAAAATGCGACGGCAAAGAATATACGCTGGTACTTGACTTCATTGGCAATTATCAGAGTAACTATTTGGTTCCTGTCGCCTTGACGGGAGACAAGACCTATAACAAAGATCGACTGCGTCGTTTGGTGCAGGAAGGCGATTCGGCCATTCCAGGCTGTTCAACGGTGACCTTCGATCGTGTGGCGGAATCGCGCATCTATCGTGCGATCGATGGCGGGGATTTCACCGCAAATCGCTTTTTGAAGAACGAATACGCCGATTTGCGTCGTAAGCTTGGGCACATTCCATCGTTACAAGAATTTGATCGCAACGGTTCGATTGATCCGCTGCTCATCTTCAAGAAATATGGTTCGTACCACGCGTTTTTGGAAAAGGTGGACTCGGAGTACACGACGCGTTTCCATACTGGCCAGTGTGCCGCTCTCAAATATGTGTCGCAGAAACTGGCAAACGGAAAACGCTCCACTGAGTTGCTGATGCTCAAAGACATGATAGTTGATCAAAATGCACGTCAGTTGACGCTCGATCGTGCTTGTACGTTGACACGCTCGACGCGCCAAACGGTCGAATCGGCAACTGCGGTCCTATATGGCTCGTTCAGCTCGCCGAAAGATTTCGTTTCGATGGTTATTGAAGAAAACGGCGAGCGAAGGCTTACACGTCAGTTTACTGAAATGCTCGGAGATACAGAGTTTAGACGCCAGATTCTTGAAGCGATCGACTTCGGGCTTAAACGTAACCGGGAACGTTACGTGGACCTCTATGAAAACACGAATTTCGTGCTGAATGAGAAATATACCTATGAGGAGATCTGTAGGCTATTCAACTGGGAAAAGAATCAGACGCCGCAGAATCTGGGCGGCTATTTCTACGATAGACGAACCAATACCTATCCGGTCTTCATCAACTACGACAAGCCTTCCGATATCAGTGAATCTATTCAATATGAAGATAAATTGCTGACGGATGCGCGCTTGCGAGCGATTTCAAAAGGCCATCGATCAATGAATTCCCCCGAGATCAAGCGCTTGCAAGAGTGGCCTGGTAACGGTATGAAAACGTATCTGTTCATGCGTAAGAACAAGAACGATAAAGGTGGTAAGGAGTTCTATTTCTTGGGCGAGATGGCTCCCACGGGTGAGTTTGCTTCTGTAACTACCAAGGGCGGAGATCCGGCAGTTGAGATTATGTATCAGCTCAAGAACCCCATTCGCCAGGATATCTATGAGTTCATGTTGAGTGATTTGAGCGAAAACTAGAGTAGGGAAAAGGTTGATCGTTGGGATCAGTTTTTATCAACGCTATGCTTTGATCTTCTTTTCGAGCTCTTTTACCACCTTGATGTCGGCCGGTAGCCAGTCGACAGCCCAAAGGTTATCGGTTTCAAGCCATTTCATGTCCTCATGAGCATGCTCGACAAACTTGCCGGAGATAATACTGGCGAGATAACACTGCATCGAGAGGTGAAATGTTTCGTAGTCATGCTCGACGGTGCAAAGATACTCGAGGTTGCCGATGGTGACCTCGAGTTCTTCTTCAATTTCGCGAACGATGGCCTGCTCGCCGGTCTCGCCCGGCTCCAGTTTGCCACCAGGAAACTCCCATCCATCTTTGAACTCACCGTAACCGCGCTGGCAGCTGAGGATCTTGCCATCCTTTTGGATGATTGCCGCTGCTACATTGATGGTTTTCATAGCATCTGACTCCGTTTTCATATCAAACCTGCTCAAGTATACGCGTATGTGGTCGATTGCGCCCCTAAGTCGCCATTATGGCAACGTGTGAAAACAAATCGTTTAATGCGGCGGTATCGAATCGCCGCTCGATGTCTGTTGGCGTATCGTCAAAATGCGCCCCTGCTGTTGGAAGGGGCGGAAGAGGGGGACATTGTTCGATTGATCTCTTCGGTTTTTTGGGCGATCATGAGTAAAAGATGCTCGTGTATTTGGAGTCCAAACATGAAGATCACGCCTGAGACCAAAAAGGTTTATGAGCTTTTTCCTATACAAGGAAAAAGATGCTATGCGATTCCAACGTATCAGCGAAATTATTCGTGGAAAAATGAGCAGATCGAGCAACTGTTTACGGATGTGCTTGAAGAAGGCCGCGGCTACTATATCGGCAACTTGCTTGTCACGGATAGCAGCGACAAAGATGCGTTCGATGTTATTGATGGCCAACAACGACTCACTACTATCTCTTTGTTTTATCTTGCTATGGCTCACGAGCTCAAGGAGTACAAGAGGCAGCCATCCATCAAAGATGATGAGGATCTTTGCGATGAAATCGCCAGCAAAATACAGGATATAAAACGCCAACTGCGCCTTCCGGGCTGCCAGGAACCGCGCATATCGCTTTTGCCGCATGACCAAAAAATCTACCGAGACCTAATGGAGAGCGTTTTATCTACCAAAAAGGATCCGGTCAAAAGATGGGGCAACCGCATCTTGAGCCGTCGGTACGAGTTCATCTGTTCTCTATTCGAAGAGGTGCTTACAACTCCAAGGGAGCTTCTCGATTATTTCGATAAACTCAATGATCTTGAGGTTCTTCAGATTGAAGTTCCCGATATCGGTGATGCGTTCAACGTGTTTTCATCTCTTAATTCGAAGGGTCTCCCCCTGACATTGATCGATCTTCTTAAGGGCGAATTCATCAGCGTGGGTTCTAATGGCGCCGATAGCGCCGAGAAGGTACTGGCGCAATGGGAGAAGCTCACCGAGCTATTTGCAGCTCAAGATGCCGATGTCGATAATCGTTTGGTAACTCAGTTCTTGCTTAACAACTACGATGCCTTTGAGGGGACTGGATCGGCAATTACCAAGGGGAGGGCTCTCTCGGAGTATCGAAAAGTTATCAAGGAACATTATCGTAACCACGAGGATTATCTTGATATATTGCTTCTTCGTGCAAAGGCATTTGCACAGCTGACGGGAAACGCTACAAATGAGATGGATGACCATACACTCGAGGTAAAAATAGCCGCGTTGCAGAAACTCGAGTCCACTCAGGCACTTCCTCTTTTACTGTTCCTGTTTGTCAACAAAAAGGAGCTCGGCATTGTTGATCATCTTGTCGACATCGCCGATATGCTCATATCGTTTTATGTGCGACGCAACATCACCTTAACTCCTAAATCATCGAATATCAGGTCTTTCATGTTGTCGACTCTGCGTGAGATCCGTGAGCAGAATCTGCGCGGACAAGATGTGGTGAAGGTTGTTTGCGATGCCCTTGCCGCTCATTCTGCGAGCGATGAAATATTTGCGGCTTCACTCGATGAAGGCATCTACGACAAAAACAAGAAGACAACGCGCTACGTACTGATTGATATCGAAAGAAGGGTCGGCGGTTCGCCTCTCTTTAATAAACAACATCCTGATAGTCTGGACGATTTTAAGGTCAAGAAGAACGGCAAGAATCATCCACGATGGTCCATTGAGCACATTCTTCCCGAAGGATCTCTTCCCTCCTATTGGTGTTCGATGATCGCGCCCGGCGAAGAGCAGGATGCCGGGGAGATCCAATCCGAGCACGTGCATCGATTGGGAAACTTGACGCTTACGCCCTACAATCCGGAACTGGGACAAAAACCGTTTTACTGCGAAGACGATCCCGAGCAGAAATCTAAACGCGACTACAAAGCTCCCGATAATGGCGAGTATGTCGGTTTGAGATCGGGGCTCTTCTTGAATAGGAGTATCGCCGACGAGGCCGCAGGGGAGGCGCTGGAGAATAAGGAGACCTGGACAGTCGAGGACATTGATCGTCGCAATGAAATTCTAAAGCGCTACGTGCTAGAGCTCTATAAGGTGCCAGAGGTAAATAGCGCAGAATAAAGAGCCGAGTCTCCTTTTTCAGTTTTGGTGTTGCTCGCACAGGCCTCTCTCTGAGGGGCCTGTTTTGTATTCGCTGTTTGGACCCGGACGTTTGTATAGAGCAGTCTTTATTGTGTTGGGGTGTGAGTGCGCGGAGAGCGCCCGCCATGGTATCTATCGGGAGTGGGAATCGGATTGACCTGGAGCGGTTTGACAATTGCGGGAGGAATCTCCGCCGGCACTTCCGCTTCGGCTGTTTCCCTTATTGCGGAGATGGAGGAAGCGAATATGAACACAGGCACGATTGAATATGAAGAAGTGCCCCGGCAAATCGTCTTGGCGATCGTGCCGTCAGTATTGTGACCATGCTTGCAAAAATTGATGGGGAGCAAAAGGAACGCGGTCTCTTCGCTTATCTCGACAGTCTGTGGGCAAATTTCAAAGAGCGATTTTTTATCAGTCGGATGATGCCATCGAGATCCTCGAGGATATTTCGGATATGCGCTCACTGAGAAGATTCCTTGCGACGGGAGCGTTGGGGTGATGCGTTTGGTTGCGCGCGAACGCCCGCTTATTGGCCTTCGCCTTGCGTCTGGCTGCGGCTAGTTCAATCCATGTCCGCACGGGGCGGTACCTTCTAATCAACAAAAAGCCCGAGGGCGCGGGCGGGCGAGAGGTCCGCACGCGGCGCCCTTGGGAGGTTGGAAGGGGCAACCATGTACGAGCCGTCACGTCAGATTTCTTCGTTCTACATCGCCGGGTTCCAGTACTGGGACGGAGCCTTGGTGCTTTCTGAGCTCAAGGTGGGCGAGCGTCTGCGCCTGGTGCCGGAGTTCGACAATCCGCATGATTCGTCTGCTATGGCAATCTATCGCGGCAAAACCAAGATGGGCTTTGTTCCCGGATCGGAAAACGAGCTCCTCGCCCTCATGTTCTTCTATGGCCATTCCGATGGCTTTGAGCTGCGCGTCTTGCAGGTCTCTCCCGATCAAAAGCCATGGGAGCAGGTGCGCGTTGGCCTGTATGTAACCGATGCTCGCTAGATGAGCGCCGCAGAGCAAACCTCAGCTTGCTCTATCATGCATAGACAAGGGATTCGCCGGGTTCCGGCTCTGCCCATGGGGTGGGGTCGGGGCCGCGGCTTTTGTATACGACGGCAGGGCAGAGGAGACGCGCCATGATGTGGTTCACGGCAGATACGCACTTTGGGCACTCGAATATTATCGAGCTCACGCACCGTCCGTTCTCGTCGGTCCAAGAGATGGATCGCCGCCTTATTGCGAATATCAACGACCGTGTGAGCGCGCGCGATTCCCTCTACATCCTGGGCGACTTCTCGTTTCGTACGACGGTCGAAGAGGCATACGCCATTCGCAAAAAGATTGTTTGTCAGCATGTGCATCTCATCCGCGGTAATCACGACAAGCACTGGATTGATAGCCCCTTCCCAGACGCCTTTGAATCCGAGCAAGACTATCTGGAAATCAAGCCCGGGTTTGCCAAGGGCGTCCGCCTGGACCTGTTCCATTACCCCATGTTGAGCTGGAACGGCAAATGGCGCGGGGCCATTCACCTTCATGGGCACATTCATACCGAGGGACCCGATTATAACGAGCGCAATCGCGAGCGCGGCATTTTGCGCTACGACGTGGGTGTTGATGCCAGCGAGTATTGCCCCGTGAGTCGCGATGACATCCTGACCTTCTTTGATGGTGTTGAGCCAAAGCCGGCGCAGCTGGCATAGTGAAGTGACGGGGTCAGGGTGGTTGGGTTGGCGCAACACCGCTGGTGTGTTGAGGTCGGCACGGTGCGGCGTCCGGCGAGCCCAAGTGGAGTTGCTGGCGGTTCCTTCGGCAGCGTCATCCTGTGGCGGTAAAACGTGCATTTTGAAATGGGTGGCGGTTGTTGAAACGTTTTGAGGGCGTTTTAGGACCTGGGACGTGCGATTTTCCGCCACTCGTTGAATTTGGGCTCGGAAATGCACGATTTTCCGCCATTGGTTGCATCCATCGCGACCGCGCCCGACGTCGCCGCAGCGGGCACGATCACGATTGGCGCCACGAGGACTTCGACGCCACATGGGTCCGATATCACGGTAATGTCGCCGCCTCCATTTGGGTCATCGTGCGCGGCTGTGTCCCCTTGGGGCGGTATGCTGTCTTATCAAAGCAAGCCAGCGAAGGGGAGCTCCATGAACGAGATCAAGTGCCCACACTGTGGCCAGATGTTTAAGATTGACGAGTCGGGCTATGCCGATATCGTCAGTCAGGTACGTACTGCGGAGTTTGCGCACGATGTTGCCGAGCGCGAAGCCGCGGCCAGGCGCGAGACCGAAAGCGCCGTGGCGCTTGCGCACGCCGAGGCG
>UMII01080887.1_pt1 | contig 10918 bp, 8 predicted proteins | sample 1965731 | NCBI WGS metagenome assembly UMII01 (sample SAMEA4836118, study PRJEB28245) | human gut metagenome | biome: gut microbiome; material: fecal sample | place: Denmark | collected 2008
TGGCAGCCGTTGCAGGTGCTGGATATGCAAAGAACTTAAGACATGATATTTTCTACAAAGTGCAGGAATTCTCATTTAAGAATATTGACCACTTTGCGACATCAGGACTTGTCACACGTATGACAACCGATATCACGAATATTCAGATGGCATATATGATGAGTATCCGTCTGCTTGCCAGAGCACCGATCATGGTAGTTTTATCATGGGTAATGACATTAAAATATAGTGTGACTGTAGCGGTATTGTTCTTGATCGTCATTCCATTATTAGGTGGAACATTGATCTTTATCGCAAAGAAAGCACATCCACATTTTATCAAAGTATTTGATGAATACGATATTTTAAATAATTCCGTACAGGAAAATGTAAATGCATCTCGTGTGGTAAAAGCATTTGTACGTGAAGATTATGAAATCAATAAATTCCATGGAATTTCTAAGTATGTATACAAACTGTTTACAAAAGCAGAAAAGATTGTTGCATGGAACTCACCAGTTATGCAGTTTACAATGTATGTCGTTGTTCTGCTGTTAGTTGCGATCGGTGGAACAGGAATCATCCATGGAACAATGGGAACTGGAGAATTAACAAGTATTATCGTATACGCACTACAGATCATTGGTTCTTTGATGATGGTAACATTCGTATTCGTTATGATTATGATCGCAGAAGCATCCACAGATCGTATCACAGAAGTCTTAGAAGAAGTCCCAGAGATGCAGGATAAAGCAGATGCGGCAACAGAAGTCAAAGATGGAGAGATCATCTTTGATCATGTGAATTTCAGCTATGCAGGAGAAGGCGGAAATCTTTCATTAAAAGATGTCAATCTTCATATTAAATCAGGACAGACGATCGGTATCATCGGTGGAACAGGTAGTGCAAAATCTACATTAGTTCAGCTGATCCCAAGACTTTACGATGTCACAGAAGGATGTGTCAAAGTCGGTGGAGTCGATGTTTGTGATTATAACTTAGAAGCATTAAGAGATCAGGTATCCATGGTGCTTCAGAAAAATGTATTATTTACAGGAACTATATATGATAATATCCGCTGGGGTGATGAAAATGCATCCGATGAAGAAGTTCAGAGAATGTGTAAATTAGCACAGGCAGATGGATTCGTTAATGAATTTCCAGCTGGATACAATACACAGATCGTACAGGGTGGAAACAACGTTTCTGGTGGACAGAAACAGAGATTATGTATCGCAAGAGCGTTATTAAAGAAACCTAAGATCTTAATCTTAGATGATTCTACAAGTGCAGTAGATACAAAGACAGATGCATTGATCCGTAAAGCATTTAGAGAAGAAATTCCAAATACTACAAAGATCATCATTGCACAGAGAGTATCTTCGATTGAAGATGCAGATCAGATCATCGTATTAGATGATGGTAAGATCTCAGGTATTGGAACATCTGAAGAGTTATTAAAGACAAATGATATTTACAGAGAAGTCTATGAATCACAGGTGAAAGGAGGAGAAGACGATGAGTAAAGGACCAAAGAGAGAAAAGGCGCTTAACAAAAATACATTAAAGACAGCAAAACGTCTTTTAAGATATGTAACAGATACTTATAAATTGCAGATCATCATTGTATTTATCTGTATTTTCATTAGTGCAGCAGCTTCCGTATCTGTATCCTTGTCCTTAAAATTCATGTTGGATGATTTTATCCTTCCATTAGTTGGACAGAGTAATCCAGATTTTACAAACTTCTATCATGCAATGATCGTTCTTGGATGTATTTTTGCAGCAGGTGTGATCGCAACATTTGTCTACACAAGAATGATGGTATTCATTGGACAGGGTGTCTTAAAACGTGTCAGAGATGATATGTTTGAACATATGCAGACATTACCAATTCGCTATTTTGACCAAAATACAAATGGTTCTATCATGAGTTTATACACAAATGATACAGACACCTTAAGACAGATGATCAGTCAGGCGATTCCTCAAGCAATGATGGCATTTTTCACGATCATCGTAACATTTATTTCAATGGTAGCATTAAGCCCAGTGTTAACGATTCTTGCAGTTGTTGTTATCGGAATCATGATCGCAGTCACAAAAGCGATCGGCGGAAACAGTGGAAAATATTTTGTCCGTCAGCAGAAATCTTTAGCTGATGTGACAGGATTTATCGAAGAGCGAATGAACGGACAGAGAGTTGTCAAAGTCTTTAACCACGAACGCAAATCCGAAGAAGAATTTGACCAGTTAAATGAAGCTTTATTTGAAAGTGCTGCAAATGCCAACAAATATGCAAACATCATGGGGCCGGTTGTAGGAAATATCGGAAACCTTCAGTTTGTATTAACAGCTGTTTTAGGTGGAGTATTAGCCATTGAAGGAATTGGAGGAATCACATTAGGTGTTATGGCATCATACCTTCAGTTTACAAAGAGTTTCACACAGCCATTTATGCAGGTAGCTCAGCAGTTCAACTCCATCGTTATGGCACTGGCAGGTGCAGAAAGAATCTTTGCACTGATCGACGAAGAACCTGAAACAGATGAAGGATATGTAAGATTAGTAAATGCGAAGAAAGATGAAAATGGAAATATCATCGAATGTAAAGAAAGAACAGGAATGTGGGCATGGAAACATCCACACTCTGCAGATGGATCTGTAACTTACACAGAATTAACAGGAGATGTAAGATTTGAAGATGTAACATTTGGTTACAACGAAGACAAAACAATTCTTCATGACATCAGTTTGTTTGCAAAACCAGGACAGAAACTGGCATTTGTAGGATCCACAGGAGCCGGAAAAACAACGATCACAAACCTGATCAACCGCTTCTATGATATTCAGGACGGAAAGATCCGCTATGACGGAATCAACATCAAGAAGATCAAGAAAGACGACTTAAGACGTTCCTTGGGAATCGTATTACAGGATACACACCTCTTTACAGGAACAATCAAAGACAACATTCGTTATGGAAACTTAGATGCAACAGATGAAGAAATCTATGGAGCAGCAAAATTAGCTCATGCAGACCAGTTCATTCAAATGCTTCCAGACGGTTACGATACAGTGATCAGCGGAGACGGAGAAGGCTTATCTCAGGGGCAGAGACAGTTACTCTCTATTGCCAGAGCAGCAGTTGCTAACCCACCAGTACTGATCTTAGACGAAGCAACATCAAGTATCGATACACGAACAGAAAGTATCGTACAGAGAGGAATGGATAACTTGATGAAAGGCAGAACTGTATTTGTGATCGCTCATAGATTATCTACGATCCGAAATAGTGATGCAATTATTGTACTTGAACATGGTAAGATCATTGAACGTGGAGATCATGAAGATCTGATCAAGAATAAGGGAACTTATTATCAGTTGTATACTGGTAAGCTTGAATTGTCTTAGAATTTAATTTGAATGGCCAACTGTAGATTTCGAGTATATGATAAAAAATAAATAAGCAATCGAAAGCGCTTTCGGTTGCTTATTTATTTTTTGTCGTATACCTGAAATCTATAGAATAAAAAAAGACCGCTCACATAATGTGAACGGATACTTTTCTGAAAAGAGAGGATTAAAAAATATATATGAAAAACTATATCTTAAGTATAGCAAAATTCCTGTTTCATTCAATGTATAAATTATGAATAATTCTAAAGAATTTATAAAGAGTTGCAAAAATTATTATAAATATGTAAAGATAAAGTGAAAGAATGATCTATCTTGCAGACGATCGAAATGTAGCTGCAAAATTTGTAAATGGAAAGAGTGTTGTGAGTGATAAAGATGGAAAATAAATAATGTATGATTTTAAATTATGATTGTATAAAAAAAGAAGCATTAAATATTGTTGACACATTCCTTAGGAAATGCTATCATACGAATAATTCCTATTGGAAAACTATGAAAAGAAAAAACGAATGAGAGGATGTGTAACAAAATGAGCATTAACACAACAGATTTTGCCGCACTAGCAGTCACAGTTGTTCTGTTTGCAGTAATTTACTATTTAGATTATAAGAAAGGCGTAGACTTCGGACTTTTAACATTATTAGCAACAGTCTTTGGAATCGCAGTTGGTCTGGGATTCGGAAATCATTTTACATATGTTGAAATTTTCGGACGTATTTATACAAACGTATTAACAGCACTCGTTGTACCAATGCTGTTATTTAGTATCATTGCAAGTATCACAAACTTAAGTGAATCTATTCACTTAAAGAAGATCGGTGGAAAATCAATCTTCTTCTTGATCTTAAATACAGCAATCGCAAGTACGATCACAGTGATCGTAGCAGTCATCTTAAATGTTGGTGATGGATTTGCTTATAAAGTAGCAGATGGATATCAGAAAGTTGAAGTACCATCAGTAGTTGATACGATCGTAAACCTATTTCCAAGTAACTTTGCAACAAACTGGAGTGAAGGACAGATCATTCCAATCGTTGTATTTGCGATCATCATTGCATTATCTTACAATGCAATTTCAAAAGATAATGAATCAGTCAAACCATTTAAAGCATTTATTGATGCAGGAAATCAGGTCATTGGACAGGCGATTGACTGGATCATTGGATTTACACCATATGCCGTATTATCTTTCTTAGCAAGAGCCGTTGGAAGAAGCAGCGTGGCAGAATTACTTCCATTATTAAGTACATTAGTATTATCTTATATCTTATGTGCAGTTCAGTCATTTGGTGTAGAAGGGCTTTTAGTCAAATTTGTAGCAAAATTAAGCCCAATCAAGTTCTTCAAAGGAATCGCACCAGCTCAGTATGTAGCATTTACAACACAGAGCAGTGTTGGTACAATTCCAGTCACATTAAGACAGTTAAAAGAAGCACTTGGAGTTGATGCAGACGTTGCATCCTTTACAGCAGGTCTTGGAGCTAATGTTGGAATGCCAGCATGTGCAGGAATCTGGCCAGCATTAACAGCAGTATTCAGTGTTCATATGTTAGGATACCATTATGGAATTGCACAGTATGCATTCTTAATCCTGATCACATTAGTTGTATCCGTAGGAACAGTCGGAGTTCCAGGAACAGCAACCATTACATCAACAGCCGTATTTGCAGCACTTGGATTACCAATCGAATTAGTTGTCGTATTTGCACCAATCTCAACGATCGTTGACATGGCAAGAACAATGACAAACGTAACAGGAGCAGCAACAGCAGCCGTTATCACAGCAGCGACAGAAGGTCTGGTTGACGAAGAAGTTTATAATTCAGATAAATCTAAACATGTTGCAGTAAATAACTAGGATAGAAACAATTCTATATATAAACACTTCATGTAATCAATATAAGTTGAGGCAGCTAAAATTTCGTGCTATCATAATCAATATAGATATTTATGATAGTACGAAATTTTTTGTTGTTTAAAGGGTGGTGTAATAATAGGCAGATTTGTTAATCCAGATAATAGTGCGTTCCAAGCAGCACTGAATTCCAGAATTTATGTAGACAAAACAGGATTAATTGCATGTATGAATGAAGTTCTGGATTCTACAGATGCGTATATTTGTAACAGCCGCCCAAGGCGTTTTGGAAAATCCTATACAGCGAATATGCTTGCAGCGTATTATAGCAAAGAAGCATCTTCAGAAGAGATGTTTTCTGACTTAGAGATAGGAAAAACAGAAGACTTTGTTTTTTCCTATTAGATTCCATATTATATAACCTCCTTTTCGATCAGTTTTAAGATTTCTAGAGCTTCATCGGCAGAAGCAGCATTCATAAAGCTTTCTCTCCATGCATTTCTCATAATATTTTTACTAAGTACAGAGATGATACGCATATGAAGATTAGAACCAGATTCTTTTGGAACTCCGATCATAAAAATATGTTTGACCATTTCGCCATTTCCATCCTAATCCATTGCATGAGATAATTTTGCATAAGCGACAAATGGAGTTTTTACAGCATCTGTTTTTGCATGAGGAATTGCAGTATCATATCCGATAAAAGTACTGATCGTATTTTCTCCGCTTTCCTTCATGGAAAGAAGAAAGATCAATTGTGCGGGTTCTCCATCCCAGTCGATCGGATGAATCGGATGTGCGTCCGATTTCCTCACGTTTCATAACATAATGGAAAAAGTCGTCTGGAATGTCATAATTCTGGACCGCATTTTCACACATGTGTTCAAGGATTTCATTTTTATCATCAGAAGAAGACCCAAATACCATATTTTTATGAAAATATTCTATAAAACGACTGCTTCTGGTATCGGTGATTGCCTGATTTACCTGATGAATAAAGCTTGTTTCAAAAAATGTTGATGTTCGAATGATCGGGATCGGAACAGGAATATCGATCGGAACGGTCGTAAGGATATAATCAACATTTGAAAAATCATATAATTCCAGAGAATGGTGGTTTGTTACTCCAACGACATCAAGATAGTTCCCAAAATTTTCTTTTACTTGATACGCCAATAATTCGGAACTGGCTTTTCCGCTTCCACATACAATGAGGACTTGTTCTTTTCGATTTCATTAACAATTGATAATAAAAGATCGATATCAGGGCTTGTACCCAGTTCTTTTTTCACATTCCTGTTCTAATGCTTCCTGAGACATATAAGTATGAGCGATTCCTGCTGTACATGTGCTAACTGCTACGATTTTCATAATTCAATTCCTTTCTCTGACAATCGTCAGTATGACAAGTTTAAGATATCAGACATTCCGCGAAATGTTTTCTGTTGTTTTTGATGCTTTTATTATAACCATGGGAAAATAGATTGAAAAGACTATTTGTTACCACAATGAATGTGGAAATAAAGCCTTGTAGGAAAAATTGCATTATCTTATAATAAAAGAAAAGTTTGCAATAGGTTTAGTCAAGGAGGTGTATCCGTATGGGAAATTATCTAAATCCAGGAAATGAAAAGTTCAGAAGAATGATCCAGTCTGAAATCTATGTAGATAAAACTGGAATGATAAAATATACGAATTCCGTACTTGATACAGCACAAAATTATGTCTGTGTCAGCCGCCCAAGAAGATTTGGAAAATCTATGGCTGCGAATATGTTGACAGCTTATTATAGTCGTGGATGTGATTCAAAAAAATTATTTCATAGTTTTGAAATTGAAAAAGATAAAGAAGCGCAGGAAAAATATTTAGATTTTTTAAGAGATCTTTTAAAAGACAAAGCATGTATTTATCTATCTTATATGACAGGAATTTTACCAATTAAAAAATATGGAACTCATTCAGCACTGAATATGTTTGATGAATTTTCCATGATCAATCCGGGACCATTAGCATGTTATGTTGGATTTACAGAGAAAGAAGTCGAAAAACTCTGCAAACAGTATGGAATGGACATGGAAGAAGTCAAGAACTGGTATGATGGCTATTCGTTTGATGGAGTGCCTTCCGTGTATAGTCCAAGATCAGTTGTAAACAGTATGAGATTTCAGAAGATATCAAATTATTGGAATCAGACAGAGACTTTTGAGGCGTTGCAAGTTTATATCGATATGAATTTTGAACATTTAAAAGATGATGTTTTAAGTATGATCGCTGGGGAAAGTGTAGCAGTTAACACTGAAAGTTTTACAAATGATATGGAAACATTCCGCACAGAAGATGATGTGTTGACACTGCTGATCCATCTGGGATATCTTGCATATGATGATAAAACAAAAACAGTTAAGATACCAAACAGCGAGATTCGGGCAGAATATGTAAATACAGTTTCAGTATCAGACTGGGGATCTGTATCAAAAGCACTAAAAGATTCTGCAGATACATTAAATGCAATCTGGCAAGGCAGAGAAGAACAGGTAGCGAAAGTGATTGAACAGGCACATTTTGAGAAATCACATATCCAGTATAATGATGAAAATGCATTGAGTTATACAATCTCATTAGCATTATATGCAGCAAGGAATTTCTATACGATTCATAGAGAACTGGCAGGTGGAAAAGGATTTGTTGATTTGGTATTTATTCCGAAGAAACAATTTGCAGAAAAACCAGCATTGGTTGTTGAATTGAAATGGGATAAGAGTGCAGAAGGTGCGATCAAGCAGATCAAAGATAAAAAGTATTTTGAGAGTTTGGAAGAATATAAAAATAATATGTTATTGGTTGGTATTAATTATGATAGGAAAACAAAAACACATGAGTGTAAAATAGAGAAATTAAAATAAAAAGGAATCAAACATGAAGAAAAAATGGTGGCACAATAAAATCGCATATCAGATCTATCCCAAAAGCTTTTTAGACACCAATGGAGATGGAATCGGTGATATTGAAGGAATTATCAACAAACTAGACTATCTAAAAGACCTTGGAATCGATATTTTGTGGATATCTCCGATGTATCATTCTCCAATGGTGGATAACGGTTACGATATCTCTGATTATTATGCAATCGATCCGATGTTTGGAACGATGGAAGATATGAAACGTTTGATTGATGAGGCAAAGAAAAGAGACATGTATCTTTTGATGGATCTGGTTGTAAACCATTGTTCCAGCCAACATGAATGGTTTCAAAAAGCAATGGCAGATCCAGATGGAGAATATGGAACCTATTTTTATATCAAAGAGGGGAAAAATGGACAGCCACCAACAAATTGGAGATCGTATTTTGGCGGCAGTGTATGGGAGAAAGTCCCAGGATATGAGAATAAGTTTTATCTGCATTCCTTTGCAAAGGAACAGCCAGACCTAAATTGGGAAAATGAAGTTGTCAGAGAGAAGATTTATGAGATGATCTGTTGGTGGATGGATCAGGGACTTGCAGGTTTTAGGATTGATGCGATCATGAATATCAAGAAAGACCTGACATGGAGTGACTTAGAACCAGATGGTCCGGACGGACTCGCAGATGTATATAAAGTAACTGGAAAAGTTAAAGGAATCGGAGATTTTCTTCTGGAAATGAAACATCGTTGTTTTGAACCATACGATGCATTAACTGTTGGAGAAGCAATGTTTGTCAAAGAAGAAATTCTTCCACAATTTATCGGAGATCAAGGATATTTTTCCACAATCTTTGCATTTGAGCCATGTCATGCATATCGAAAAGGGAAAAACTATATGGATTATGACTGGCCGCAGCCATTTGATGACTGGAAAAAAGAAACATTTCATAACCAAAAGATCATCGAAAAGGCAGGATTTGAAGCGAACATTATCGAAAATCATGACCAGCCAAGAGGAGCGAGCCTGTTCATTCCAGAAGAAGATTATGGATTTTATAGCCTGTCAGCACTTGCAATGATCATGCTTTGTCAGAGGGGATTACCATTTCTATATCAAGGACAGGAAATTGGAATGAGTAACCGCAGATGGGAATATGCAGAGTTTAATGATCTGGAAACGATTAACCAGTATCATATTGCACGGGAAGCTGGAATGTCAGAAGAACAGGCATTGAAAATAGCAAGTCATCATAGCAGAGATAATGCGAGAACGCCAATGCAGTGGAATCACGATGAAAATGCAGGATTTTCAACAGAGAAACCTTGGATGCCAGTGAATGAAAATTATAAGATCGTTAATGTCAAAGATGAAGAAAAAGAATATGGATCTATTTTAAATTTCTATAAAAGACTCATCGCATTTCGAAAATCAGGAGAATATAATGAGATATTGACATATGGTGATTTTAAGCCAATGTATGAGGAAGAATACCATATTTTTGCATATAGCAGATCGTATGGAGATCAGAAGCTTGTGTTAATCTGTAATTTTAGCTCTGAGGGAAAAAGCGTAGAATTGCTAGAAGATTATGAAAGTGTTGTATTTGTAAATTATGAACAGACAACAGTGATTGGAAACCGATTGCAAATGAAGCCTTATGAATGTGTGGTTTATGAAAAAAGATGAAAATAAAAATTCCTGAGAGCAATAAAAATAAAATTGTTCTCAGGAATTTTTGCTTCCCTAGATTGTGGAAGTGGAAATCACCTTTCTGTTATAAACAAGATGTAGATACATTGCATCCTGTGCTCTCAAAGGGTCATGCGCGGCAATCGCCTGTGCAATTTCTCTATGAGATTCAATTGTCTCATTGTGCAGACGGTTACCTGTTGTTTCTACATTTAGAAGTACTCTCTGGGATTGGGAGGAAGCAAGAGATTTCTGTACGATGTGTCTTTCATATATTGATGTTTTATTTGGAATTGAACCATATCATTTATGGAAAGATGAACAGGATCATCAGACAGGAGATATAAAAGACGGAGTTCCATTTCAACCAGATTTCAAACAGCAGGATGAGGTGTTTCATGGGTTTGTAAAACGTTATCCAAATATTAAATGTATTGCAAGACATGTCAGATATGCACATAGCTGCAGTGAAAATAGTCTGATGGCATATCTTTGGTATGATGGAAAAACTTATGAAAGCCAGAAGTTAAGATTTCACATCTTAGACCGTGTCGGTGGAGGAGATGCATTTGTCAGTGGAATCATTTATGCATTGATGAATGAGTATAAGCCACAGGATATCGCGGATTTTGGTGTCGCAGCAAGTGCGGTAAAACATACCATTCATGGAGATGGAAATATCACAGATGATGTTTCTCTGATCGAACATATTATGCAAATGAATTTTGATATTAAAAGATAAGAAAGGAAATCAGGAATGAGTTATATTGCAGAGAAATTTAAAGAATTAGGTGTTGTACCAATTGTAGTATTAGAAAATACTAAAGATGCACTTCCTCTTGCAAAAGCATTGATGGAAGCTGGATGGTTAAAGGAGATCTTGTGAAAGCAGGAGATTTTGATAAGATTCAAGAGTTAACAAAAGAAGCAAAAGAATTAGCAAAAAGCATTCGATAAAACATTGTAATGCACTCCATATATCGTATAGAAGAAAAGGAGCTGGTATCAAAAAACGATACCAGCTCCTTTTTTCTTTATACAATCTTAATACAAGAGAACATATCCTTA
>UMII01038035.1_pt1 | contig 10746 bp, 4 predicted proteins | sample 1965731 | NCBI WGS metagenome assembly UMII01 (sample SAMEA4836118, study PRJEB28245) | human gut metagenome | biome: gut microbiome; material: fecal sample | place: Denmark | collected 2008
GTAACGTTCCTGTGCGTTTACACGGATAAAGTTTAAGTCATATGGACCGTCAGGACCGAATACTGCTTCTACTTCGTCACCTTCGTTTTTGCGAAGTAAGCCATGGTCTACGAATACACACGTAAGCTGTTTTCCAATGGCTTTTGAAAGCATTACTGCTGCAACTGATGAATCTACACCACCTGACAATGCACATAAAACCTTACCATCGCCAACTTTTTCACGGATTGCCTTAATTGATTCTTCTACAAATGAATCCATTCTCCAGTCTCCTGAACACTGGCAAACTCCACGAACGAAGTTGTATAACATCTTTGTTCCTTCCTGTGTGTGAAGTACTTCTGGATGGAACTGTATTGCATAAAGTTTCTTTTCTTCGTTTTCTGCTGATGCACAAGGGCAATCCTTTGTGTGTGATGAGATTTCAAATCCCGGTGCCACCTGTGATATATAATCAAAATGACTCATCCAGCAAACTGTTTTTGGTGAAACATCTGCAAAAATCTTTGACTGAGTCTTGTCTATTAATACTTCTGTCTTACCATATTCACGTACATCTGCACGTTCTACTTTTCCGCCTAACACATGCATCATAAGCTGTGCTCCGTAGCAAAGTCCTAACACTGGAACGCCTAATTCAAATAATTCTTTTGAATATGTTGGAGAATCGGCTTCATAACAACTATTTGGTCCACCTGTTAAGATGATACCCTTTGGGTTCATTGCTTTGATTTTTTCAATGTCTGTTTTGTAAGAATATATTTCACAATATACATTACATTCACGAACACGTCTTGCAACCAACTGGTTATACTGACCACCAAAGTCAAGAACGATTACTAATTCTTTCTTCAATGTATTTCCTCCTAAAATGGTGCCTGCACCATACTACTGTAAAAGGTAATTGCTATATAAAATCTAATTACCTGCTAATTTTTAATTCTACCCTATTTTTCTATTTAAAACAAGTACACTGTACTAACTTTTATAATTCCCATAACTTATAACCTGACTGCTCTCTATATCCAAAATATTTTTAAACTTATACATCTTTCAGACTCATAATATACTTTCACACGTTCCTAAATTGTAATATCATTTCAAGTACTTATAACGAAGTAAGAGCACCTGCCCTACTTCCTCGTATGACAGATGCTCCCTATTTCAATACCCTAACTTTACAATTTTGTTAACAACCGCAGGTACTTTTTATTAAATGAATCTTCTCGGGAATTTCTTCTGTACACTATTCGTTTCGATCGCATTCCGAATATCTGCATACCTAGTCTATTCCTTACTATTTGTCCTGCTTCGACTTCACTATCTACCTTAACCATAAGATGTTATTCTTCATTGAATTTTCGTTTTGAATAATTCCTATCCTATCCAATTCTTTGTAACACCTCATCCAATAATCACTACTTAAACAATCTTCCGTTGATTGCCATGTTAGCAGATATCACTGGGTAAAACTCCTTTCACCACTAAACTTAGATACTGTTGTTATTAGGTTGACATCTAATAACAAGTGGGTCGTTAACTTCTTTGTAGAAGTCTTTTTAGGTATTTAATACGTTTTTGTTTGTATGTTCAATATAGCACAATTTTCCCTTATTTTAAAGGGGGTTCAAGCACTTTTTTCATCTTTATAAACATTGCATAAATGCCCTTTTATTTAAACATTTTTATGAATCGTTTTTTTATAAAAAATGACTATTGTCTCTCTAACATCTGCTTAACATACTTGCCGGTATAACTTGTTGGATGTTCTGCAACCTGCTCAGGTGTTCCTGCAACTACAACTGTTCCACCACGGTCACCACCGTCAGGTCCCATATCAATTATATAATCTGCCACTTTTATTACGTCAAGATTATGCTCAATAACCACTACTGTATTACCTTCATCTGTTAATCTGTGAAGAATCTCTACTAATTTATGCACATCAGCAAAATGAAGACCTGTTGTTGGTTCATCCAATACATATATTGTTTTTCCTGTGCTTCTCTTACTTAATTCTGTTGCAAGCTTAATTCTCTGTGCTTCACCACCCGACAATGTTGTTGAAGGCTGTCCTAATTTTAAATAACCAAGACCTACATCATACAATGTCTGTACCTTGTTAAGAATTCTAGGCACATTCTTAAAGAAATCCAATGCTTCTTCCACTGTCATTTCAAGAACATCATAAATAGTCTTACCTTTGTAACGTACTTCCAGTGTTTCCCTATTGTAACGCTTTCCGCCACAAACCTCACATGGAACATATACATCAGGAAGAAAATGCATTTCAACTTTTAAAATTCCGTCACCTGAACACGCTTCACAACGACCGCCTTTTACATTAAAACTAAATCTTCCCTTCTTGTAACCTCTTTCTTTTGCATCGGTTGTTGCTGCAAAAAGGTCCCTTATCATATCGAACATTCCCGTATATGTTGCCGGGTTTGAACGTGGAGTTCTGCCTATTGGTGACTGATCAATATTTATTACCTTATCAAGCTGCTCCATTCCCTCTATCTTCTTGCATTTTCCGGGAATTGTTCTTGCCCTGTTTAATTTTCTTGCAAGACTCTTATATAATATTTCATTTACAAGTGAGCTTTTACCTGAGCCTGAAACACCTGTTACACATGTAAGTACCCCAATTGGCACCTTTACATCAATGTTCTTTAGGTTATTTTCCTTGGCTCCAACTACTTTTAAGAAACCTTTTGGTTTTCTACGTGTTTTTGGAACAGGTATTTTAATCTCTCCACTTAAATATTTTCCTGTAATTGAATTAGGATTTTTCATTAAATCCTCTGCAGTTCCTGTAGCAATAACCTGTCCACCGTGTTCTCCTGCTCCCGGACCTATGTCAACCACATAATCTGCTGCACGCATTGTATCCTCATCATGTTCAACTACAATCAAAGTATTTCCCAAATCTCTTAAATGCTTCAACGTTGCAAGAAGCTTATCATTATCATTCTGATGCAATCCAATACTTGGCTCATCCATTATATAAGCAACACCAACCAAGCCTGAACCTATCTGAGTTGCCAAACGTATACGCTGAGCCTCTCCACCTGACAAAGTTCCCGTAGCTCTTGAAAGACTAAGATAATCAAGTCCAACGTCAACTAAGAATTGAAGACGTCCTTTAATTTCTTTCAAAATCTCTTTTCCTATCTTTAGCTGAGTTTCAGTCAATTGCAATTCATCCAAATACTGGCGCAAATCTCTTACAGACATTTCTGTCATTTCATAAATATTCTTATCTCCAATAGTTACAGCCAACGATTCCTTTTTAAGTCTCTGTCCGTGGCATGTTGCACATGGCGTAAATCTCATAAATGTTTCATATTCTGCCTTTGTTGACTCTGCGCTTGTTTCACGATATCGTCTTTCTACATTTTTAATTAATCCTTCAAAAGCAATATCATAAACTCCAATACCTCTTTGCCCCTTGTATCTTACGGCTACTTTTTCACCATTTGTTCCATAAATCAAAATATCATGTATCTCTTTTGGATAATCCTCAAAAGGTGTATCAAGAGAAAAATTGTATTTTAAAGCCAATGCCTGAAGTATCGCATTACTAAAACTCTTTCCGTCATTTGCACTCTGCCACCCCAATACTACAATTGCTCCCTGATTAATGCTTAAACTCTTATCAGGAATAATAAGGTCTTCGTCAAATTCCATCTTGTATCCCAAACCATAACAGTCAGGACAAGCCCCAAAAGGATTATTAAAAGAAAAACTTCTAGGCTGTACTTCGTCAATACTTATTCCACAGTCAGGGCAGGCAAAATTCTGACTAAAAGTCATCTCTTCCCCACCAATAACATCTACTATCATTAGTCCGTTGCCAAGCTTTAAAGCATTTTCAACAGAATCTGTAAGACGCTTTTCAATTCCTTCACGAATGCTAAGTCGGTCTATAATAATTTCGATACTGTGCTTTATGTTTTTTTCTAACTTAATCTCTTCAGTTAGTTCATACATATTTCCATCAACTCTTACTCGCAAATAGCCACTTTTCTTAGCACTTTCAAATACTTTTTCGTGACGTCCTTTCTTTCCTCTTACAACAGGTGCCAATATCTGAAACTTAGTACGTTCTTCCAGCATAAGAATACGATCTACCATTTCATCAACTGTCTGTTTCTTTATTTCACGTCCGCATTTTGGACAATGTGGAATACCTGCTCTTGCATAAAGCAATCTCATATAATCGTATATTTCTGTTACTGTTCCAACTGTTGAACGTGGATTCTTGTTTGTTGATTTCTGATCAATTGAAATAGCAGGTGGCAATCCTTCAATACTTTCAACCTGTGGTTTTTCCATCTGCCCTAAGAACTGTCTTGCATAAGAAGACAATGATTCCATATATCTTCTCTGTCCTTCTGCATAAATAGTGTCAAAAGCAAGGGATGACTTACCTGAACCGCTTAAACCTGTTACTACCGTAAATTCATCTCTTGGTATATCAATATCAATATTTTTCAAATTGTGCTCATTTGCACCTTTTATATGAATATATTTTTTATTGTCTTTCATTTTATTTTCCTATCTTTTTCTATCTTTGTTATTTGGTTATTTTATATCTTTTCCAAATAAATTCCGTTATAGATTTTTAGTTATCTTCCTGCAACTTTCTTAATTCCGCCAACTTATCTCGCATTTCAATAGCCGTTTCAAAATCAAGTTCTGCTGCAGCTCTTTCCATTTTCTTCTTAACCTTTTCGATAAGCTTTTTAAGTTCCTTATAATCCATTGATTCAGGATCTTTCTCAACGTCGCTAATCTTTCTGTCCACTTCTTTGGAGATGCTAATAAGGTCTCGAACAGCCTTCTTAATAGTTGTTGGAGTAATGCCGTGCTCATTATTGTATTTCTGCTGAATCTCTCTACGTCTGTTAGTTTCCGTTAAAGCTTTATTCATTGAATCAGTAATATTGTCAGCATACATTATTACGTGGCCTTCTGCATTTCTTGCAGCTCGTCCAATAGTCTGAATAAGTGATGTTTCTGAACGTAAAAACCCTTCCTTGTCAGCATCCAATATTGCAACTAAAGCAATTTCCGGTATGTCCAAACCTTCTCTTAAAAGGTTAATACCAACCAAAACATCAAAAACATCCAATCGCATATCTCTGATAATCTGAGTTCTCTCTAACGTATCTATATCTGAATGAAGGTATTTAACCCTAATTCCCACATCGCGCATATAATCTGTCAAATCCTCAGCCATACGCTTCGTCAAAGTTGTTACCAAAACTTTATTCTTCTTGGCAACTTCCTTGTTAATCTCAGTTATAAGGTCATCAATCTGTCCTTCAACCGGTCTTACTTCAACTTCCGGATCAAGCAATCCTGTAGGTCTTATAATCTGCTCTGCACGGCCTAATTCATGTTCCTGTTCATAAACATTAGGTGTAGCTGACACAAACATCATCTGGTCAATCATGCTTTCAAATTCTTCAAAATTAAGCGGTCTGTTATCCTTCGCCGAAGGCAGTCTGAACCCATAATCAACTAAAGTAGACTTTCTTGACTGGTCGCCGGCATACATTCCTCTAATCTGTGGAATCGTAATATGAGACTCATCTACTATTATTAAGAAATCATCTCCGAAATATTCCATTAATGTATGAGGTGTGGCTCCCGGCTCCAAACCTGCCATATGTCTTGAATAGTTCTCTATTCCTGAACAAAAACCTGTTTCTCTTAGCATTTCCATATCAAAATTAGTTCGTTCTGCAATACGCTGTGCCTCTATTAATTTGTCTTCTGATTTAAAATATGCTACCTGTTCCTCTAACTCTTTCTCTATATCCTTAATGGCACGCTCCATCTTTTCAGGTGGCACAACATAATGAGAATTAGGGAATATTGCTACATGTTCAAGCTCGTTCTTAATCTGACCCGTTAAAGCATCAATCTCTGAAATTCTCTCGATTTCATCATCAAAAAATTCAACTCTAATTGCACTATCCGTATACGAAGCAGGAAATATTTCCAGATTCTCTCCACGAACCCTGAAAGTTCCACGTTTAAAGTCCATATCATTTCTGTCATACTGTATTTCAATAAGCTTATGAATAATCTCATCTCTATCTCTAATGGTATTAGGTCTTAAAGACACAACCATGTTCTTGTAATCTATTGGGTCTCCCAAACCATATATACATGAAACTGAAGAAATAATAATTACATCTTTACGCTCCATTAAAGCCATTGTTGCCGAATGACGTAACTTATCTATTTCATCATTAATTGATGAATCCTTCTCAATATATGTGTCTGTGCTTGGAACATAAGCCTCCGGCTGATAATAATCGTAGTAGGAAACAAAATATTCCACAGCATTATTAGGAAAAAACTCCTTAAACTCACCATAAAGCTGAGCTGCCAAAGTCTTATTATGAGCAATAATAAGTGTAGGTTTATTTAATTGTTCAATAACATTCGCCATTGTAAAAGTCTTACCTGAACCTGTTACACCAAGCAAAGTCTGGAATTGTTTTCCTTTCTTAAAGCCTTCAACTAACTCTTCAATAGCCTGCGGCTGGTCCCCGGTAGGCTTATACTCTGAAACTAATTCAAAATGATCCATATGATTTCTCCCAATTAGCTCTAATCAACATTTGAGTATTTTCAAACCCAAATCATTTATCAACTACTTTTCTTAGTATTGTTACTTGTCAAGTATATCATTCAAAAGAACAAAAGTACAGAGCAAAATCGAATGTTTGTTCTGTACTTTTGTTATTCTTTTATTATTCCTCTATTAACTTTTCATATTCGTCCGTAGGTATTGGCTTTGAGAAATAATATCCCTGAATCACTTCTGCTCCAATTGATTTTAAGAAGTTAACCTGTTTTTCTGACTCAACACCTTCTACTACTACCGGAATATTTAATTTCTTGGACAATTCTACAATAGACTCAACAATTATGTTGTTTCTTTCATTTTCATTATCCAAATTTCGCATAAACGCCATATCCAATTTAAGTACGTCTATAGGCGCATCCTTTAACATATTAAGTGATGAATATCCGCTTCCGAAATCATCCATCAAAATCTTAAATCCTGCTTCCTGCAATTCACTTATTATTGAATATATTACCTGCTTTTCCTCAGTATATACTGTTTCCGTAATTTCAAGTTGCAAATCCTTTGGTTCCAAATTATATTTTTCAACCAGCTCCAAAAGATTTGATACCAGATTAGTTGTATAGAAATTTACTCTTGAAACATTAACAGAAATAGGAAGTACACTTCCGTTTTTATCCTTTAAATAACGCAATAACTGACACGTTTTCTCCCAAACATAATAATCAAGCCTTGTTATGTAATTATTCTTTTCAAGTACTGTTATAAATTTAAATGATGGTATCATTCCAAATTTCGGATGTAACCATCTTACCAACGATTCTCCGCCTACAATCTTTTTATGAACAACATCATATTTCGGCTGAACATATATAACAATCTGCCCCTGTTTCATTGCTCCATTTATGTCATTCAGTATGTTCTGTTCAAAGATTAACTGATCTCCCTGTTGTCTGCTATATATACCAACTTTCTTCATTCCTTCTTTTACAGTATCCGTTGCTATCTGTGCCCTGTCACACATAACGTTAATTGGAAGTGTTCTATCATCAACCAAATATAACCCTGTTCGCACAGTTATATTTATTTTCAAATGATAGTCATCAACCAAGTCAAAAGTCTTAATTAAATCGTACTGTTCCTTAGTCAAAAGTGCAAAAAAGTTATCATCTGACATTCTTGCAAGAAGAATATTGTCTCCATCTGTCTGTGAATCTCTGAACATCTTTAATCTGTCAGCCACATGCTTAATAAGCTCATCACCTTCTTCTATGCCATAAATATCATTAACAACCTTTAATCTGTTAATGTTTATGTTCATAATATAAAATTCTTCATCGCTTATTCTAAGTCTTTCAGCAACTTTTTCATAGAAAATATCAATATTATACAAGCCCGTAAGCTTATCAATTTCTACTTTTCTTCGAAGAATTTCATTTTCTTTGCTTTGAATTAATGCATTAGTCTTTTTTGAAATAACAACATATCCAAGAACTATCAATAATATTGCAATTGCAATTCCCAGAATTATCAAAGCAAGATTGTCTTCTATTCGTTCTGTAAGCGAAGCATTATATTTTATTCCGCTGGAATATTTAACACAAACATTATCTATTTCTTCATCTGAAATAGAACTAATCAGCTTGTTTACTACAGATTTCAATATATCATTAACCTGAGCTGAAGCTAACAGACAATATGCAGAAGACTCATTATACTCACTGACTGCTGCCAAACTGTCTGCATAACGTTTACTTTGCATATAATAATTAACTGAATAAATATCATTAATTGCAAAATCAACTTTTCCGGTACGGACAGCTTCCATACATTCTTTTACGCTGTCATATTTCTTAATCTGTTCATCACTATTTACATATAACAGTTTAGTCTGACTATTATATAATGCATCTTTTACCACAGCTACGCTTGACACTTTATCCTGGCTTATTGAAGTATTCTTACGTTTTACAATTACCTGGTCAACGCTAAAAATATTGTTAGAATGCCAATACTTACCCTTTACTGTTGACACAGCTGAGCCCAATGAATTTCCTATGTAAAATCTATTAGTCCCCTCTTCCAGAAACTTTTTCGGATCACTTACATATTCTATTCGAATTGATAATTTGGACTTTCCGCCCATCAGGTCAAGAACCCCTTTAAATAATCCTGTAATCTTATGAGCCTCTTTATAGCTATATGGAATACTGTCAGCTTTTAATCCAACCACAATCTCCTTGTATCTTTCAATATACTCATTTTCCTCTCTCGTCAAAAGGGGCTGATTGGAATATGCACTTTCACTATAATATTTATCCTGAAGGTGTTGCTGAAAATAAGGAGAATCATTTCTAATTTCATCTAATGCCCTATCTACTTCAGCCATAAATTTTCCATTCATCTTTCCTGTCACAATGTAGAAAGGCTCCTGATTAAATCTGTCAACAACTCTCATTCCTTTGTGAGGTGATATACTTCCCACTGCTGCAAGGTCTATTTTGTTATCCTTTAAGGCCTGAACAATTTCTGTTTCAGAATTATAATATACCGGGGTATAATTTATTTTATTCTTGTTAGCATAGTTGGTCCATGTTAACATCTGATAGCTGTCTTTTAACATGCCTACTTTTTTGTTATTCATACCTTCTAAATCTTTATAATAAATATTAGATTTAAGATTGGCATATACAATTGTAAACTCGCTTCCAACAGAATAATTAGAAAAAATATAGTCTTTCTCTCTTTCTGCTGTTTTCTGAGCCTGACATATTATGTCGATTTTTCCGTTCTTTAAATCTTTTAAAGTCTGCTCCCATGTATTCTCCACAAACTCATATGTCCAGTTATTGTACTTAGCTATCTCATTCAGATACTCTACGCCATAGCCTTCATAAGAGCCGTCATCCATCTTTTGTATAAATCCCGGATAATCAATATAACCTACTTTAATTACCTTGCTTTCTGCTTTAACAAAAGATACATTAACCGCGCATATCATAAAAAGCATTACTGCAATGGATATTAAAATTTTCGCTTTTTTCTTCATAATTTTGTCCCTTTTTTAATACATCCGCCTCTATAATTGCATATTATAGCATTTTAACATCACGATAACAATGTAAAACCCAGCCTATTAATATGATTTTTAGACAAATAAATAACCAAAACTTCGTAAAAACTTTGTCTATTTTGACACTATACAAATTTAATTTTTTCATAAGCATTTGTTTGTCAAAATAAAAAGGAACATTTTTCATTTACCCTTTTACTTATTTTATACAGTTATTCAAAGCATAGAAAAAGACCATACATATATCTTCGTTTTCAAGATATATGTACGGTCTTTCTGTTCATTATTTCATTAATTCCATAATTGTTTCTTTTGCCTTTTCAAGCTGTGTATCGCTTGTTGCATTTTCTTCCAATTCTACTTCCACATCAGGAGTTATTCCCTTTCCGTGAATGTTTTTGCCACTTGGAGTATAATAATCCTGAACTGTAAGTTTTACCGCTGAGCCGTCGCTTAATGGAAGAATTGTCTGTACAATTCCTTTACCAAATGACTGTGTGCCTACGATTTTTCCTGCATTAAAGTCCTGAATTGCACCTGCAAAAATTTCTGATGCACTGGCGCTGTCCTTATTCTGCAAAACAACCATCGGCATGTCAAGACACTTGCTGTCTGAAGTCTGCTTTTCCTCATTTCCATATTTATCCTTAGTTGAAACCAAATTTCCTTCAGGAAGTATTTCATCAAGCATCTTGCAGACTGTCTCATATAATCCACCCGGATTGCTTCTAACATCAAAGATAACAGCCTTCATTCCCTGCTTCTTCAAGTCATCCAATGCTTTCGTAAACTGGTCATAAGTAACTTCTTCAAACTGACTTATCTGTATATAACCAATCTTTTTCTTCTTATCAAGCATCTTATATTCAACAGTAGGCTCATTAACCTGATCTCTTGTTATTGTAAAGTCAATGTATTTCTTTTCGGACTCTCTGTAAACAGTTATGTCAACTGTTGTTCCTTTTTCGCCCTTCATTTCAGTAACAACATTGTTAATGTCAACACCAGTTACTTCTTTGCCCTTTACTTTATAAATAATATCTCCGTTCTTTACTCCTGCCTT
>UMII01066167.1_pt1 | contig 10709 bp, 10 predicted proteins | sample 1965731 | NCBI WGS metagenome assembly UMII01 (sample SAMEA4836118, study PRJEB28245) | human gut metagenome | biome: gut microbiome; material: fecal sample | place: Denmark | collected 2008
GTGGCTTTCTTGAAGTTATTTTTGATACTGTAGGTCTTAGAAACTGAGCCAGTGTAATTGCCCTTGCCCTTAATAGTGACCTTTGCTGTGCCTACCTTGGTGTTGTTGCTGTACGAAACTGTGTAATCTGTACCATTCTTCAAAGTTTTGCCGTTTAGCTTGACCGTTACACCAGGCTTCTTTGCCTTGCCGTCATAAGCGTAGATCGAAGTTGAAAGTGTCACGCTTGCCTTTAAAATGCTAATTCTTGAAAGTGCAGGGATCTCAGCCGTTTCAAGAATTTTCTTGCAGACAGTACATTCCTTGTGTTTTGAGCCTTTAACTCCGATAGAAGCCGCCTTGTCGACTATCCAACCGCTTGACTTGTGACCTGTGGCTGGGATAGTTTCGGTGTAGGAGTCACCGCATGAGCAGGTGTATTTTACTGTGCCTGCGGTGGTGCAGGTGGCGTTGCTGAGAACTGTTTTTGTATAGCTGTGTTCATGATAATCGTCAAGTGCAAATGGTGAGAGCTTGTAAAGGGTCGGTGCTGAATTATTTGTGACATACCATTTTACCATGCCGTCACTGCATACAATAGGTTGACAATCTGAAAGTCCGAAGGAGTGAGAAATGGCTTTGGTAACAGTTTTGCCGTTTGAGTCAACTGTCATTGTCTTTGTGGCGGTCTTGCCTGTGGAACTGTTGTATTCTTCCCACATAACAAGGAACAGATTGTCATTTATCTTTATAAGCTGAGGGGTGCGGCAGGTCACTTTACTTGATGTGCCGTAGTTTGTGAGGGCAATGTTCTGTGTACCGTTGAAAAGCTCGTCTGTGATGCTTATGTAAACATTTCTTGTCTTACAATTGCTTGAAACGTCTTTTGCATAGGCTATCAGACAGTTTCCGCTGCCAAGCTCAAAACCGCCTATTGAAGCGCCCGTGTAGTTGCTTTTGTTCATATCGAACTTAACAGGGATAGAAACGTTCACGGCGGTTGATTTTCCGTCAGCCTTATATTTTGTGAGAGTAATGCCGTTTACAGAGAGGTAAGAGCCGTTCATCATGTAGTTGCTTGACTCTGAGTGGTCAACTCTGTAGATGTATTTTCCACCTTCGTCGGCTTTGATGAATTGGTTGAACGAGTGGCTAACATAGCCGTCTGTAAGATTTGAAACGTCATACATTGAGTCGGTCAGGGACATGGAGGATTCGTCAATGGTGAAAAGCATATTTGCCTGATGATTTATGCCGTCGCTGTCAGCATACATTTCATGGCAGGTGTAAACATAAAGCTTTCCGCCCGCTTCTTCCATTCTCAGTGAGCCTGCCGAGAACGGCTTTGTTGTATTGACACCTGAGATACTGCATGAATTTACCTTGCTCCAGCTCTTGGTGTATTTGACTACTCTCACAACTTCCTTGCTGTCGCTTTCGGAAGTGTTGTTCTGACCGAACACGAGATAGTTACAGTCTTTTCCTGAATAGAATCCACCAAATAGGTTAAGCTCTTTTGAAATAGTGCGTTGTGAGATAAGCTTTTTGCCGTCTGCGGAATAGTTTTCTACCACAATGCCACTTGATGTGTTTTCAAGCCTTGTGAGCGTTCCGTCGCTGTTTTGTACAAGATAAGAGTTTGTGACAGATGACCATGTGTTGTAATGGTTATCTGAAGCATTGTCTGTTGCACGTCCGCTGAGTATAGTGGCAGAGCCTTTTGTGTCGCTATCCATAGGCGTAACTGTCACTGTACAGCTTGCTTTCACACTGTTGTCGGTGGTAGCGGTTATTGTGCATACGCCTGCCTTGTTTCCGTACACCTTGCCGTCTTTTGTAACCGAAGCCACAGAATTATCACTGCTTGACCATGTGAAGCCGTAGTCTATATCGGAATTGCTTCTTGCAGAAAGTTTAAGGCTGTCGCCCGTTTTGAGCGTGGCAGAAGAATTTGAAATTGTAACACTGCTTGGCATTTTCCAAGCAATATTCTCTGAGTAGAAATTGCCGTCAGTATCACGCTCTATGGCTGTCACAGTGCCGTTCGTATAATACAAAGCGAAAACAGGATAAGCTGTTTTATATGAAGCCACCTGCTTGAAATCATTGTTGAACTCCATAAGAGTGTTGTTGTTTACATACATGATAGTGCTGTCATTTTCGCTGTTGTATACAGTTCTTGTTCCAACGCTGTTGTAGAGATCGTTTTTGTTTTCATGTTCCGCTCTTGAAACGCTTCCAAAGAGAGATAATGTATCATCTGTTGATGTATGAAATTTGGCAGAGTCCACGATGTTTACAGTGCCACTTGCAGAAGAAGTCCACGCAAGCTTGCCGTTGCCAAGCATTTGTGCGTTGTCATAATGATAATCGTAATATTTCTGATAGAAATAGTCGATAGATTTATCAGACACGGTTATTTTGTTATTTGAAATATTTCCAAAGCCAAGGGCGTTCATTTTGTGAGTATAGCCCCAATAAACGTAATCAGCGTTTCTTTCAAAATAGAAGTTTCCGTTTGTGCTGTCAAAGTCTGAGAACTTTGTTATGGCAACTTCGGTGCTGCAGGAGGACAGCTTATTTCCGTTTGAGTCCAGGACAAATAGATTATCGCCTTTTTCAGCACCACTGCTGTCTGTTACATAGTAATATATCCTGCCGTTATCGTCAACGCCAAAACAGTTTGGGTAATTTAAAATACCATTGGGCGTATACTTGCTCACATTAACGCTTTTGGTCACCTTTTCCGTATCGGTGTCAAAGGTCTTTATGTAATAAGAATATGACGAGCCCTTCACGCTGGAATTGTATGTGCTGGTATCTCTTTCGATATAATAGATCTTGGAGTTGTTGGCATATACATTTATAATGTCACCAAGCGTTGCTACAGTTCTTACGGAGTTGTTGGAAAAGCTATAGAATTTAATTAGCTTCTTGTAGTTTTCTACAGTATAATAGTATAGTCCGTTTTTGGTGGCAGAAACCACGTTTACGAAAACCTGATCGGAGCTGTTAAAAGTCAGAAAATCTGACGGCATTTTTACAGCGCCGTTTGCAGAATAAGCCTGAGCTGATATAGCGGTGTTCCCCAATATGCCATTAATGCTTTCTGGAAGCGGAAGCAGTGCGGCAGAAGCTGTTATAACAAAAGCTGTAAGTCCTGCGGCGATCTTTTTAGTCAACATATTTATCCCTCTTTACTATGATCTTTACCCCGACCCTATGTGTATATTATACTACTTTTTTTGCCTGATTTCAAGTAAAAAGCTCCGCCACAGCAAATGCCACGGCGGAGTTTTTAGGACTTTTGGGATAAATTACTTGTTGCCTGTTGTCTTGTAAGCGTCGATCATCTTCTTGACCATCTGACCGCCTACAGAGCCGACCTCACGAGCTGTAAGATCGCCGTTGTAGCCCTGCTTGAGGTTTACGCCAACTTCGTTAGCTGCTTCCATCTTGAACTTGTTGAGTGTTTCTCTGCCTTCCTGAGTTGTGATACCTTTCATTTTCGTATCTCCTTTTCATTTGTTTTTCGGGTTTGCAATAATATTATATGTCTGCATGATTTGATTATAAGAGGTAATTTATAGAACGAAATGGGGCGGTTTTTGGAATGAAAAAACTGAGCTGGTCAAGGCTCGGTTTTTCTAAATTCAACTTTTGATTTACAATTGACTATAATTGATCATCATGCAACAACATTAAAAAAAATATCACAACAAGCTTTATATGAATAGTAATTTCCGTTTAGCTTAAAAACTATATCTTCCCTTTCGTTGTCGCCTAAAGTAAATTCAACAGTCCATACCGAAGATATGTCACTAGGGTCAAAAGAATCTAATATATCTTTTGCATCGTCTGAAAAGTCTTTTATAAAATCATGAGTTTCACTTTTAGAATATTCGGTTGAATTTTTGACTTCAATGTTTTTACCATATTCATCATAATCACCATATTCTTCCATAAACATATCCTTGAATGCATCCTTTTTCACTTTACCATAGTTAAGCATATCTTCTTGCAGATCGGTTGGAACTGCTTTAATGACTGCATCGTAAAAGCTTTCAGCGTCCTGTGCACCATATAGTTCTGTTACAACATCGTCAGGCGTTCCATATCCGCTGCAGCTTGCTAAACATAATACCAAAGAGAGAGAAAGTGCCAAACAAATTATTTTTTTCATAAAACTACCTCATTTCAACTCTTTTTTTTGTGTTATTATAGTTTCCATTGCGGAATTGGCACTATTATATCTTACACAGATATTATAGTTGCCATAGACATATCCACTGTTACCAACACTTGAAGCCTGAAACCATTCAGATATAGCACTATCCTGATCAATGTTGAAAAGATATTCCATGACACCCTCAGCGCCAGCACCAGCTACCATTCCATTTGCAGCATCGTTATCATCACATGGATATGAAATTTTGATGTCAATAATATTGCCAGTAGCGATTTCATATGTACCGCTCCAATTACAGCCTATAATTTCATTATTGGTCTTAAAACTTGCTTTTCCATCTGCCAGTTCCTGAGTTGTGCAGTCTGAGCTCCAAGTTTTTGAATAGTAGCCAGAACTGTTTAACTTATTAACAAGTTCCTCAACGCTCATATTAAAAGTATTGTATTTAGGCACAACAACTTCCGACTCAGTAACAGTTGTGGTTTTATTATCATTTTCAGCAGTATATCCGCTATCTGTTCCACATGACACTATACCCATACAAATTACAAGAGCAATAACGCCATTAATAATTTTCTTCATAAAAAATCCTCCTTGTTTTATATCTATTAGTCTTCAGATTTTGTTCTTCCGCAAGATTTGCAAAATTTAGTTACTGACGGATTTCTTGTGCCGCACTTGCAGACCCAACCACCATTTGTTGCTGATGTCGTTTTGCTTGCAGTTGAAATGTATAAAGGTGTTTCGCTTTTTGCAACTGTTGGCTTAGCGCTCAAACTCTCGTTGATCTTGATCAAAGTCAAGCCTTTAAAGTATGAACCTATAGAGCAAACGAGTGCAAACGCAGATATAATGATCATAAAGCAGCTGCTTATGTATGAGATGTTTTGTGACAAATAGTGAACATTATTTGATGCATCTTCGGTCATCGAATATATGTCTGTATAAAAATCAGCCCCATATTCATTCATGTCCCAATGATTAAGTCCAGGGTTTAAGTTCCACAGACATATGCCTACGATAATTCCCGCAACGCATACAATGACCTTGATTATAAAAACAATTTTTAGCTTTTTCTTATCTTCCATAATTATACCTCTTTCAGTTTTGTCTAGTTGTGGTAATGAATTTCGCCGCAGCCTGTTAGACTAGAGCAAAAGAATGATAGTAGCTATCACCCAAGCAATAAGTCCTGTTACAAGACAGTTAGTGGCGGCTTTTGGTTTTGTGCTGTGCAAAACGCAAAACATAATAATGCCGACAAAAGAAAACAACGTACTAAGCACCAATTGTCCTGCCGATGCGCCTGTTTCATTGTCCACAGTTGGCTGCTGTATCTGTGCCGCAACTTGCCGCTGTTCCAAGGCGTAGCCTGTTTCACAGCCGCAGTGTACGCATACAACAGCTTTGTCATCGATCTGCTTTCCGCAATTACCGCAATAAGCCATATAATTCTCCTCCTATTTTTTTATAATTGTCCCCTATATGCTATTAGTACTAATTTTGCATTATTTTTTCTTACAATGTCATTATATCACATTATTCTCACAATTTGTTAAGCTGACAGCTTAATAAAACGTTTTCGTATGTAAAAGAAATGTAAACATTCCGTTCAAATTTTATTAACATAGGTGCTTGGGACAAAATGTCTGCAAAACAAAAAGCTCGCAAAGACTTTTAAAATCTTTACGAGCTTTTTTGCCCACAGTTAGCATGATCTGTTGCCCTTCTGGAAGGACACGTTTATGTGTTTTAGTGTTTCTGTTTTGCCAAGAGTAAGGCACACATCGCTATCTCCGAAACATTGTCGTAATTGAATTTTCGTATTGCCGTAATGAAACAGCAGATGAAAACTTGTCACTTACATGAACTTGCATAAATGTGAAATACACAGTATACATGAAAACCGGTAAAAATTGTTGGGATATGGCCGAAAAATTGCTTATTTCTCGAAAACAGCCGCCAAGGAAAGAAATACGGCACAGAGGTTTTTATGCCATCTGTGCCGTATTTGTGATGTTTCCGTGGTGGATCGTTAATTGTTACTTATCTTTGATTATTTGACGGAATGCCTTTTCCCATTTATATTCCATGTAACTTCCTGTTTAAAAATATCTCCCCCATTGGCAGGATCAAAAGTGATTATGAGCTTTCCGCTTACGGTTGTGAAACTGCCGACGGTAATACTGCCGCCAGATATAGATTGTGTACCGTTTACTTCGTCCAGCACCCACAATCCGCTACTATCTACAGTAAAATTGTGTGATTTTGTATAGTCACTGTTTTCAATTGTCAAAATACCACTGGACACAGTGATTACATGCCCTGCACTGCTGCTGCCGTATTTCAGCACATAACCGTTGAGATCAAGGGTGATGGTGCGGTTGACCACTAATGTGGTGTAAATGGTAATGTCAGACGTCAGTTTGACTGTTCCGTATGAAGCTTCTCTGATTGCTGAAACCAGTTCCGCCGCTGTGGAAACTTCCGCCGTCCCACTCGCTGCCATATTATCCTCGGCAAATACACTTGTCGACACAATGCAAAGAACCATACAAAGGGTGAGCATGATACTGAGTATTCGTTTTTTTATTTTCCGTTACCTCTGTTTTCGTGTATATCGGCTCAGTCAAGAGCTGTTATGGTAATGGTGCCGATGAACTCCATAAGAAGTGTATTGTATTCCGATTGCTCAAATATAAATTTCAATGTTATATCTTTGGCTGATGCGTCATACATTCTGTTGAAGTTAAAGGAATGATAGTCGTTACTATACGGAAGTTTTGTTCCATCTCTTTTTATGCGTGTGATATCCCTGCAAAAATCTGCATCCTCACTGCTGTCTGTCATTTGGATGCAATAATAACCGGTGCTCCCGGGAGCGTTCGAGCCGACTCCCAGAGAGCCGCTTATGATGATATTGTATGTATGCCCCTTTTTCAGCGTAATTTCATCTGGGGAAGCTGAAATCAGACCGCCTCTGTTTATTTTTTCAGTAAATCCAATTCTTGCGGAATGGTTTTGAAGAAGAGCCGTCCCTACTGACGCTTTTGCATGAAAATACCCCGGGCAGCTGCCGTTCTGACCGGCATCGCCCTTGTCGCCTTTATCTCCTTTTTCGCCTTTATCTCCCTTGTCGCCTTTGTCTCCCTTGTCTCCCTTTTCGCCGTCTGTGCCGTCAATGCCTGCGGCTTTTACGCTGGTGTCGGTTTCTCCAATCCACCAGTTGCCGTTCTCGCCGATAAACGGGGTGTTTCCGTCCACACCGTCAGAGCCGTTTTGTCCGTTTGTTCCATCCTTGCCGTCGGCTCCGTCTTTTCCGTTTATACCATCCTTGCCGTCAAGACCTTTCAAAACCGAAAGATCGTACAGGTTCAGCCATATTTCATCGCCGACATAGCGCCACTGCAGGGTGTTTTCGCTTACACGGAACTCCGGTGTCTTTCCGTTTGCTCCGTCTGCACCTTTCTGCCCGGTGGGACCTGTGATGTCGGCTATCGCCACAAGGTCCTGCCACTCATCGCCCTCGTAACGCCACTGTATGTGGGTTTCAGCTCGCTGCACCTCTATGCTTTTGGCGTTAATGCCGTCAGTGCCGTTGATACCGTCTTTGCCGTTGGCTCCGTCTTTACCATTGGCACCGTCAATTCCATCCTTGCCGTTTTTCCCATCGGCTCCGTCTTTACCGTCAACTCCGTTAATGCCGTCTTTTCCGTTTGTACCGTTTATTCCGTTCTTACCGTCGGCACCATTAGAGCCGTCTTTACCGTCTGTGCCGTTCTTTCCGTTTTCTCCGGCAGCGCCCCGCAGCTCGGTAAGCGCCACAAGGTCGTGCCAGTCGGATTCGTCGCTGTATTTCCATTGAATCGCCGTGCCGTTGTTTCGCACCTCCGGCAGTGCGTCGCCTGTTTTTGCCGCCTTGCTCCATCCTATTGCAAGCACGCTGCAAAGCACCAAAAGAGCGGTGCAAAGCGCCAAAAGTGTACCTGTGAGTAGTTTTTTTCCTGTTTTCATCTTTTTTCCTCCGTTCGGAATTGTTTATCACGGCGGAGCTTTGCACCGCTGCCCACGCCGTAAATGAGCGGCGGTCGATCGGCTTATGCTTGGTTTGCTTTGTACTTATCCACAAACAGGGCGACCCCCTGTTTTAAGACCTCCATCTGGGTTTTCAGATAATATTCATCCTCAAACATCGCATAATGTACGCAGGCACGGACGAATATAAAGATCAGTGGCGTGATGACCGTATATGGAATGCCGATCTTTGGCTCCAGCCGCTTGGCGTACTCGGTATAGCGTTCGTTCACGCCCTCAAAGAATTTCTTGCCGTGCTCGATATACTTCGGGTGCGTATATATCTGATACATCAGGCGATATTTTTTTCCGTGCTTTTTTGCTGTCCAATACGGGACCTCCTTCACAAAACGGACAACATCCTCGGGGTCGGTGGGTGCCATTTCCATAAAGTCGTCCTCAACCTTTTCCATACAGTATGCCGTTGACTCAATAATCAGTTCATCAAGGTTTTTAAAATACGAATACAAATTTGCTTTCGTGCATCCGCACGCATCGGCCAGTACTTTAATTCCTGTGCCTGTGAGCCCGTTTTCCGCATAGCACTCGAAGCACTTTTCCATTAGTTCACGTTTCCGCTCATTGTGCTGTTGCTCAGTTGTTTTCATGTTGCTTCGCTCCTTTTATGCGTACCGACCGTTCGTTTATGATTAGTATAACACAGATTTGCAACAAAGTCAAGAATTGTTCAAAAAATGAAGAAAATAAAGTTTCAACATGATCTTATAAAAAAAGTCCTTACAGCAGAAAGAAAATAGCGGCTTACCTCAACGATCAAAACCGTACTAATAAATATGTCCATAAGACTTATGGAAAGATGGGATAGGCTTATTGACTTTCCATGTTCTCATATGATATAATAAATTCATATTAACACAACATTTCTGTTCAGGGGGTATATCAAATGAAAAAGCAAAATGCAGGGCTTATCGCTCTGAGTATCGTTTTTATTCTTATGGGTGGTTTCTCTACTATCTATAATCTCAGCAAGTATGTTTCAAACAGGGTTTTCATGTCAAGTGCTGAGAAAACCACAGGCTATGTGAAGTGGATAGACCATGAGTTGAAAACTTGGGGACATAACAAAAAGGCAAGCAACAAAGCTGAAACATATTACATAACTGTCGCTTTTGATGTTGGCGGCAAGGAGTACACAAGAGAGATCTTCACAGGCACATATTATGTGAGTCAGAACGAAAAAGTGAACGTGTATTACAACACTGATAAAAATGGTGAGCCTGATAAAGTCGTGACCGATATTGATAATGATAAAAGACCGTATCTTACTTGGCCGCTGATACTTTTGCTTGGCATTGTGCTACTTGTGCTTACTAAGAAAAATATTATCTCAGTGGGGAGAAAAAGACAGAGCTAAGTTTGTATTTGCTCATTTGGCAATTTACAACAAAAATAAGGCTATGAGATCAAGTGAGGTCTCATAGCCTTTTGCTATATCTTGGTGAATTTCGATGCTTATTAGCTTATGTATTTTGATTTATCCATTAATATCAATTTTAAACATCAATATCCATAGTCACCATAATCGTAATCATCATAGTCATAATCATAATCATCGTAATCATCATAACCATAGTCATCATATCCATACTCATCGTACTTGTTGTTAAGATAATCATTCCATTCGGTTTCCCAATCGTGTTCATCAATAGCGCCGTTTCCGTCATTATCTCCGACTACTCCGTCAGTCGTCCGCTGGTCTCCCTCAATATTATTGTCATCAGGGTCACATGAATGACAATAAAGATCTGTCGGACTTGATGTTTTGTTGTGGCAGGTGTCACCCTTGCCCATGCACCAATACTCACCTTCAGCAAGATCATCATCGTTATCGTTTTTCTTGTAGGTGTAGTTGTCATTTGTGTTGGTATCCACTGAGTGTTCATATGTAGTGGTCGTCGTGGTGGTCTCATCGGTGGTATAATTATCGTAGTAATTGTCATCACCGCAACCGCACAATGTAGCCGTCATTCCGACTGCTAGGATGGAACAGAGTATCAACTTATTTTTCATAATAATCATCTCCGTAATGTAATTATATCACTTTATTCTCAGTATTTGTTAAGCTGGCTGCTTAGGATAACGATTACATTTTGTAAATAAACCGTAAACAATATTATTTGATATTATTAACTTTACTTTGGGCGAATTATGGATCAAATGCATAGAAAAACGAGCTTGACTTTAGGCTTATAATATCATATACTTATAACAAATAAATATTAATTATAAATTTCAAATTCTTTTATAAATGTACACATTGCATAATTGCCATAGCCAAGAAGACAAGTGGGAGTCTACCATTTCTGTATTATATAGTATACACAGATGTAGTTAAAAGCTGAAATTTATGTACATAAAAGTGATAATCAAAAGAAACTTTGTGCAACTAAATAACAGAAAAGCAGAAACCTGCTAAGAAAAATCAATAGGCAAAATGAACAAAGTT
>UMII01007158.1_pt1 | contig 10644 bp, 14 predicted proteins | sample 1965731 | NCBI WGS metagenome assembly UMII01 (sample SAMEA4836118, study PRJEB28245) | human gut metagenome | biome: gut microbiome; material: fecal sample | place: Denmark | collected 2008
TCAGGAGTATAATAGTGGGTCAAGTGACTTTATATTTTCCAGTGTACGGATGGTCGTTCAGCTTTTCGTTCAGCTGTCCGCGCAGTTCCTTCAGTTCGTTCAATGACGGTTCGTTCGTCATCTCAAACAGCATGATGAACGGGGCGAAAGCTTGGTCGTTGTAGAATCTCACCATGTTTTTCTCCATATTCAGTTTCTTGGTGTTCTGTTCCTAGGTGCGGAATTTGAACAGACTGTCCTCCACGGCCAAATTACCGCGTCCGTAGCGCATATAGTGAGTGTTGGAAGCCAGCAGCATGCTGTCTATCCAGTTGTCTGCAACTGGTGAAGCCTCCACAGGTTGTTGTTGATGGTTCCTTTGGTCGACGAACCCAAGAAATAATCGGCACGCATGGTCATGTTGATCTGACCCCCTTCCAGAAAGATAGGCGCCAGCTGCTCGTCATGACTCTGGATGAAATAGATGACCGATTGTTCAGGTACGGAATCTCCCTTGAATTGGAAACGTCCGTCTATCACCTCGCAACTGTCCACTTTTGTCTGTGGCCCGTGCATGCCATCTTCCTTTACCAGATATACCTTGCCGGTATATTTCCCGGTTATCAGGCCGTTGATTTCATAACCTTTCATCGGTTGTTCCTTTTCCTGGGTGTTTTCAGTTTGCCCGAACAGGAATCCGGACATGAGCAAGCCTACGCTCTGTGTAATCCATTTTTTTTCATGTTACTCGTTTTTTGACGTTAATGATTCTATGATTGATTGTTATGTTTGGCAATCAGACTGGATAATCAGCATGACAAAGCATCTGTCTTCTTTTTCCTATTTGTTGATACCTGACTCGCCTTTCCATACCGCATCATTGTTAATACGCACCAGTATGCAAAAGGTGGGGGTGGCTTCTGGAATAACTACCTTATTTTTTCCAGCAGCTCATCTTGTCCGACGATTTTTCAGACTGAAAAAAAGTTCTATCTGGCAACTGATGACTTTGGTACACCTGTCAGATAAGAATTGTTGAAGAGTTATCTCATACCATTTACTATACATAGTAGCTACTACATTTAGTAGATGAGTAAAATAGTATATTAGTATCGTAGTATATACTAACCTGCTATATTACTAAAGTGATATTTTATAGTAAAATAGTATGCACTAAATTTAGTATTTACTAAATAAAGTACTATCTTTGTATATGATTTAAAGACAATGCTTTATGGTAAAAATTGTAGTGATATTGAACCACAAGGGCGGGGTTGGAAAGACAACCACCACCATCAATCTTGCTGCCGCTTTAGGGCAGAAGAAAAAGCGTGTACTGGCTATTGATATGGACGGTCAGGCTAACTTGACAGAGTCGTGCGGACTTTCCATCGAGGAGGAACAGACGGTGTACGGAGCGATGAAAGGCGAATATCCTTTGCCGCTTGTAGAGCTGGAGAACGGGCTTGCCGTGGTGCCGTCCTGCCTGGACCTGTCGGCGGCAGAGTCCGAACTGATCAACGAGCCGGGACGGGAACTGATTCTGAAAGGACTGATTGCCAAATTGCTCGAAAGCCGGAAATTCGACTACATCCTGATTGACTGTCCGCCTTCCTTGGGGCTGTTGACGCTCAATGCACTGACGGCTGCGGATTATCTGATCATTCCGGTGCAGGCACAGTTTTTGGCTATGCGCGGAATGGCCAAGATTACCAGTGTGATTGAAATTGTCAAGGAACGGTTGAATCCCAACCTGAAGATAGGCGGCATTCTCATCACCCAGTATGACAAACGCAAGACGCTCAACAAGAGCGTGGCTGAAATCATCAACGATTCTTTCTGCGACAAGGTATTCGGAACCGTCATTCGGGACAATGTGGCACTGGCCGAAGCACCGATTAAGGGAGAGAATATCTTCGAGTACAACAAGAACTGCAACGGAGCCAAGGACTACATGGAGCTGGCTAAAGAAGTATTGAAACTAAAATAAACAGATATGGGCAAAAGCGATTTATTGAAAGACGGCATGAAGACCGGACTGGACGGATTGCTGTCATCCACGAAGAAATCTCCGCAAAAGGAGAAGCCGGTACCAGTTAAGAAGGAAAAGGAGCCGGCAGTACATTGTAATTTCGTCATTGACAAGAGCATTCACACACGCATGAAATACCTCGCTATCGAGAAAAACATGTCGTTGAGAGACATTGTGAACGAGGCGATGAAGGAGTATCTGGCAAAGCATGGAAAGTGAGGGTTTTCCTCACTTTCTCCTGCTTCCGTATTTTCGTATGTCCGGACTGAACAGCCCGGCATTGTTACATGTCTGCCATGGACAGCCCCTTGTATGAGAGGGCATACCCCTTGAACTCTCCGGTAGCGCGTAAAAATGCAGCTGCCTTCGTCTCCAGCACTTCCAGGTCGATGTTCTCGGCCTTGCGCTTCACTTCAAAGAAGGTGGCGGTTTCCTCCAGTTCGTTTTCCGCCACGATGTCAATCTCGTTTTCACCCTTGCGGTCCCACCAGCTTCCGATGCGGGTAAAGGCCTGCTTTTCTACCAGCACACGCTTGAAATAGCGTTCAAGCATCAAGCCGCTGAAGGTCTCATAGTCCCGGTTCACGATCGTTTTCACGCTTCCATAGTTCTCTATCTCCAGCATGTAGCTGTATTTGTAGATGAAACGGAACCAGAATGTGAAGAAGTTGTCCTCTATCGTATAGCGGACGTTCTTGGTAGAACTCTTTTCGAAGAGGGGCTGCTTCTTGGCGATGACCTCGTATTCATTTTCCAGTTTGGTCAGGTAGCCGCCGATTTCCTTGCCGATGACGTTCTCGATTTCTGAACGGGATGTCTTTCCCCGAGCAATGGCAGACAGGATTGAGAAATAGATGCCGTAATCCTTACCGAACTCTTCTATCAGGATGGCTTTTCCTTCCCCCAGGAAGATAGAATCGGCTTTTATGATGTGGTCGAGCATGGCTGCCTTGGTAGTAGCTCCTGCATCCACCAGCAGTTGTACATACTTGGCCACGCCTCCCGTGAAAGCGTACAGAGCCAGCAAGTCTTCCGGTGTATAGGCGGGATTATATTCCGCCAGAATTTCCTTCAGGACGCTGGGTGTAAACGGCCGGACGGTCATGAAGCGCGACTGACGGTTATACAGCGGCTCTTTCTTGTCCTTGAATATCTTGGTCATCATGGAGTATATCGAACCGCAGACTATCAGGTTTATACGGGACTTCTGGCTATAGAGGTCCCAGATGCGCTGCATGTCGCTGAACACCGATTTGTTTACACGGAAAAACTCCTGGAACTCGTCGATGAAGAGCGTGATGGGGCGTTCTGCCGAGAGCTTCATCAGGTATTCGAACACATCGGTAAAGCGTTCCGGGCGTCCCATGGTTGGAACACCCAACTTGTTCTCTATCTCCAGCCGGTAATCCTCGCATAGGTCTCCTTCGGCTTTTCGGGCGACAAAGAAATACAGCATCGGCTCATCCTCGTAGGCCTTCCGTACGAGCATGGTCTTTCCGATACGGCGTCTGCCGGTCACGACCGTAAATTGGGCGTTCTCCCGCGCCTGTCTGCCTATCTCCTGCAGAGAGGCTATTTCCTCTTTTCTATCAAAAAATCTCATATCCTTGTCTATTTTAAGTCAGTGTTCCGAAACAGTCATTTCCGAAACAGCGGTTTCTTTACTACAAAAGTAGCGATATTTTCTGAATAACACATACTTCGGTCGGATATATTTATGGCAAAGTCCTGAACTGACAGAATTTTCCAGCCAATATGCCTTTTTACCTCGCCTTGCCCTGCGCTCCGTCTGTCCGGTTGTACCGCATATCCTTCCTTTACAGTTTCTCCGTTTTTACTGTCCGCCTTCCGGCGTATCATCTCCCTTCTACCTTATCTTGAATGTTGCTTCTCCGGCACATTTCTGTCCTCGCCGGTTGGTTTTCCAGTGCAAAGGTGGACTGTCGCGCTGGATTCCGTCACTTTGAAGTGCATTTCCTGTAAAATTCTTCCTTTCTGCGAAAGCGTAATTTTCCGGAAAAAGTGTCGGAAGCAGCTGGGCCGCCAGTCCTTGAAAGGCACCTGTAAATCCCAAGGCGGTTCAGACAGGAAACTGGACCGAACGGAGGGAAACAAAAAAAATCAAGTTCAAACTAAATTTTGTGATTATGGAAACAACAGCAGCAGTTCAATCAATGGAGAAAAACATCACGATGGTGGCATTGGCAAACGTACAGCCGAGTAACTACAACCCACGCAAGAACTTTGACGAGGAAAGCCTGTCGGAACTTGCCGAAAGCATCCGTCAGCAGGGTGTCCTGCAACCTGTCGGAGTGCGTCCGGTGGCAGAAGACCGCTTTGAGATTGTGTTCGGAGAACGCCGATACCGAGCCTCCCTCATGGCAGGACTGGAAGAAATTCCGGCTATTGTTATGGAAATATCGGACGAGACAGCCGAGGAAATGGCGGTGACGGAAAACCTGCAACGCAAGGATGTTACCCCGATTGAGGAAGCCAATGCTTACCAAAGGCTCATAGACAGCGGTCGCTATGATGTACAGGCTTTGGTGATGCAGTTCGGCAAGAACGAGAAGTATATCCGCACACGCTTGAAATTCGTCTCCTTGATACCCGAAATAGCCCGGCTTCTGGAGCAGGACGAAATCACTATCAGCGTAGCGAGCGAAATCTGCCGTTATGGGGAAGAGATTCAGCGAGAGGTGTACGAGAAGCATCTGTGTGAAAGCGTACAGCAGTACAACAGTTGGCGAGGGATGAAAGCCACCGAGGTGGCACGCAGCATTGAACGGCAATACACCACCGACTTGCAGAGGTACGCATTCGACAAGACCCTCTGTCTGTCATGCCCCCACAACACCAACAACATGATGCTGTTCTGTGAGGGCGGTTGCGGAAATTGCGCCAACCGCACTTGTCTTGCTGAAATGAATGCAACCTATCTCACAGAGAAAGCCGTGCGACTAATGGAAGAACGCCCCGAGGTTGCCCTCTGCCAGGAAAATTTCAATGGCAACGAGGACGTGATGGAACGACTGACCGCCATGGGCTATGAGGTGGAGCGTCTTAATGGCTATGCAAAGCCCTATCCCGAGCTGTCCACATCACCCCGGAAAGAGGATTACGAGACAGACGAAGCATACGAGGAAGCCTGCAAGGACTACGAGCAGGAAGTGGACGACTACGTAAAGGAATGCGAGGAAATCCGAACCCGAAGCGAGGCAGGCGAAATCACCCTTTACTTCCGCATCGAGAGCAAGGACATCGTACTATGCTATGTAAGAAATGCGGTGCATTCATCCACAGGCTATAATGGTACAACGCAGCAGCAGACGCTCTCACCGGTGGAGAAATTGGAGAAGCAGGATAAGCGCAACAAGGAGATTGCCCTTGAAAAGACCGTAGAGGACACCAAGAAGCAGATTCTGGAGGTGGATATGTCGGAACGCAAGTTCGGGCAGGACGAGGACAAGATGATTTATTTCTTCCTGCTTTCTTCCCTCCGCAGGGAACACTTTGCAGAGGTCGGCATCGAGTGTGAAGAGACCTACCATTACCTCACGGACAAGGAGAAGATGAACATCATCGAGAACCTTACAGCCAAGCAGAAAGCCGTCATCCGCAGGGATTATCTGATTGCCAATTTCAAGAACGCATCGGGCAGCAATGCCACGGCAAGCCTCTTGCTTGACTTTGCAGAGAAGCACATGCCCGAAGCACTGGCGGAAATCAAGAATGGACACAACGAGGTGTACGAGAAACGCCATCAGCGCATCGAGGAAAAGAAAGCTGTCCTGCTCGTGCAGGAACAGGCAAGGCAGGAAGCGGAGCCGTCCGATGAACCACAGCCCGAAGCGGAAGCGACTGCCGGCAAAGAGACAAAGGAAGAGATTGCAGCTTGATACCATAATCACTCTTGGGCGGAGGAGCGGAGGAATCCGCCCTCTGTCTTTTCATGGAATTGCCCTATATAATAAGGAACAGGGATTCACAGCCAACCGCTTGGCAGGATTGCCGGGCGGCGCGTCTGCCGACATGTGCCGTCATCCGCGCAAACTCCCTTTTCTATCCCTTTCTAATTGCCTCCCGATTCCCCGCCGCCACCCGTTACCTGTTCTATCTTCTGTTTCCCTCTTTTCTATTTATCTCTTGTCTGTTTCAGTCCATACCTGTCTTCACCGGTTGGTTTTTCCAGTCGCAAAGGTGGACTGCCGAGCTGGATTCCGTCACTTTGAAGTGCATTTCCTGCAAAATTCTTCCTTTCTGTGAAAGCGTAATTTTCCGGAAAAAGCGTCGGAAGCAGCTGGTTCGCCAGTCCTTGAAAAGCATCTGTAAATCCCAAGGCGGTTCCGACAGCATATAGAACCGAACGGAGGGAAGAAAAAAACAACTCATTAAATTTTATGAACATGGAAAATATCAGAGAAAGCAAGGAGTACAAGCTCGCCAAAGACTGGGAAATGGCGGTAAACAGTTTCAGTTTCAATCCCAAGCGGTTCGCCGCCGCTATTCCCGATATGCACCCCACACTGCAGCAGAGCCTTTATCGGCTGGTCAAGGAATGTATTGTGGTGATGGCAGACGAGACACGCCATTACGATGAACGCAACTGTGCTTCGCATGAAGAAGCCAAGTGCATCATGGAGTATCTCAAGAACAACGGTAAACATATCCCATTAAAATGAACAGGCGTATGAAAACACAGAAAGTACAGTTTGACGGCAAGGCTTATGATTGCCGTGTAGTGGAATCCAACGAAGGTGAAGAACTGCTCATCGGCTCGACACTCTTGCTTGATGCCCTGCAACCGGGTAGCTTTGAAGACAAGAACGAAGGCTTTGCCAGCGAGGAAGCCGGAAGAATCTATGACGGAATCTTTTTCTTTACCAATGCGTCAACCCTTCAGCTCAGCGACGAGAAACTGATAGCCGAGTTGAAGAAGGACAACCCGGATTGGTTCGAGTAAAACAAATCAATAATCATTTTAATATACTGCAGTTATGGAAAAAGAATATGTATTGCAAATTGCACAGACCATCAAGGAACAGCTGGTAGGAATGACCCCGGCACCGGTAATCATGTCATGGGGCATCACGGAGTTTGCTGCCACCATCTACAGGAACTTGCCTGCACTGCGCATCAAACTGAACGGACGGCTCCATACCGGATACGTCATGATTGTACTCAACGGCTCGGATTACTACGAGGTGTATCTGCTCAGCGGCTCCGCCACGGAGTGTGTCAGCAAGGAAGTGTGCTTCGATGAGTTGGGCGATGTCATTGACTGCGCTGTCGAGAGCGGCACCGACCAAGCCGAATACGAGGAGTTTTGCAGGCAACAGCTCGGCAAGCTGTTGAGTGGACAGACTGCCTGACATGGCAGCAATAACTCTTTGCACCGCCCATACATCCGTACTGGCGGTGTTTTTGTGTGCGCCCGGTTTTGTCGAAGGCAAAACATCCCTTTTTATTACGTATGGATAATCCCTGTAACGAATCCGCTTTTCTATTGATACTGGTTAGATTCCCGGTATTATCTCCAACCGATTGGAATAATCGCCCTCTTTCATCCAGGCCAAGAGTCCTTTGGAATGGCAGAAAGCGGTTGGTTTTGTCTCGGAATAATATATTCTTTGTGTAAGACACGCTAATGAATCCTCATTGCCAACATAATAAAGAGGTCGGGCATTTTCGCTGTCCGACCTCGCCTTATTATTGAGGCAGCACAATCATTTTGAATTACATGTGTCCATATCCTCCCTCACCGCCACATACATCTGGTTGCGGCTCGTAGGATTGTCTGGCTCCGTCATCGCCAACGCCCCTGCACCAATCATCGGATTGATATAGACCTCTATAAGATTTTCCCTGTTTTTCAATCCCAAATGCTGTAAAATATCGAATAACGACTTTGGCTCAACACAGAACTCCAAGATTTGCTCCCTCCGCAATACCTGTTTATTGGACTTTCTTGTCGGGTTTTCTTGTCGGGTTCCGTCCCTAACTGCATGGTCAGTACCACATAGTCCGGTCGTGTTTCTTCCGAAACGGTAGGAGGCCGTTATACGGTTTACATCCTTTCCCATGTGAAAATAATTTGTTTCTGAATGCAAAGACAGTGCTTATTGCTGATATACTTGTTTGAGAATGTCGGAATTATTGAAAGCACCTGAATCCCTTTCATTTGCCCGATCTGTGAATCCGATTTCTCTAAATATAGAACCTGATTTCTTATTTGTGCATTCAGACTCCGGACAAACTAACTCTATAGTTTTTTGAGCATTCCTTCGTTCGTATTGGGATTTATGGTTATTTTTGTAACTCAATCAATAATATGACGATAATGGCAAAGACATACCAAAGGACTAAATTACAAGAAGTCACCATCAGAGGCTACAAATCCATAGCCTATGACAAACCTGTGACCTTGAAACTGGGTGATGTCAGCATCTTGCTGGGTGCTAACGGCGCAGGCAAGAGCAATATCATCAGTTTTTTCCGGATGCTGAGCTACATGATGAGTAAGTCATTCGGGAGATATGTGGAAATATCGGGCACATCTCATGCCTTGCTGCATTACGGCATTAAACGGACACCGGTTATGTCCGGAGAACTGAAGTTTGCCGACAGCAACTCCATGGATATTTATGGCTTTTCATTGGCCAATGCCACTCCTGACAGGCTGATCATCACCGAAGAGCGAATTACCTGGCACCGCACAGGGAAGAAAAGACCCTACGAGATAGCACTGGAACCGAATTTCAAGGAATCGGCTCTCGCAGAGTGTGAGGACCCGGTTGCCAAGACAATTTTCCAGATGCTTTCCTATTGCAAGGTATATCAGTTTCACGATTCATCGACAGAGGGCCCGCTGCGTCAGGCTTGTCCCGTCGAGACGGCCAACTATCTCCAGTCACACGGAAACAATCTGCCTTCTTTCCTGCTGTTCCTGCGGGAGAATTATAAGGATGCCTACAACCGGATTGTTGACTATGTCCGTGATGTCGTTCCCCAGTTCCAGGACTTCTATCTGGAGCCGACAGGGGGCATCATTTCGCTTCGGTGGGTAGATAATTCTGCCACGGACTACCGTTTCAATGCCTACCAGTTCTCCGACGGTTCTATCCGCTTCATAGCCTTGGCTGCCCTGCTTCTGCAGCCTGCCCAGACAATGCCCAATGTCATCATTCTGGATGAACCGGAACTTGGCTTGCATCCCTATGCCATCAGCCAGCTGGCAGAAATGATTAAGGATGCGTCCATACACGCACAGGTCATTATTGCCACGCAGAGCAAGGATTTGGTCGATCATTTCGACATCGGCGATATTTCTGTGGTGGAAATGAACAAGGAAACGCAGGCCACCTCTGTCACTCATCTTGACGACAAAGAATATCATCTTTGGCTTCAGAACTATACGGTGAGTGAACTTTGGGACAAAAACATCATAGGAGGACGTCCCGTATGAAAGCAAAGATTATTCATGTCCTTTGTGAGGGACAGACGGAACAGGGATTTGTGGAGGAAGTGCTGCGTCCCTACCTGCAAGCACAAGGTGTGGCAGGTGTGAAAAGCATCCTGATTACCACCAACAAGAAAAAGAATGCCCGCGGTGGAATGCTGAGTTATGCCCATGCGGTGACAGACCTGGAACTGTTGCGGAAAATGAAGATGGACGGTGAATACGAACGTCATGTTTTCACAACGATGTTCGACCTCTACGCATTGCCGGATGATTTTCCCGGTTATGAAGCAGCGAAAGCAATCGGTGAGCCCTATGCCCGTGTCGCTGCGTTGGAAACGGCATTTGCTGAAGCAATCAATGATGGACGTTTCATTCCCTATATCCAGCTGCATGAATTTGAAGCTCTCTTGTTCTGCGGTATCGACTATCTGGCAAAGCGTTACCCCGGTTGTGAGAAACGCTGCGAACAGCTGAAGAAAGACCTAGAGAAAACCGGCAACCCCGAGCTGATAAACAACAGTCCGGAAACAGCTCCGAGCAAGCGTATTATCAAGGCAATAGAAGGTGACAAAAAACAGCATTACAACTACAACAAACCGGCTACCGGCAAGGATGTCACCAAGAGCATCGGCATGGATGAACTTCGTGCCCGTTGCAGTCACTTCAATGAATGGATAGAGAAGCTGATTGAGTGCTGATTGACACAAATGACTATGTAGAAGAATGTAGAACGTATTGTTGCTTCACAATAGAATTGTCTTTTCACGGCTCTCATAGTTCTTTTTCCGATTCATGAAGGCAGTAATGCCATTAAAACAATATATAAAATAGTCGCTCATAAAATGAATTTAAAATTCTATCCTTGAGCGACTGTTTCACTATTAAACAATTCAAAATCTGCTTTTATTCTATAGATGAAAGGATAAACCGATTTTGGGAATGACCGTAATAATAATACTTTATGCCTGTACACCTCAAACGGTGTTTTCAAAGGTGGCATTATTTTCCGTTCCAAGAACAAATCAAGTCGGTTTTATTTCGATATAATATACTTTTTTTATAGGATTGAACAACAAAATCAGCTCTGTGGGAATATGTGTTATAAAAAACACCTGCAATAACTCCGAAGTTGGAAAATATAAAGTCACTTGACCCACTATTATACTCCTGA
>UMII01054207.1_pt1 | contig 10639 bp, 7 predicted proteins | sample 1965731 | NCBI WGS metagenome assembly UMII01 (sample SAMEA4836118, study PRJEB28245) | human gut metagenome | biome: gut microbiome; material: fecal sample | place: Denmark | collected 2008
AATTTATAAATAGTTTATAATTATTTCAATTCTTACTATTTTCAGAAGTGTTGAAAAGACTGTACAGGATAAGCCGGTCAGCAGGTAAATTGATTGACAAATACTGTTATAAAGTCTACAATAAATATAATATATTAGTACGTTAATTAATTTCTATTATGATTTGTCAAATTCGTGTGAAGTAATCTAAAGGAAATTGGATTGTGATTTCGATTTTACATTTATTATTAGATTCTAATCGGTGTATTAAGAACGTAAATTTATACAAAATGGGTATATTAATATGAACAAAAGAATAACAAGGAAATTGTGCATTGTTGGCTTGATATCTTCTATTGTCTTATCTGGATGTGGTAATGCAGGTATAACAGGTGGCAACAGAGAGGAGTTATCAGGTGGTACAGATAAAGTTGTCTCTTTAAAGGTGTGGACAGAAAAGGATGGTCTGGATGTCATGAACAAAATGCTAGACAGCTTTAAGGAACAATATAAAGATGAAGCAGAGTTTGATATAACGGTTGAAATCCAGGCAGATTCACAGGTTCGTGATGTTATGCTTACAGATGTACACAATGGTGCAGATGTGTTTTCATTTCCAGATGATCAGATTATATCATTAACGGCTGGCGGAGTTCTGACAGAGGTACCCAATGCAGATGAAATAGCAGCAGCTAATGTAAAGGAGTCAGTCGAAGCAGCGACTCTGAATGATACATTATACGGCTATCCTATGACAGCAGATAATGGATATTTTATGTATTATAATAAAGAATATTTTTCAGAAGACGATGTTAAGTCATTAGATAAAATGTTGTCAATTGCAGCAGCTAACAATAAAAAAGTTGCTATGGAGTTTGATTCAGGATGGTATCTTTATACATTTTTCGGAAATACAGGACTTAGTCTTTCTATTAAACCAGATGGTATAACTAATGAATGTAACTGGAATTCGCAGACAGGTGATATAACTGGAGCAGCTATAAAACAGGCTCTCAATAGTATAGCAGCTAATCCAGGGTTTGTAAGTATGCCTAACGGAGATATAGCTGAACACATTAAAAGTGGTGATGTTATAGCAGGAATAAGTGGTGTATGGGATGTTATGAATGTAAAGGGAGCCTGGGGAGAGAATTATGGTGCCTGTAAGCTGCCAACATATACAGTTGCGGGAAAGGAAGTTCAGATGTCTTCATTTACAGGCTATAAGATGATGGGAGTGAATTCTTATTCAAAGAATAAAGAATGGGCATGCAGGCTTGCTGACTGGCTGACTAATCAGCAGAATCAGGAACTTAGGTTTAAAGAGAAAAATCAGGGACCATCTAACAGTAAGGCAGCAGAATCAGAAGAAATCAAAAAAGTGGCTGCAATACAGGCAATCATTGCACAGTCCCAGTATGGAACATTGCAAAGAGTAGGAAACAGCTACTGGGATGCCTGTAAGAAGTTTGCTAATACCGTACTTAGTGGTAATAACGGTGGTTTATCAGATCAGGAAGTTATGGATACATTAGTTAATGAAATTACAGCTTCTGCTGTTAAGTAGCAGTAAGATGATCAAAGTTGATTTACTGTATGTGAAAAAGATTGGAGAACAAGCATGAATAATAAAAAAAGGACGAGCCTGAAGACACTGATATTATTGCCGGTATTTATACTAGGTGCTTTAACAATAATATGTAATGTTATGGCTATAAACAATATAAGAACTGTTAACTCTAATGCCGCTGATATAACAGATAATTGTATGATGAGTGTTTCAGATCTTGGTGAAATAAAGAATGATATACAGGTTATTCATACACTTGGATTATCACATATTATTGCAACAGATCTTAATACTATGATATCAGTGGTAGGTGAGATTAATGATAATCAGGAAGAATTAGAGAAAAAGCTGGACGAATATAAGAAATATGTCCAGAATGATGATATGGATACATATAATTCATTAGTAAGTAATTATAATACTATGAAATACGAACTTGGAAACATTATGGCATACAGTGCTTTAGGCAAGAATGAGGAAGCATATGCTATTGCTAACGGAGTCGTAAGTGATAGCAGCACAGCAATCCAGAAGGATATTGAGGTGCTAAGCACACATGCCAATGATACAGCTTCTGAGGCAAGGGAAAGGCTTGCAAGTGTGTATATAAGCTCACTTGTCAGTAATGGTATAGTTATTATTATAAGCGCTATATTAATTATTGTAGCAATATACTGTGTTATGAAGTATGTTATCAAACCAATTATTGCAACCAATAAAGATATCAGGGATATTATTGATGGAATCGATAATGGAGAAGGAGATCTGACAAAGCGCGTAAGAGTCATATCTAATGACGAGATAGCAGACCTTGGTAACGGTATCAATCTTTTTATGGATAAGCTGCAGGAAATACTAAAGCTGATTATAGAGAATACTAACTATATGGAAAATGTTGTTGCTGAGGTTGATGGCAGTGTTGTCAAATCCAATGACAGTGCTTCTGATTTATCTGCTATGACAGAGGAATTATCTGCAACTATGCAGGATGTAGGGCTTTCTGTTAATACTATTAATGATAATGCTGATAATATACTAAAAGATGTCGAGATTATAGCGACAAAGTCAGATGATATTAATCAGTTCTCAAAGGAAATGAAGGCAAATGCAGAAAAAATAGAGAGTGATGCAAGATATAATATGGTTCAGACAGGTGAAAAGGTTGGGAATATATTAGATGTTCTTAATAAGGCAATAGAAGATAGTAAGAGCGTTGACCAGGTAAATAACCTTACGAATGATATTCTTAATATATCAAGCCAGACGAATCTGTTAGCACTCAATGCTTCAATAGAAGCTGCCAGAGCAGGTGAAGCGGGTAAGGGCTTTGCAGTAGTGGCAGATGAGATTCGTCAGTTAGCAGATTCAAGCCGTGAAACTGCCAACAAGATACAAAGTATTAACTCGGTTGTTGTTGCTGCTGTTAATAATCTATCAGATAATGCTAATAATCTGGTTTCGTATCTTCAGCAGACTATTCTTCCTGAATTTCAGACATTTGTTGATGGCGGCGTGAAATATAAAGAAAATGCTTCATATATAGAGAATGCAATGGATGAATTCGTTGAGAAAACAGATGTCCTGAAGAAAAATATGGATGAAATAGCTCATTCCATCAATACGATAACAACAGTAGTTGATGATGGTGCTGCTGGAGTTAATAATGCGGCTATAAGCACACAGGGTCTTGTTGAGGATATAGTCAATATCAGCAATAAAATGATAGAAAACAAGGGTATTGCCCAGAATCTTAAGAATAGTACTAACATATTTGCAAAGTTCTGATTTTGAATATTGGGGAGAATTGCGGGAGTGCGTAGCACGGAACAATTCGTAGGTATCAAAGTCGGGGGCTTTTGCCCCCGACATCATCATATAATAAATATTTACAATTTTCATCTGCCAGTTTTAAAAAATGGGCAGGCTATAGAATAAATTTACTTTTCAAAGCCTATATATTACTATGAATATTGACAGTATTCCAACAATATTGTATACTTAACAAGTTGATGAAATACTACTGGGAATGAGGTTCTCCCGGGAACGAGATAGCAATAGCTAAATCTTTCGTTCATAACCGCTTGATTATAAAGCTGATGACTTCTGCAAAGTGCAGGAGCTATCAGCTCTTTTTGCGCTAATATTTATTCAGAAAAGAGGATTGTTATGTTAAAAAGTATAGCGCTGATAATGTTAATTGGAATGTCTGCAGGCTGGATATGCCGCAAGGTAAAGCTGCCGGGACTGATTGGAATGTTATTTACAGGTATTATATTAGGACCGTTAATTTTCAGAATGGCAGGAGTCGCTTTGTGTATGGCAGGAACTAAGTTGAAGCTGAAAGAAAGGGCATTCTGTATGCTTGCATACACACCTAAGGCAACCGTTCAGGCGGCGATAGGCGGAGTTCCATTATCAATGGGACTTGCGTGTGGCAATACAGTGCTTACAGTAGCAGTATTAGCAATAATAATAACAGCACCGCTTGGTGCATTTGCCATTGATATGACCTATAGAAAGCTGCTTAAGAAAAGTTAGATAGAATTAAGATGAATCAGATAGTTTACTAGAAATAAGAAAGACTCATAGCAGCTAATAGTGGTTAAAAGAAGTTTAATAGAAAATAGAATGGAGAAAATATGGATACTAAAGCAAAATCACAATTCAGATTATTATTTCCGTGCTACTTCTCATTTTTTGTAAATGGAGCAATGGTATTGTTAGTTGGAGCAATACTTCCATATATTATAGAAGAAGCAGGAATTAATTACAGCGTAGCAGGAGGTTTTTTATCGGCATTTGCAATAGGCAATCTTCTTGCGAGCTTTGTCAATCCGCCGATGGCTTCACGAATAGGAAGAAAAGCAACAATTGTTATATTTTCAGCATTTATACCAGTAATGCTGCTTGTTATAACATTTCTTCCACCAGTGCCGGTTATATATGCAGCATTTATACTTATTGGAATAGGCAGAGGCTCAGTAAGCATAATCAATAATGCAGTTGTTAATGATAATTCTAACGGCAGACCAGCCGCACTTAACTTTTTACATATGACATTTGCGGCAGGTGCGTTTATTGCACCATTTATTACATCGCTTTACACGAGTTTTGGTCTGGGCTGGAGAGCAGCTGCATATACAATAATTATAGGCTCAACATTATCAGTTATATTATATGTGTGGATGAGAATAGACTATAACTGGCCGCTGGAGTCTAAGAAGGCTAAGGAAAATGCTTCTGACAGCAAAGCAAAGCCATTTTATAAAAATAGCATTTTTTATATAATGGGCTTTTTATTATTCTTATATCTTGGACTTGAGAATTGCGTAAATGGATGGTTTGTAACATATTTTAAGAGTATGGATATAATGAGCAGTACATATGCAACCAACCTTGTATCGGTTACCTGGATAATGGTTATGCTTGGAAGACTTCTCACAGCTAAGATATCATCAAAGGTTGATAAGAATAAGCTTATATCTGGATACTGCGTTGCTACAACAGTATTCTTTATATTACTTACAGCAACCCATAATCTTGCAGTTATTACTGTAGCTATTGCAGGACTTGGCTTCTTCTTTGCGGGAATATATCCAACAACAGTATCAAGTGTTGGCAATATAATTAAAGGTTCAACAACAGGAATGTCATTATTCCTGGCTATTGCTGCGTTAGGCGGAATTGTTACACCACAGATAGTAGGTTTCCTTGCTGACAGAATAGGAATGACAGCGGCAATACTTGTATTAGCGTTCAACGCTGCTGGTATGCTTATAATGTCAGGAACTAATGTGTTGATGAGAAGAAAAGAAACACATATATAAATGACTATATGAAATATAATTTTATGTGATTTTATATTTACAAATTAAAGCATATAAATGTATAATAATGGTAGTGAAGATGTATATTTATACTGACGGTGAGGAAGTGCAGATTACAGATGAGAATAATGTATGGATTGTTAATTGCTATTGAGATTATTCTTATGGGAATATGTTCATATAAAGCAATGAATAAGAAAGGCAGACTGGCAAAGATAGTATTTATATATGAAGCTGTTGCAGCATTTTGTGGCATAGTATTTCTTGTGTATATATATGTTCCAGGAATAACTATCACAACGCTTTGCAAGAGCCTTACATTGATATGCTTTGACTGGATTCTTATTCTTCTAATGTACTACACGCAATATTATACAGGATTGTTTCATGGAGTTAAGATTATTAAAGAGGCAATGATTGCCTTTTCAGCAATAGACAGCGTTATGCTTATTGCCAATGTATGGAATCATCAGATATTTACTATAACAGAGATTAATGATTATGAGATTGTAACAGAATTTGTGAAGACCAATTTCTTTTATAAGGCACATTTTATATATAATTATCTTGTTATCTTATTATTGCTTTTATCCTTTATGTTTATGATAGCGAACTCGTCTAAGTTCTACAGTTTCAGATACGAGATAATATTTATAGCACTTCTGATTGGATTTATTCTTGACATTGTGACAATAAGGTCACAATCAATATATGATGTGTCTATGCCGGCATACGGGATTATGTGTATGCTTATATACTATTTCACGTTAAGCTATATACCTAATGAGCTTATAGAGAATACGCTGTCCCTTATTATTAAAGATATGAATAGTGGAATTGTGTGCTTTGATAACAGGGGAAGATGTATATACTGTAATGACATATTAAAGAATATTTATAATATTGGAACAGAATATATTGATGTTGAGAGAAAATATTCAGAATGGCTTAATGAGCGTGGAAGTGACAGAAAAGATACGATGAAGACTGAAACAACAGTATCTTTTCACGATATTAAGAAATATTATGAGGTTGTATATAAGAGAATATTTGATGATAAGAATAATTTTGTATGCGATTATTTTATATTTAATGATAAGACAGAAGACATACAGTCACTTGAGAAAGAAAAGTATAAAGCAACCCACGACAGGCTTACGGGACTTTATAACAAGGATCAGTTCTATGTAGAAACATACAAGATCCTTCATAGAAATGCAGATGTGCCATATTGTATGTTATGCAGTAATATAAGGGACTTTAAGTTCGTTAATGAATTATTTGGAATAGAAAAAGGTAACGAAGTTCTTGTAAAGCAGGCAGAGATAATGAAAGAATATGCCAGTGATGATATCATAGCAGCAAGAATTAACAGTGACCGTTTTGCTATGCTTATTCCTAAGAAGAGTTTCAGTGTAGATATGATATTATCCATAATTCACAGAATGCAGGATTATTTTAAAGATAGTTCATTCCATCTGCACATTTTTACAGGTGTGTATGATATAAGTGATTTGGAAGAGCCTGTAAGTATTATGTGTGATAAGGCTAATCTTGCAAGTGAAACTATTAAGAATGAATATAAGAGCAATATAGCTTATTATACAGAAAGACTTTTTGAAAGCTCTATTGAAGAAAGAAGAATTATAGGAGAATTCGAGAGGGCAATAAGTAATAATGAGTTTGAAATGTACTTACAGCCACAGGTAGACTCTAGCGGTAACTTATACGGAGCAGAAGCACTTGTGCGTTGGCAGCACCCTGAAAGAGGACTGTTATCTCCGGCAATATTTATTGATGTTCTTGAAAAGACAGGCTTTATATATAAGCTTGACAGATATATGTGGGATAAAGCAGCTAAGAAGCTTGGAGAATGGAAGAAAGAGGGAAAAGACCAGTATCACATATCGGTTAATATATCGACTAAGGATTTCTATCTTGTGGATGTATACGAAACATTTGTCGGGCTTGTTGATAAATATGACATTGACCCTGTTAATCTTAATATAGAGATTACAGAAACAACATTAATGTCCGATTTTGACAAGAATATGGGTATAATCAGGCTTTTGCAGAACTACGGATTTAATATAGAGATTGATGATTTTGGAAGTGGATACTCATCACTTAATATGTTAAAGGACATAAGTGCAGATGTATTAAAGATTGATATGGGCTTCTTAAGAGCCTCAGAAAATGAGGCGAAAGGGCTTGATATTCTTGAAAGTATAATAACACTTGCTGGAAAGCTTGGAATGAAAGTTATAACAGAAGGTGTTGAAACAAAAAAACAGCTCTATATGTTAGTAGAGATGGGGTGTGATATGTATCAGGGATATTATTTCTCTAAACCAATACCGGTTGATGAGTTTGAGAAGAAGTATAACATTAAGTAATAAGTAAATTGTATTCTGGGCTGCTGCATTTTGTGGCAGCCTAATATAATGATAGGCGTAAGTGTCACGGCGCACTTGATACAAGCGTTATATAAGCCAAAATGTGCGTAGAAATGAGGATATATATGATAACAGGCACAATAAAGAAGAATTGGAAAATGTTAATTACAGTTCTTGCAGCAGTAATAGGCGTACTGGCAGTATATCAGCCAGAAAATGCTGTGTGTTACGCAGCAGATAATGACACATCGGCTATAGAGATAAGAACCTCAAAGGATTTGTTGGAAGCCTCTAAGAATAGTGATGGCAGTTATGTCCTTATGGCTGATATTGATATGTCAGTATTTGGGGTGGACGGCTGGAAGCCTTGGAATTTTAATGGAACATTTGATGGCAATGGACATACACTTTACAATATGGACATTAATACTGTTACAGATGTTACAGAAAAGGCTTATGATGGCAACCTTAAAGAATATGATACTTATTATGCCGGACTTTTTGGGATAACGAAGAATGCGGTTATTAAGGATCTTAATATAAAAGGTGCATATGTAAATATAAGCGAGAATGATGATGGTAATCGTAATAAGAGCATATTAGCTGCTATATTGGCAGGTTATATGGATAATACGACAATCACAGGCTGTAATGTGGAAGGTTATGTATCCCTCAAATCAACAGCAGCTATGTGGGGAACTGCGGGTATTGCAGGCTTTGGTAACGGAAATATAAGTGGTTGTGAGGCAGATGTTACACTTGTATGTACAGATGCAGATAAGAATTCTGCTGACAGAGATGAGCAGTTTATGGGTGGTATATATGCCGATGGCTATATCAATGTAAGTGACTGCATAGTTAATATTGACGGCTATATATCAGAACATGGATATGTTCATTCAGGCGGAATCACAGGACTTTATATATTATATCCAGTTACGGGAAGTTATGTTGCTGATATTGCAGGCAATACAATCAATGGAAAGATAACATTTTTTGAGGATAATACAGACAGACGTGCATATTGCAAGGCTGTTGCCGGTGAAAGAATGAATCTTTATTCAACTTCTGCTGCTAATACAGATAATTTTGTAAGAAATGAGGTGTATGATTATACAGTAGATTTAAAGCCTGACAATTATGTAAGAAAGACATATTCTGTAGATAATCCATATGAGAATGAGCAGAAGCTTGTCAGTTCAGAGGATAACAGTACAGAGAGCAGTGATAATGGACTTATTAAGACAGGAAGCACTAATAATGCTTCGCATAGCAATGTATTAAATATGAGCATGCCAGTAAGGGTTATTGTTATTGTAGTAATGATAGCAGCAGCGGTTGGTATCTATTATTATATAGCAGGAAAGATAAGGAAAAGCAGAAAGAAATAAAAATATCATTAAAGAAGTAAAAAAATAGCACAAAGAAACAGTACAGGGAAATTCAGAAGAAATAAATAAAAAACAGGCACTGAATAAAAATGTATAGTTGGAATGGAGATGTAAAAAATGCAGTTTACAGATGAACAGTTTAAGAAAGACTCTGAACAGTTGATAGACTTTATATATAAAAGTCCAAGTCCATACCACGTTGTTAATAATATAGCGGCAGTTCTTAATGAAAACGGATTTATACGCTTAAGTGAGGGTAAAGCCTGGAAGATTAATCCGTCAGGACGTTATTATGTAATAAGAGGTGGTTCTTCAATTATAGCTTTTAATATGCCAAAGGCAGAAAGCTATAAGGGTTATAATATAACAGCCAGCCACAGTGATTCTCCATCTTTTAAGATAAAAGAAAATCCAGAGATAACAACAGATAAACATTACATAAGCCTTAATGTAGAGAAATACGGCGGAATGATAATGTCAACGTGGCTTGACAGACCATTGTCAGTTGCAGGATATGCAGTAGCAATTGGCAGGTCAGGCATTAAAGAATATCTTGTAAATGCAGATAAGGACCTGCTTGTAATACCTAACCTTGCAATACATATGAATCGTAGTGTCAATGATAACACAAGTCTTAACCCACAGAAGGATATGCTTCCTTTATTTGGTGATATTAATGCCAAGGATAACTTTGATGAGTATATAAAGTCTTGTATACAATCTGAAGACAAGGATAAAGAAAGCGTTGCAGATGAAAGCCTTACAACAGAACTTTTCTTATATAACAGGGAAAAAGGCAGAATATGGGGCTGCAACGATGAATATATATCAGCACCAAGATTAGATGACATACAATGTGCGTATTCATCTTTAATGGCTTATATTAAGGCATTGGGTGAGATTTCAGATGATTATGATAAAGTAAATATATGCTGTGTATTTAATAATGAAGAAGTCGGAAGCACAACTATGCAGGGAGCAGACTCTACATTTTTATCAGATGTGTTAGAACGAATAAGCATAGCTTATGGTCTGGACAGGGAAAAGTATATGATGGCAATAGCTTCATCATATATGGTATCTGCTGATAATGCACACGCTGTACACCCTAACCACACAGATAAGGCAGACCTGACAAACAGACCATATATGAATGAAGGAATTGTTATTAAATTTAATGGCAATCAGAAATATACGACTGACAGTGTATCTTATGCCATATTCAAGGACATATGTGACAAAAGAAATGTCCCATACCAGACATATGCTAACAGGTCGGATATAGCCGGCGGCTCAACACTTGGCAATATATCTAATTCACACGTATCAGTTAATACTGTCGATATAGGGCTTGCACAGCTTGCAATGCACTCAGCATATGAAACAGCAGGTGTGAAAGATACAACTTATATGATAGAGGCACTGACAGGCGTATTTTTAAGATAGTAATTTAATAGTTTAATAACTGATATATGT
>UMII01021381.1_pt1 | contig 10556 bp, 9 predicted proteins | sample 1965731 | NCBI WGS metagenome assembly UMII01 (sample SAMEA4836118, study PRJEB28245) | human gut metagenome | biome: gut microbiome; material: fecal sample | place: Denmark | collected 2008
ACTCTGCCGCGGCAGCGGCAAGCGCCATCTCCTGGGCCTTGTCCGCCGCGGCGAGCCTGGCCTGCAGCTCGGCAATCTGAGCGTCGCGCGCGGACAGGTCGTTTTGAGCAGCATTGCGTGCCGCCGCCTCGGCAAGCCTGGCTTCATCATCTTTGCGCCCCAACTGCGCACGCAAATTATCGATTTCGCGCTGAAGCTCGGCGTTTTCCTTTTGAGCATCGGCACGGGCCTCAACTGCCGCGCGCTGGCTTGCACTCTCGCGCTCTGTGGCAGCGCCCTCGAGCTTGGCGCGCAGCTCGGCAAGCTCAGCATCGCGCTTGGCAACCTCTTGTGCCAGCTGCTGAGCTGCAGCATTCTTCTGCTCGACAAGCTGAGCGTTGCGCTGAGACTCTGCCTTTTGCAAGGCAGCCGTCGAACGCGAGCGCTCAAGCTCCAGCGCCTGCTCGCCCTCGCGTCGAGCCGCCGCTACGCGCTCATCCAGGTCACGCAAGAACTCAGCATCGCGCACTTGCTTGACGATATCCGCATAGCCGGACGCATCGACCTTAAAAACTTCGCCGCAATGCGGGCACTTGATCTCGTTCATAGCAGCTCCTCAATGGACGCAAATTTCAACCGCCTACACTCTACCGCGCCGCGCGGACAAAATAGGCGCCGCTGCCAGAATGGCAACGGCGCCAGAACCGCCACAAAGGTGCCTGTCCCCTTCGTGGCGGTTTGCGAGCTACAGTCCAAAGAAATTCAGGATCTGGTCTCGGCTTACGGGCTTGTACCCGTTGGCATCGAGACCGACATCGTAGCGAAAGATAGGACGTTCGCGGTCGCGGTTGCGCACGTTGGTGCGGTCTCCTCTGCTGTGGATATGCCCGTGCAGCATGATGGCGCCACGCGCCTTGCCATTCCAGCTGAGCATGGGGTAATGGCTCAACACCAGGCGATGGCCCTTGGCATAGCCGGGAGCAATCTCCAGGTAATCGCGCACGTCTTCCCAAATCTGCGGTACGTCGGGATCTTCCCAGTCGCCGTCATGGTTACCACGGATGAGCGTCACATTCTGGCATTCGATGCGCTCGCGCAGGCGCACCGCCTCCGCCAGGGGCAAACGATAGGTAAAGTCTCCCAAGATATAGAGGCGGTCGTCCACAGCCACGCACTCATTGATGGCATCGATGACTTTGCGGTTCATCTCCTCGACCGAATCAAACGGCCGATCCATGTCGTGCAAGATATTCGTATCGCCCAGGTGCAGGTCGGCGGTAAACCACATCATCGTCTATGCCCTCATTTCGCAACGCGTTCAACTCGTGCTAAGTATACAGACGCAGCGATGTGGCGGTTATCCAAAGAGCCCGCCGAACAGTCCGCGGCGGCGTTTGTCTTTCTTTTTCGAAGCGTTACCCTGAGTTTTCTTGTCCCGCCGTTTCTTACGGTCCTGTTCCAGATCATCGTCGTCGAGCAGCAGATCCCACTCAAACGGATCATCCGTTAAATCGAACAGGTCATCGTCGTCAAACATGGCAGCTTCCCTTACCGACTAGCGAGCATCCACCACATAGAGCCCAACGCGCACCTGATGCCACGGGCTGCGCTCGGGGGCAACCTGTTGCACACGGGCCTCAAATACGTCCTCGTGGCCGTAATACATCATCAAGGACAGTGGGCCGACCTCGTTTCCTGGAACGTAGCCAAGTTTGGTCTTGCCATAGTAGATCGCAACCGCCTCGGGGTCATGGGGATTATCGCGCTCGGCGCACAGCGTCAGTTTATCGCCCGCTTTAAGATCGCCCAGGACCAAGGCGCCATCAGCATACTGAAATCCTGCAATGTGAAATGACAGAAGAACACGTGAAGGCTCGTACATAGCAACTCCTCTAACGGCCGGATAAATCGGCGCTTAACCGTACTGAGAAGCTTACGGGCCCGTGCGGACACAAATTCGCCCCACCCGCGCCTTTTCGACCGTTTGTCGCTACACCGTCTGATTCTAATGCACAAACATGCGCACGAACTTGTGCTTCCAGCTTGCGTAAGGAGCATAGCGGAATGGCACGTCCAGCCACGTTGCCTTGTTCACGATGCTCTTCTTGTGGCTAAACGTATCGAAACTCTCGCGGCCATGGTACTGCCCCATACCGCTCGCGCCCATGCCGCCAAAGCCCATATGGCTCGTAGCCAGATGCATGATGGTGTCGTTAACGCAGCCGCCGCCAAAGGGCACGTAGCGCACAAAGCGCTGCTGAACCGCGCGATCCTGACTAAAGATATACAGGGCCAGCGGCGTCGGACGATCCGTAATAAACGCTTCGGCCTCGTCTAGGCTCTCAAACGTCAGCACCGGCAAGATGGGACCGAAGATCTCCTCCTGCATCACGGCGTCATCGGGGGTCACGCCGTCCAAAATCGTCGGCTCGATCTTGAGCGAAGTCTCGCGCGCGGTACCTCCAAGCACGACCTTATCGGGATCGATCAGCCCGCGCACGCGCGCAAAATGCTTGGCGTTGACGATATGCCCGTAATCCTCGTTATCGAGCGGATGCTCGCCAAACATACGGCGGGCCTCCTCCTTGATGAGGCCCAACAGCTCATCGTGCACGCGCGCATCGACCAGCAGGTAGTCGGGCGCCACGCAGGTCTGCCCCACGTTGAGCCATTTACCAAAGGCGATACGCCGTGCCGCGACCTTCAAGTTTGCCGTCGCGTCCACGATGCAGGGGCTCTTTCCGCCCAGCTCAAGCGTCACAGGCGTGAGGTTTTTGCTCGCGCGCTCCATAACGAGTTTGCCGACCGGAACGCTACCGGTAAAGAAGATCTTGTCCCAGCACTCGTCGAGCAGCGCTTCATTTTCGGCGCGCCCGCCCTCGACAACCGTCACCAGGCGCGGATCAAATGCCTCTTCACAGATTTGCCTGAGCACCGCGCTCGATGCCGGAGCATAGGCGCTCGGCTTGATGACCACGGTATTGCCCGCGGCAAGGGCACCGGCGAGCGGCTCGAGCGTCAGCAAAAACGGATAGTTCCACGGAGCCATGATGAGCGTGACGCCATAGGGCACGGCTTGCGTTTTGCACACGCTCACGGCGTTGGCGAGGTCACACGGACGCAGGCGCGGACGACTCCATCGAGCCACATGCGCAATCTGATGACGAATCTCGGAAAGTGACGTGCCGATCTCGCACATATAAGCCTCGTCATGCGACTTTCCCAAATCGGTCTTGAGCGCATGGGCAATATCGACCTCGCGCGCCCGTACCGTATCGCGTAAACTCACGAGCGCGCGACGTCGAGCGTCGACATCAAACGTAGCGTGCGTCTTAAAGTAGGTGCGCTGATCGCCGACGATGCGCGCAATTTCCTCGGTGTTCATGGACCCTCCTAGTTCTCGTCCTCAAACATACCACCCGCGACGACCTCGTACATATGCTCGAGCTCCAGGCGGTCCATCAAAAGCGGAACGGGGTACAGCGGATTGGCCTCGGCATCGGCATGTGCCGCCATCTGCGGAATGTCGGAGCGACGAATGCCCGTCACATATTTGGGAATGTCCAGGGCGACGTTCATTCGATCGACCCAATCGATAAAGGCCTCGGCCGCCAGGCTGTCCTGCGCATTAGCCGGCGCGATACCGGCCATGCGGGCGAGATCGGCGAGCTTAGGAGCAGCAGTTTCGCCATAGGCTCGAAGCATATGCGGCAGGATGATGGCGTTGGCCAAGCCGTGCGGAATTCCGTATCGGCCGCCCAGACTGTGCGCGATGGCATGCACATATCCGACATAGGAGCGAGTAAACGCAACGCCCGCCTTATACGCCGCCGAAAGCATATTGCGACGCGCACGCATGTTGTCGCCATGCTCATAGGCCTCGAGCAAATTGTCGTGGATGAGCTGCACCGCCTGTCGTGCCATCTTGCGCGTATAGGGCGTGGTGCTTCGCCCGATAAAGGCCTCGACGGCATGCGTCAGGGCGTCCATACCCGTCTGCCCCGTAATGGAGGCGGGCAGACCGCGCGTAAACTCGGGGTCGTGCACCGCAAAGCGTGGGATAAGCACAAAGTCGTTAATGGGGTACTTGTAGTGCGTCTCGTCATCGGTAATTACTGCCGCAAGCGTGACCTCGCTTCCCGTGCCTGCCGTGGTGGGAACGGCGATGAGAAGCGGCAGGCGACGATGAATCCGCAGCAGGCCGCGCATCTTGTTGATGGGCTTGCTTGGCTGCGCAATGCGTGCGCCCACGCCCTTGGCGCAGTCCATGGCCGATCCTCCGCCAAAACCGATAATGGCCTGGCAGGCGCTCTCGCGATACAACGCCGCCGCTTCTTCCACGTTTGAAACCGTGGGGTTCGCTGATGTTTTGGCATAGACCGCAACGCCAATTCCCTTGGACGCGAGCGCTGTCTCGAGCGGTGCCGTGAGCCCCAGACGGGCAATGCCGGGATCCGTCACGATAAGAACCCGCTGTATCGAACGCTTTTGAAGCACTGTGGGCACATCCTCAGCGTGCTCCAGAATGCGTGGCTCGGTATAGGGCAGCACCGGCAATGCGATGCGAAAAACCGTTTGATACGTTCGGCACCAGGCGCGGCGGGCTAGATGCATAAAGGAGGCTCCCTCATTTGTTGATTGGTCAACATTTGCTCGACCGATTGTACTCAGTGGCGGTCAAAGACGGCCTGCCAATCGTTAATCAATCAACATCTTCATATCTCAAAATTGTTTTATTAAAAATCATTCCTAATAGGCTTCACATTTGGTTGCATTTATGGATAATAGAACTCGTCAAGACGCACGTCCGGAGAGGGCCCTTACGGGACCGGACAAGCGCCCCATCGCCATCGATCGAAAGGATCGAATCATGAAGTTTGTTTGCCCCGTTTGCGGTTATGTGGAAGAGTTCGACGGCGACCAGCTGCCCGAGGACTTCAAGTGCCCCCAGTGCGGCGTTCCCGGTTCTCGTTTCCTGAAGCAGGAGGAGGGCCAGCTCGAGTGGGCTGCCGAGCACGTCGTGGGCGTCGCCAAGATGGAGGGCGTCTCCGAGGACATCGTTGCCGACCTGCGCGCCAACTTTGAGGGCGAGTGCTCCGAGGTCGGTATGTACCTGGCCATGGCTCGCGTCGCTCATCGCGAGGGTTACCCCGAGATCGGCCTGTACTGGGAGAAGGCTGCCCACGAGGAGGCCGAGCACGCCGCTAAGTTCGCCGAGCTCCTGGGCGAGGTCGTGACCGACTCCACCAAGAAGAACCTCGAGATGCGCGTTGAGGCCGAGAACGGCGCCACCGCCGGCAAGACCGATCTTGCCAAGCGCGCCAAGGCCGCTGGCCTCGATGCCATCCACGATACCGTGCACGAGATGGCTCGCGACGAGGCCCGCCACGGCAAGGCTTTCGCCGGCCTGCTCAAGCGCTACTTTGGCTAAGCCAGACGCCTGAGACATAACCTCTAGCTCGATAAGGCCCGGACCGCACGGTTCGGGCCTTTTTGTGTCTCGAGGACTCGTTAACGCCCTGAAATACTCCCTGAAATAGGACCGCCTTCGGCATCGGTTGCTCGTCAAAAACTAAGTGAGTAGACTTTTTGGAACTTGCCGAGCACACCATCCATATTGCTTTATAAAGCCGCAGGTAAATGACTTGTTACCAAACGGCCTGGTCGCCAAAGTGTCAAAAGTCTACTCACTTAGAACCGCAGCCGTCCACGATCGAGCTGTTTTGCGTCTAACGGTCATCTTTCCGTCGATTACTCCCAATTTTGTCCAGTCAACGAATAGTTCAGACCTGAGTAATGTCTCAGCCCTTTGCTCATCTGAGCTTTTATCACGATATTCAGCATCGAGCATCCTGTATACGGCCTTAACGATCGCGCGGAATCTACCCTCATCGGATATCTGTCTGTGTGTCAGGAGAAGTACATCGTAGCCCATGGCCTGAAGGGCCGTCATGCGGTCAGCGTCACGCAAGCCATCCCCTGCGCGTCCGTGCGAGGCCTTTCCCTGACATTCAATAGCCACCTGTCGCCTGCCGTCCGGCGAAGACAAAAGTAGATCGATATACACACGGGACTTTCCCACAATCGCTCGAGCACTTGTGCTTAACGTCACTTCGACATTGAGCTCTATACCGCAAAACCCTTCGCCTCCCAAGGCTCGCGGCAGTCCAAGCAACAAATACGCCTCGACCTCAAAAGGCGACGCGGCACCCAATGGAACGAGTTGTGATACCGCCATAAATCTATTGCCGTAACGCATCCCGCAAACATCTGAACAAAAACGGTCAAGGTCTCCGCCCAAAACCAAAGCGTCTCGACGCCATAAATTTGAGGCAGTGCCGTCCTCGGACGGGCAGCGCACCCAACCGAACGTTGTCGAAATCGCACCTGAATCAATTGCACGCCTAAGCTCCGCCTCAAGTGCCGCCGGCAGAGCGCACACCGCAAACAAGCCGCACATCTCCGCCAATACCAAAAGAAGCTGAAGATCCGTCAGATGCCGCGACATGATGAATGCCGTCAGCAGAGGAGACGTAACCAAAAACCCATGCTCCGTTTCCAGCACGGATTCCCTGGGGAGCTCACCAAGAAACAGCCGCTGCCTAATGCTGGCAGGACAAGTCCGTTTGTTTCTCGTCCGAACCAATGTATACAACGGAAAGCCGAACACAACCGCAGCCGTCGGGTTACGGGCGAGGTCATATCGCTGCCGGTCTTCTTCCGGCCGTGGAAGCGGCGGACATAGAGCGCGGACCTGAGGGGGCAAACGCCAATACCTAAAAGCCGATATGTCACAAAGTAGATCCTTCATACGCACAGGAAACCACGAATTTCAACCCAGTCAGTCACACATTGGCGCGAACGCGCCAAAAATGGTGCCGAACGGACTGCCAAGTTTTCAACAGCCCTCCCCAACTGGCCAAAAGCTTGCCGAGAGCTGGACGAAGTTCTGTTGAAAACCCCATTTTTTTCTCATGCAGAAGCTTTGCGCGACAAGTGAGTAGACTTTTTTGAACATCCCGAGCAGCCCGGTCATCCTGCTTTTCAAAAACGCAAGTAGATAGCTTGTTACAAAACTGCCTGGTCGCCAAAGTTCCAAAAGCCTACTCACTTAGGTTGCAGAGTGCTCCCATTAGCTGCGATTCCAAGGTATTTAGCGCTTTTGGACTCAAATCGTCATACTGAACAAGAATTTGACTTGAGTTTTCAGGGACAGATGCGCCATCGGCACACCAATAACAGTCACTGATATCGACAAAAGGGATACTCGAGCGCGTGAGGGCCCGCACAAAAGAGCTTCCGCCCGCTCCGCGTTCCGCAGCCACGGTGCAGTAAAGGCCCGCGTCCGCATGTTCGATCGAGACCTTCCCTGCCGGAAACGCTTTCCGTACAAGCGCCGCTAGGCCATCACGCGCCTCGCGAGCACGAACGCGCACGCGGTTCACATGTCGTTCGTAATCACCCGATTCCAGCAAACGCGCTAACGCCACCTGGTCTACGGAGCTGACCGACGAGGCGTAAAAACCCAGCTCGCACCTAAACCGCTCCATCAGCTCATCGGGCAACACCATGTACGCCAAACGCAACGCCGATGACAGGCTCTTCGAAAACGTGTTGGTGTAGATAACCGACTGGGCGGCATCGATCGATGCGAGCGCAGGAATCGGCTTGCCGGCAAGGCGAAACTCACAATCAAAGTCATCTTCGATGAGATACCGACCTGGTCGCTCGGCGGCCCAGCTCAGCAGCGCATAGCGACGCGCAATGCTCGTCACAAGGCCGGTCGGATACTGATGGGACGGCATCAGGTGAAGGACATCGGTCCCAGTTTTCTGCAGAGCGCTCAGGTCCACGCCGTCGTCATCCAACGGGATATGTCGTACTTGGCAGCCCATAGCCTGATAGATGCGCGTCAGGCGCAAATAGCCCGGATCCTCAACCGCATACACCTTGTCCACGCCAAGCAACTGAACCAACATGGTATCGAGCAGCTGGGCGCCCGCACCGATAACGATGTTGTTGGGGTCGACATTCATACCCCTTGTCCCGCGCAGATGGTGAGCAATTGCGCGTCGCAGCCGAGCGGTGCCCTGCGCCGGTGCGGGCGAAAAGATTTCGCGCTCGTCTTCGGATGCCAGCGTCGCCCGTAGCGCACTTTGCCAAAGCCGCGCCGCCTCCAAAGCGGAAGGAGAAAGTGCATCGAACAGCTCAATCTGCCCGTTGACATCATGCGCGCTGGGACCCGCAGAGGCGGCATCTCGGTCGATGCCCTCCGCAGCCGAAGCCAAAACCGGTGCATCCGGAAGCTCGCAAGCGTAGTAGCCACGACGCGGCATTGAGCAAATATAGCCCTCGGCAAGTAACTGGCTATATGCATTCTCGATGGTAATGACACTGATTCCCAGATGACTGGCAAAGGCACGCTTAGACGGAAGATGCTCCCCCGCCGCAATACGTCCAGCAACGATATCATCTCGAATTTGCTGGTAAACATACTCATAGAGCGATGCCTCGCCACGTTTTTCCAAATTGTAGTCAAGCATGAGTTTGCCACCTGACCTTATCGAGCTGTTCAATCTGGTATTAAGCTGACCTTATTATTATCTCGAAAACTGAGTATTTTGCCATACCCAGCTCCCCGATAGGATGTTCCGTCAAGCAATGCACATGCCAACCAAGGGAGCAACCATGGCAGAACAGACCAGCAAGGCCGATCGCGTCAAACTCAATCGCGAACTCGCGCAGATGCTCAAGGGCGGCGTCATCATGGACGTCACCACGCCCGAGCAGGCGCGCATCGCCGAGGAGGCGGGCGCCTGCGCCGTCATGGCACTCGAGCGCATTCCGGCCGACATCCGCGCCGCAGGCGGCGTCTCGCGCATGAGCGACCCTAAGATGATCAAGGGCATCCAAGAGGCCGTCTCCATCCCTGTTATGGCCAAGTGCCGCATCGGTCACATTGTCGAGGCGCAGGTCCTGCAGGCCATCGAGATCGATTACATCGACGAGTCCGAGGTTCTCTCCCCTGCCGATGACGTCTATCACATCGACAAGACCCAGTTTGACGTGCCGTTTGTCTGCGGCGCCCGCGATCTGGGCGAGGCGCTGCGCCGTGTTGCCGAGGGCGCCACGATGATTCGCACCAAGGGCGAGCCGGGCACGGGTGACGTCGTTCAGGCCGTGCGCCACATGCGCAAGATCCAAAAGCAGATCCGCGACGTTGTCGCCCTGCGCGTCGATGAGCTCTTTGAGGCAGCCAAGCAACTGCAGGTTCCGGTCGAGCTGGTGCGCGAGGTCCATGCCACGGGAAAGCTTCCCGTCGTGAACTTTGCCGCCGGCGGCGTAGCGACCCCCGCCGACGCCGCGCTGATGATGCAGCTGGGCGCCGAAGGCGTCTTTGTCGGCTCGGGCATCTTTAAGAGCGGCGACCCCGCCAAGCGCGCCGCCGCCATCGTCAAGGCCGTGGCAAACTTCACCGATGCCAGGCTCATCGCCGAGCTTTCGGAGGACCTGGGCGAGGCCATGGTGGGCATTAACGCCGACGAAATCGAGATTATCATGGAAAAGCGCGGGCGCTAGTCCAGCAGAAAGGATCGCACATGAGCGATTATGCAGACCAAACGGTCGCCGTGCTGGCGGTCCAAGGCGCTTTTGCCGAGCACGAGGCAAGGCTATCCGAGCTGGGCGCACGTTGTATTGAGCTGAGACAGGCGGCCGATTTGAAGCAGGATTTTGACCGTCTGGTACTTCCCGGCGGCGAGTCTACCGTTCAAGGGAAGCTGCTTGATGAGTTGGGCATGCTCGAGGAGCTTCGTGCCCGTATCGCTGAAGGCATGCCCGTCCTGGGCACCTGCGCCGGCCTGATTCTACTGGCTCACGACCTTGCCGCCCATGACGATAAGAGCACGCCGCGTTTGGCAACCATGGATGTACTTGTCGAGCGCAATGCCTACGGCAGACAGCTCGGCAGCTTTCGAACCAAGGGACAGGTAGCCGGCATCGACGGTGAAGTGCCGCTGACGTTTATCCGCGCGCCCCGCATCGTCGAAGTGCACGGCGACACTGAGGCCCTAGCAAAAGTCGATGGCCGCATCATCGCCGCCCGCCAAGGCAACCAGCTCGGCGTAACCTTCCACCCCGAGCTCGACGACGACACGCGCCTCCACGAACTGTTCCTACAAATGTAGGCGGAGCAGAAACGAGCGTGGATTTTCGGACACACAACAAATGAGAGTGGATAATCTCCCACTTTAAGCTTGGATGCAGGCTCAAACCGGGAGATTATCCACTCTCATGCTATGTAGTCGTTGGGGACGTTCTTAAACGACCACTCGAACAAGAACGTCCCCAACGACTAGTCATTTAAGAACGTCCCCAACGACTACCTTTTTGGCAGGTTTGAATCAAGGCGACGCCGATGTTTTGACACCGACAGCGAAAACCCGCCAGAGCGAGCAAGGTGCCTTGAAGCGAGGCGGCATTGACCTTTTGGTCATGCCGCCGAAGCTGAAAGGCAGATTGCCGCTCTGACGGGTTTACAGCGTCAACTGGTTACGCGGTTTGGTAAAACCGCGTAA
>UMII01062343.1_pt1 | contig 10511 bp, 7 predicted proteins | sample 1965731 | NCBI WGS metagenome assembly UMII01 (sample SAMEA4836118, study PRJEB28245) | human gut metagenome | biome: gut microbiome; material: fecal sample | place: Denmark | collected 2008
AGGTCTCCAGTTCGAATCTGGATAGCAGCTCCATTGAAAAAACCACTTGAAGTCTTAGAGCTTCAGGTGGTTTTTTGTTTGCCATTTTCCCGGTTTCTCCGGCCGGGAAGCCCTCCCTTTCCAGCGAAATGCCCAAAATTGGGTCTGATTTTTCCACATTCCGGCAATTGAACTTTTGGATGGTTTGCAGTACACTTTGTGTAAGAGAGTTGGTTATTTTTGTGTCAAACATCCACAGACCAGAGAATTTTGATTGAATCGGAGGTATTTCCTATGGCTCGTTTTACTCTTCCCCGCGATCTGTACCACGGCAAGGGTGCTCTGGAAGCCCTGAAGTCCTTTACCGGCAAAAAGGCCATGATCTGTGTCGGCGGCGGCTCCATGAAGCGGTTCGGCTTCCTTGACCGCGCTGTTGGCTACCTGAAGGAAGCCGGCATGGAAGTTGAGCTGTTTGAGGGCATCGAGCCCGATCCCTCTGTTGAGACCGTCATGCGCGGCGCAGAGGCTATGCTGAAGTTTGAGCCCGACTGGATCATTGCCATGGGCGGCGGCTCCCCCATTGATGCTGCAAAGGCCATGTGGATCAAGTACGAGTACCCTGAGATCACCTTTGAGGAGATGTGCAAGGTGTTCGGCATTCCGCCGCTCCGCCGCAAGGCCCACTTCTGCGCCATCTCTTCCACCTCCGGCACCGCCACTGAGGTGACCGCCTTCTCCATCATCACCGATTATCAGAAGGGCATCAAGTACCCCATCGCTGACTTTGAGATCACCCCCGATGTCGCCATCGTCGATCCCGATCTGGCCGAGACCATGCCCAAGAAGCTGGTTGCCCACACCGGTATGGATGCAATGACCCACGCCATCGAGGCTTATGTTTCCACCGCCCACTGCGACTACACCGACCCGCTGGCCATCTTCGCCATCCGGATGATCCAGGGCGATCTGGTGGACAGCTACAACGGCGATATGTCCAAGCGCGATTCCATGCACAACGCACAGTGCCTGGCCGGTATGGCATTCTCCAATGCTCTGCTGGGCATCGTCCACTCCATGGCACACAAGACCGGTGCTGCCTTTGCCGACTACGGCGCACACATCATCCATGGTGCTGCCAACGCCATGTATCTGCCCAAGGTCATCGCCTTCAACGCCAAGGACCCCGAGGCCAAGAAACGCTATAGTGTCATCGCTGACGAGATGAAGCTGGGCGGTTCCAACGACGACGAGAAGGTCAAGCTGCTCATTGAGTACCTGCGCGGCATGAACGATGCACTGAACATCCCCCACTGCATCAAGAACTACGGCCCCGATTCCTACCCCACCGAGCAGGGCTTTGTTCCCGAGGAAGTGTTCCTGGAACGTCTGCCCGAGATTGCAAAGAACGCCATCGGCGATGCCTGCACCGGCTCCAATCCCCGCCAGCCCAGCCAGGAGGAGATGGAGAAGCTGCTCAAGTGCTGCTACTACGACACTGAGGTAGACTTCTAATTAAAACCGACATTTTACAGACACTTTTACCTCTTTCCCATAACAGCAAAGCCGCAAGCCCTCAACAGGCCTGCGGCTTTGTTGTTTGATGGGCCCCTCAGGCGCTCCGCGCCAGCTCCCCTGACTGGGGCTGCCAGGCTTGCGCTGCTGCAGACGGCAGAGCAATGGATGCAAAAAACCGCCCTGACGGTTTCCCATCAAGGCGGTCTGAGCTGGAGCTGCTATCCAGATTCGAACTGGAGACCTCATCCTTACCAAGGATGCGCTCTACCAACTGAGCTATAGCAGCACAATCACAGCTCAATTATTTTACCACAAGAATTCCTTCTTTGCAAGTGTTTTTTGCAAAAAAATCCGATTTTTCCGTTCCAAAGCAAAAAAGACACCTGAACAGGTGTCTTTTTTGTATGGGCCAGCCAGGACTTGAACCCGGGACCAAGCGGTTATGAGCCGCCAGCTCTGACCAACTGAGCTACTAGCCCCCATTGCCCGGTTTGCCGGGCGCACAAGTAAGTATAACAAAAAACGCGCGAAATGAAAAGCGTTTCGGGCAAAATTATTTTGTGCGGTGGGCTTCCAGCTTCTGCTGCATGAACTTGTCCAGCATTTCCTGCGGAAAAAGCGGCTCCTTGTAGCCAAAGGCCTCCCGGATGAAGATCAGGGTGGCCATGGTCTGGCGGCCGGGGTCAAGTCGGAGGGTATACAGGGTGTCCAGCGGCTGCTGGGTGGGCTGGTGCAGGGTCAGATGGAGCAGGAAACCGCCATCGTTTTCCCGGCGGCACTCGTAGGCGAACTCATCGTCCGGGCTGTGCTGGTCCAGCCGGTCGAAGCAGTCGTCCAGCGGCAGGTCGGTGCGGAATTCGGAAAGGCCGCTGGGGCCATACTGGCTGCGGCGGGCGTTTTCCCGCCGGGTGAGCAGAAAAACGATGCAGCCCAGGGCGGCCGCCAGCAGGATGAGTGAGAATACAACGTTCATGGGTCCCTCCGCAGATTTTGAATCATGTTTTCCTTATTGTAACACAACCTGCGGAAAATTGTGATATAATATTTGAAACAATCCAAAATTTTGCTGGAGGACTTCCCCTATGAAGCTCAAATTCACCCATAAGACCTGGTATTTCTTCCTGCTGTGCGCGGCAGCGGCATCCATGCTCAACGGCTTTGCCGTGCTGGGCGGCATGGATTTTTCTTTTCTGGAGATGGTCGCGTTCTGCATCACCGGCATCACCATCCTGTTTCTGGCCGCTGAAAAGGGCTCTGACCCCAAGGACAAGCGCAGCTATTTCCTGATCTTTGTCCTGCTCATGCTCAGCTATGTGCTGAGCGGCTGGGCAGCCTACTTATTCTCCGCACTGGTCTGGCCCGCCCTGCTGGCACTGGAGTACCAGAAGGGCAGGCCCATCCAGCGCCAGCTGCAGCTGGTGGGTGCCGCTGAGGCGTTCCACCTGCTCTTTGTCCTGCTCACGGTCTACGGCGGCATGGCAGGCCTGAGCTTCTGGGCCAACCTGCTCTGGGTGCTGCTGGCCTGCGCCCGGGGCTGGGCGGCACTGAGTCTGTACAAGATGCAGGAGGAAGACGCATGACCCAGCGGCGGCGGAACCGGCACCGCAAGCGCCGGGTTGGCCGCCGCGCCTTCCTGATCGGACTGGGCGGGTCTGTATCTGCCGCCCTGACGTATTATCTGCTGCGTTCTATCCCGGCAGGAAATAACGCGGAGCCTGCGCCATCGCCACAGACTGCCCCCAACCCCGCCCTGCCCAGCGGCGAGTGGCGGGCGGTGTGGGTGAGCTATCTCGAATTTGCAGAGATGGACTTTTCCTCAGAAAGCGCGTTCCGGGCCGATGCCGCCGCGCTGATGGACAACTGCCTGTCCCTTGGGCTGAACACCGTCATTGCGCAGGTGCGGCCCTTCGGGGATGCGCTTTACCGGAGCAGCCTCTTTCCGTGGAGCCACCTGTGCACCGGCGTGCAGGGGCAGGACCCGGGCTTTGACCCGCTGGACGTGCTGCTGACCGAGGCCCACGCCCGGGGGCTTTCGCTGGAGGCCTGGGTCAATCCTTACCGGCTCAGGAGCTCGGCTTCCATGCCCCCTGCTATTGCAGAGAACAGCCTGCTGAACACCCACCCGGAGTGGGTCTGCACTGTGAACGAGGGGGCCTACCTGAACCCCGCCATTCCGGAGGCTGCCGACTATGTGGTGCAGGGCGTGGCAGAGCTGGTGCAAAATTACGCCGTGGACGGCATCCACTTTGACGACTACTTCTACCCCACCACCGATCCTTCCATTGACGCGGCGCAGTTTGCGGCCAGCGGAGAAACCGACCTGACTGCATGGCGGCGTGCCAACGTGACCCGGCTGGTTAAAGCTGTCCACGATGCCGTCAAGGCTGCCGACCCGACCCTGCGGTTCGGGGTCAGTCCCCAGGGCAACCCGGACAACGACCGGAATGAGCAGTACACCGATCTCTCCGTCTGGCTGACGGCCTCCGGTGCGGATGCCGTTGTGGATTACCTCTGCCCCCAGATCTACTGGGGCTATGGCTATACCCTCTCCTCCGGCAGCACCCGCTTTGCCTTTGAGAACATCACCGCCGAGTGGCTGGCCCTGCCCCGGGCAGAGAGCACGGCCCTCTATTTCGGGCTGGGAGCCTACCGGGTCGGTGTGGGAGACGGTGGAGCCAACGCCGACAGCGTCAGTCAGTGGTGCACCGGCAGCGCACTGGCCCGGCAGGTGACCGACCTGCGCAGCGCCGGTGCCGTGGGCTGGGCACTCTACCGTTATGGCTCCCTGTTCCGCTCCGACGAAAGCGGCCTTGCCGCCGCCGAACGTGCCGCTCTGACGGCATTGGACGGCTAAGACACAGAAAATCCCTTGTAAGCAGGAAAAAAATGCGGTATACTATGGTATCATGCAAAAATATCGCATTTTTCACCTGCTGTTTTTGAGGATAGAAAAACATGAGTAAAACAAAACGAATCCTTGCCTTTGCGCTGGCAGCTGTGCTGGCCGTTGTCGTCCTGAGCGGCTGCAAGAGCATTGCCCAAAAGGTGTTCGGATCTTCCAACGAGGTGCAGGAGGACGACACCACCCAGTGGGCCGTGCTCAGCTCTGACCCGCTGATGCTCGATGGCATTGCCGATACCACGGCCAAATACGCCACAGCCCGAGCCAACGGGGCGCTGAACATCGTGTTCAACGGCATCTGGAGCCGCAAGACCGAATACTTCACCGTGCCCAGCGGCCTGCTGAGCATTTACGGCTGCGGCACCACCGACGGCGGTGCCCAGAAGTTCAAGGTCTCCCTCTGGAAAAAGGTGGACGGCGGCGCGCAGTATGTGGACAACACCACCTTCTATTTCACCGCCGACGGCCAGAACTACCACTGCGACATCGGCAACCTTGACCCCAATGCAAGCTACCGCGTTACCATTTCCTACGATTCCAGCCGTTACTACCTCTACGGTCTGATGAAAGTGGAGGGCATCGGCTAAGATGAACACACAAACAAAACACTCTCTCATGCTGATGCTCTGCGCCTTTATCTGGGGCACGGCGTTCGTGGCCCAGAGCGCAGGCTCCGGCATGGGGGCTTATTCTTTTTTGGCCGGGCGCAGCTGGCTGGCGGTGCTGGTGCTGCTGCCCACCGTCCGCGCCTTTGATGCCCTCCACCGCAGGCACGGCGCAGCCTATGGCTGGCCCAAAGCCCCTGCCGACCGCAGACATCTGCTGACGGCGGGGCTTTGCTGCGGCACTTTGCTGTTTGCGGCCTCCGCTGCCCAGCAGATCGGCATCACGCTCAACCCTTCTACGGCCAAGGCTGGTTTCCTGACCGCCATGTATGTGGTGCTGGTGCCGGTATTCGGGCTGTTTCTGGGGCGGCGGGGCAATGCCCGGCTCTGGCTGAGCATGGTCATCGCCGTGGGCGGACTCTATCTGCTCTGCATGAAAAACGGCTTTGGCGGCATTGAGACCAGCGATTGGATCCTGCTTTCCTGCGCCGTGCTGTTCAGCTTTCAGATCATGACGGTGGACCACTTTGCCCCACAGGTGGACGGTGTCCGCCTGAGCCTGTTGCAGTTCTTTGTGGTGGCCGTAGAGAGCACCGCTGCCGCCCTCCTGTTCGAGAACCCCACCCTGGCCGAGTTCGGGGCCAACTGGCTCCCGCTGGCCTACTGCGGCGTAATGTCCAGCGGCGTGGCCTACACCCTGCAGATCCTGGGCCAGCGGGACGTGAACCCCGCCATTGCAAGCCTTATCATGTGTCTGGAAAGCGTGTTCAGCGCACTGGGCGGCTGGCTGCTGCTCCACCAGAGCCTTTCCATGCGGGAGGTCTTTGGCTGCACCCTCATCTTTGCAGCGGTGGTCCTGGCCCAGCTGCCCGTGGAGGACTGGCTGAAATGCCGCAGCGCAAGCCGGAAGTGACCCGGCGCACCGCCGCAGGCATTCCCTATGAGCTGACCCGCAAAAAGGTCAAGCGGCTCAACCTGCACATCCGGCGGGACGGCACTGTGGCCGTGAGCATCCCGTGGTCCTACACGGTGGGCTTTGCCGATGCCTTTGTGACAGAGCAGGCCCAGTGGATCCGGGAGGCGGTCTCCCGCCAGCTGCGGCGGAACGCCCGGAATGACCAACCCCTGCCCTCCCAGGCGGAGGCACTGGCCTGCTTTACCGCCATGAGCGATAAGGTCTACCCTGCCTTTGCCGGGGTTCTGGGCGGGCAGAAGCCCACCATCAGGGTGCGGGCCATGACCAGCAGGTGGGGCGTGTGCTACATGAAACGGCGGCAGATCACCTTTGCATTGCAGCTCTACAACATGCCGCCCGCCGCACAGATCTATGTGGTGGTGCACGAGTACTGCCACTTCCTGCAGCCCAACCACAGCCCGGCCTTCTGGGCCGAGGTGGAAAAGCTGCTGCCGGACTGGAAAGAACGGCGGGCTTTATTGAAATAAACCTTGTGATAAAAATCAACAGGAGGGGTTCGACCCTTGGAAAGTGAAAAAAAAACCTCCGGCGGCGACAAATATTCAAAGCTGGCCGGAAACACCATTATCTTTGCCATTTCGAGCTTTTCGTCTAAGCTGCTGACCCTTTTGGTGCAGCCGTTCCTGACCTACGCCATGGCCGAGATCGCCGATCTGGGCCTGGCGAAGATCCTGAGTCAGTACGCAAACCTGCTCATCCCCTTTGTCTCAATGGGCATGTCCAACGCCATCATCCGCTTTGGCCTGGACAAGGGCAACAGCGAAAAGCAGGTGTTCACCAACGGCCTGCTGACCATTCTGGGGGGCTTCGGCATCCTGATCCTCTGCTGGCCTGTGGCGCAGTTCCTGCCCGATATGGCGCAGTACGGCTTCCTCATCTACATCTACGTCCTGATGAGCTGCCTGCGCACCCTCTGCACCCAGTTCGTGCGCAGCCGCCAGTGGAACAAGCTGGTGGCCGTGGACGGCATCCTGTGCACCTTTGCCACCCTGATGTTCTATGTGCTCTACCTTGTAGGCTTCCACTGGGGTGCCAACGGTTATCTGCTGGCCATCATCAGCGGTGACCTGGTCAGCGTGCTCTTCCTCTGCATCACCGGCAGGCTGTGGAACTATGTGGAGCTCAAGGGCCTGAACCGGGATCTCTGGCAGCAGATGCTCCGCTTTTCCCTGCCCATGATCCCGGCCCAGATCAGCTTCTGGGTCATCAACGCATCGGACCTGTTCTTCGTGCGCGAGATGTGCGGTGGGCTGGACGGCCACAGCGGTGACGCTTGGAGCGGCCTGCTTTCCACCGGCTACTTCCTGCCCACCATCCTGACCACGCTGGGCCTGATCTTCTACGATGCCTGGCAGCTCTCCGCCGTGACTGAGGAAGAGGGCCGTGCCCGGTTCTTTACCAAGATCTTCCGCACCTATTCCTCGGTGCTGTTCTGCTGTGCGGCAGGCATCATCTGGCTCTGCCGCCCGGTCATGCACGTGATGAAGTCCAACTACTACTACGCCTGGCACTTTGTGCCCTTCCTTACGCTGGCTTCCACCTGCAGCTGCTTCAACCAGTTCCTCAACAGCGCATACGTTGTCAACAAAAAGTCCACCCACAGCCTGTGGACCATGCTGGCCGGTGCTGTGAGCAACTGCATTATGAACTACTTCTTCATCAAGTGGTGGGGGCCCATCGGCGCAACGGTGGCCTCCTTCCTCGGTCTGGGCATCGTGTTCGTGCTGCGCGCGCTGGATGCCCACAACATGATCGGTATGTCCATCCACCCGGGCCGGGTGGCGGTGAACTTTGGCGTGCTGGCGGGCGAAGCCCTGCTCCTGCTGGCCGAGCCTCCGCTCTACGGCCTGTGGACAGGCCTCCTGACCGCCGCCATCATCCTGTTCAACTTTGCAGGTGTCTGGGCCATGGCCCGGATGCTCCTGCCCAAGCTCCTGGGCCGCCGGGGCAGGGCTCTGGTGAGCGCAGTGGACAACTGGATCAAAAAGTAAGCAAAAAAACGACCCTCTCCGGGAATTGCAATGCAATGCGGAGAGGGTCGTTTTCTCTTAATATCCCAACTTATACGCCAAAGAACTCCTTGGCAATATCGGCACTCTGCTTGGCATCCTTTGCGTACCAGTCGGCACCGATCTTTTTTGCATATTCAGGGGTCAGCACAGCGCCGCCCACCATGATCTTACAGTCCAGTTTGGCATCGTGCAGGGCCCGGATGGTCTCCTCCATGCTCTTGAGGGTGGTGGTCATCAGGGCGGAAAGCCCCACCAGATGCACATCCTTCTCCCGGACGGTGTTCACGACCGTTTCCACCGGCACGTCACGGCCCAGGTCGATGACCTCAAAGCCATAATTCTCCAGGATGACCCGGACGATGTTCTTGCCGATGTCGTGGACATCGCCCTTGACAGTGGCAATGACGATGCGTCCCTTGCTGGCGCTGCCCTCGCCCTTTTGGGCAATGGCGGTCTTGATCTCCTCAAAGGCTCCCTGCGCGGCGGTGGCCGCCTGCAGCAGCTGCGGCAGGAAGAGGGTGCCCTTTTCATACTTTGCGCCCACGATATCCAGCGCCGGAATGAGGGCTTCGTCCACCAGCTCCAGCGGCTCCTTTTCCTCCAGCAGCGCCCGGGTGCGGGCAGCCGCCTCGCCCTTCAGACCCTTTTCCACCGCCTTCATCAAGGGGGCATAGGGGCCGGCGGCCTCCGGTGTTTCGCCTGCTGCCGGGGCGGTCTGGGCATTCTGCACGGCCTGCACCAGTGCGGCAGAAGCGGGCACTCGGTTGGCATACCGCTCAATGTACTTCATGCTCTGCCGGTCCCGGTTGGTCAGAACGTTGTAAGCGTAGACCGCCGCCATCATCTCCTCGCTGGAGGGGTTCATAATGGCAAGGTCAAGCCCGGCATACATGGCCATAGTGAGGAAGGTGGTGTTCAGGTAGGAGCGGCAGGGCAGACCAAAGCTGATGTTGGACACGCCCAGAATGGTGCGCACCCCCAGCTCCTCCTTGCAGGCGTGAAGGGCCTGCACCGTGGCAAGCACATCCTCCTGCTGGGCGCTGGCCGTCAGGGTCAGGCAGTCGATATAGATATCCTCCTGCGGGATGCCTGCCGCCAGTGCCGCGTTCCGGATGCGGCGGGCAATGGCCACGCGGTCCTCGGCTTTGGGCAGGATGCCCCGCTCATCAATGGCAAGGCCGACCACCGCCGCGCCGTACTTTTTGCACAGGGGCAGAATGGTGTTCAGCTTTTCCTCCTCGCCGTTCACCGAGTTGACGATGGGCTTGCCGTTGTAGACCCGCAGGCCCCGTTCCAGCGCCTCGGCATGGGAGGAATCCAGCTGCAACGGCAGGCTGACCACGCTCTGCAGGGCCTTGACCACCTGTTCCATCAGGACAGGCTCATCCACACCGGGCGCACCCACGTTCACATCCAGGATTTGGGCCCCGGCCTCGGTCTGGCTCACGGCCTGTTCCAGCACATAGTTCATATCCCCTTCCCGCAGGGCCTGCTGGAACCGCTTTTTGCCGGTGGGATTGATGCGCTCACCCACCACCGTGATGCCGTTCACATCCACGCAATCCATGGGGCTGCACACCACCGACTTCATGGGGTGGTCAGGGCGGCCCGGCCTGCAATCGGCAAACACGCCGTTCAGCAGCTGGATGAACTCCGGGGTGGTGCCGCAGCAGCCGCCTGCAGCAAACAGGCCCAGCTCCCGGTAGGGCTTCATCTGCATGGCGTAGAGCTGCGGGGTGATATCGTAGCCCGAGCCATCAGCACGGGGCAGGCCCGCGTTGGGCTTGACGAACACCGGGAAGCTGCCGGGCAGGGCCTCGGTCAGCCGCTTTGCCATGGGGAAAATCTCCTTGGGGCCAAGAGAGCAGTTGATGCCCACGGCATCGGCCCCCAGGCCCCGGGCGGTGGCGGCAAAGCTCTCGACCGTGCAGCCGGTAAAGGTGCGGCTGCCTGCTTCAAAGCTCATGCTGGCCAGCACGGGCAGGCTGCTGTTCTCCTTGACGGCCAGCAGGGCGGCCTTCAGCTCATACAGATCGGTAAAGGTCTCAAGGAACACGAGGTCAGCCCCGGCGGCCACGCCCGCCCGGACGATGCGGCCATACTCTGCCACGGCATCCTCAAACGCAAGGGTGCCGTTGGGTTCCAGCAGCTCCCCCAGCGGACCCACATCCAGCGCAGCCAGTGCACCGTAAGGGGCGCAGGCCCGCTTGCAGTTGGCAATGCCCGCTGCAATGATCTCCTCCAGCGTGTACTCGCTGCCCGCCAGCTTGTGGGCGGAAGCGCCAAAGGTATTGGCATTGATGATGCGGCTGCCTGCGGCGGCATACCGGGCATGGATGCTCTCGATGAGCGCCGGGTCGGTGATGTTCAGTTCCTCGGGGCGGGCCCCCAGTTTCAGGCCCGCTGCCTGCAGCATGGTGCCCATGCCGCCATCCAGCAGGATGGTATTGGGCCGGTCAAACAGTTCATTCGCTTGCACAGGTGATTCCCCTCTTTCTATATTCGCACCGGGTGCGGAGCAC
>UMII01076947.1_pt1 | contig 10454 bp, 8 predicted proteins | sample 1965731 | NCBI WGS metagenome assembly UMII01 (sample SAMEA4836118, study PRJEB28245) | human gut metagenome | biome: gut microbiome; material: fecal sample | place: Denmark | collected 2008
AGGAGTGTCTCGAGGCTCATGCCGTTATGTGCAAAATCGACGACGCCCAGGATTTTGCCTGATACGGACGGATAGAGCTCCATACGGCCGGGAACGAAGACGCCCTCAAAGCCGTGGACGATACCCTCTTCGGAAATGCCCAGGGCCTCGGCGCAGGCAATAGCGGCAAGCGCGTTGGACACATTGAACTTAACAGGCGTGGGAATCACAATGTCGCGCGTAAAGCGGGGCGTGCGCACCGTTGCCACCACGCCGCAGTCGCCATTACGAATCGCCAGCGCAAACACGTCGGCACGCTCGTCGGTCAGGGAGAACGTCACCGTACGTTCGCAACGAGATGCTGCCTCGAGCACGCGATCGACCTTATCCATATCGAGATTGACCACGGCAAAACGGCTCTGCGAGAAGATTTTGAGCTTGCTGGCAAAGTAATCCTCGAGCGTCGGATGCTCAATCGGCGAAATGTGATCCTCGCCGATATTGGTAAAGGCGCCGACTTCAAAGGCGATCTTGCCCGTGCGCTCGTATTTGAGGCCCTGGCTCGATGCCTCCATAACCAGCCACGGGGCACCCGCCTCCGCAGCATGTGCGATACGAGACTGCAGCAGGAAGGATTCGGGGGTCGTCAGCTTGGAAGGGCCCGCCTCGATGCCGTCGTCGAACTCAATGCCCGTATTAAGAGCAGGTCGATGACGGCCCGTAAGCTTGGCCTCGTTGACGAGAATGCCGCGCAGATAAAAGCTACAGGTCGACTTGCCCTTGGTGCCTGTAAAGGCACAGACCTTCACCTTGCCCGACGGGTGCCCATAAAAGGCATCTGCCACCACGGCGAGCGTGCGACGAATATCACTCACAATCACCGCGGGAAGATCAACATCGTAATCGACCTCGGAAACGTAGGCCACGGCGCCATCGGCGATTGCCGAAAGCAGGTACTCGCGCTTAAACGCACGGCCCTTGCAGACAAACAACGTGCCCGGACGCACCTGGCGCGAGTCGTCAGTCGCAAACTCAATGCGCTGGTCGCACAAAGCGCTCGGTTTGGAAACAACAAGGTCATCTTCCTCGAGCAACTCTATATAGCGCATCAGAGTTAGCTTCTCTTGTGTCGGACTCGACATACAAAGACCTCTCTCGCTAAATTCAGCCTTAAAGGGCAAAAGACGTCCCGCGGCAGAAACGATGAAACATTCTGTATTATCAACCATCCTAATATGCCACCTGACCTTGCGCGCATCACAGCCTTCTAAAAAATTGCATGGACTGTGCCGTGGTCTAATAAATGGCAACAGTGTTCACCCCGTGTAAAACCAAGGAAATCTGGGTGCTGTTCTTTAACATAGCGTTCGCAACCACGTCCCGCCGCTTCGCCTGAAGATCGGGACGTGGTTTTTTCGGTTCGCTCGGCGCTTATGCCCTATCACGAAACAAAAGATTGGCATGATAGTAAAGATTATTTGACATCAGCTGCCGCAATCCTTGCGGCAGTACACCTGAGCCGTCAGCAGAAAGGATCTTGCATGTGCGGTTTTGTCGGTTTTACCGGTACAGATGAACAGAGTGAGCTGGTTCTCACGGCCATGATGAATCGCATCATCCACCGTGGTCCCGATATGGGCGGCCAGCATATCGTCGACAACGTTGCCCTTGGTTTTCGTCGTCTTTCGATTCTCGATCTTTCCGAAGCTGGAGCCCAGCCCATGTCGAGCGACGACGGCAAGGTCACGATTGTCTTCAACGGAGAGATCTACAACTTCCAGGAGCTTCGCGCCGAGCTGGAGGCGGCCGGCTACGCCTTCCACTGCAACGCTGATACCGAAGTCCTGGTACACGGTTACGAGGAGTGGGGCGAGGACCTGGTCAACCGTCTGCGCGGCATGTACGCGTTCGTGATTCACGACCAGAACAAGAACAAACTCTTTGGTGCTCGTGACATCTTTGGTATCAAGCCGTTCTATTACTACCAGGCATCCGATGGCTCGCTGCTGTTTGGCTCCGAGATCAAGAGCTTCCTGGACCATCCCAAGTTTGAGAAGGCTGTCAACCACGACGCGCTGCGCCCCTACCTGACGCTGCAATTCCCCGCCACGGAGGAGACCTTCTTTAAGGGCGTGTTCAAGCTTGCCCCGGCGCATTGCTTTACGTATGACCTGACGACCAACACCATGGACATCAAGCGTTACTGGAGCTGTGACTTCACCGACGACAACTCCAAGACCTTCGAGGAGTACGTGGACGAGTGCGACAAGGTCGTGCACGAAAGCGTCGCTGCGCACCGAATCGCCGATGTTAAGGTGGGCTCGTTCCTTTCTGGCGGTGTGGACTCCAGCTACATTGCCGCCTGTCTCATGCCCGACACCACGTATTCTGTCGGCTTCGATTACAAGAACTTCAACGAGACCAACTACGCTGCCGAGCTTTCCGACAAGCTGGGCATCAAGAACGTGCGCAAGATGATTACCGCCGATGAGTTCTTTGATGCACTGCCCGATATCCAGTACCACATGGACGAGCCGCAATCGAACCTGTCCAGCGTGCCGCTGTACTATCTGGCGCAGATGGCTTCCAAGGAGGTCACCGTCGTCCTTTCGGGCGAGGGTGCCGACGAGCTGTTTGCCGGCTATGAGTGGTACGAGGACACCCCCGAGATGCGCACCTTTAAGAAGCGCGTGCCGCTCGGCGTACGTCGCGCCCTGGGCTCACTCGTTCAGCATCTCCCCTACTTTAAGGGCCACAACTTCCTGACGAAATGCGCCGAGGTTCCCGAGCGCTGGTATGTGGGTCAGGCAAAGGTGTTCGATCCCTCCGAGGTCGACGAGGTGCTCAAGCCCGCTTACGACACCGGCAAGAACGCCGCCGAGATGTGCGCCGAGTACTACAAGCAGGTTCCCAACTGCTGCGAGCTTTCCAAGAAACAGTATCTGGATATGAACATGTGGCTGCCGGGTGACATTCTGCTCAAGGCCGACAAGATGTGCATGGCGCATTCTCTGGAGCTCCGCGTTCCGTTCCTGGACAAGAAGGTCATGGAGTTTGCCGAGCACATCCCCGCCAACTACCGTGTTAACGAAGAAGGCTGCAAGCTCGTCCTGCGTCACGCCGCCAACCGCACGCTGCCCGACGAGTGGGCAACGCGCAAGAAGGTGGGCTTCCCTGTACCGGTCAAGTTCTGGCTGCGCGAGCAAAAGTATTACGACTACGTAAAGGAATACTTCACCGCGCCGTGGGCTGCTGATTTCTTTGACACCGATGCGCTCATGAAACTGCTCGACGATCACTTTAAGGGTCGCGCGCTCAACCAGCGCAAGATCTATACCACGCTGACGTTCCTCATTTGGTACAAGCGCTTCTTTATCGACGAGGACAAGAGCACCGAAGTCGCCGCGTAAGTTACGTTATGAATTAGCGGTGAACAGCGCGGGGTTTCCGCTATACTCAATCCCTGCGGGCGATTGGCGCAACGGTTAGCGCAGGTGCTTTACACGCACAAGGCTGGGGGTTCGAATCCCTCATCGCCCACCACTGATTTGTTAGGCTCCCAGCGATGGGGGCCTTTCCTTTTTGGGCCCATCGCAGAGGGATTCGAACCCGCAAGGGTGCGGAGCTGAGGAAACGCGAAGCGTTTTCCAGCGCAGCACGCGAGGAGCGAAGTAGCGAAGTGAAGCGCGGGCGGCAAAATGGACCCCTGGCGAATACCCGTGTGCAAAAAATGCCAAATATGAGTACTGCTACCTTTTTAGTAGCAGCGTTTTCGAAGTCATAAAAGGCAAATCCGACATTAGAAAGACGATCGATAGTCCAGTTAAGCCAATTTGCCAACTACAAAACTGGACATATGTGGCCCAACTCGTCTAAAAACAACTAATTTATATGTTACGAAGTTAGTGCCCGTACTCATATTTACCACTTTTTGCACACGGCCCATCCCGGCCATGGTAAATCGATAGCAAAACGGGCTCCAGTTCGCCCAATCGTGCGCCAAACGGCACGTGACAGCCTGAAACCCGCTCCAAATTGCTATGTCTGTTGGCGCTAGGCCAAAACGTCCGACAAAATCTCAATCAGGTTGTCCACGTCGGCCTCTTCGCACACGAGCGGCGGAAGGAAGCGCAGCGTATGTGCGCCTGTAGCGTTGATCACGGCACCAGCCCCCAATGCACGGGTCACAACGTCGTGTGCATCACCCGCGGCATCGTCAAGATCGCAGCCGAGCATCAGGCCGCGACCACGCACCTCTACCACATGCGGAAGCTTAGCCAGCGCCTGCTCCATATAGGCGCCAACCTTGGCAGCATGCTCGGCATAATCGCCGCGCACAAGCACGGAGAGCGTCGCGGCACACGCCGCGATGGCCAAGCAGCTACCACCGAAGGTCGAACCGTGATCGCCGGGCTTAAACACGTCGGCGATCTCCTTCTTTGCCACCACGGCACCCATGGGCACGCCATCGGCAATGCCCTTGGCAAGGCTCATAATGTCGGGCTCCACGCCATAGGTCTGGAATGCAAACGGCTTGCCGGAGCGGAAGATGCCACACTGGACCTCGTCGGCGATAAGAACGGCGCCCACCTCGTGTGCCAAGTCGCGCGCCGCCGCCATAAACTCCTCGGTCATGGGGTGCACGCCGCTCTCGCCCTGAATCGGCTCGAGCATGACGGCGCAGACCTCGCTTCCCAGCTGCTTAAAGATCGAACGCAGTTCGTCGACATCGTTGGGCGTACAGGCCACAAAGCCACCCGGCAGCGGACGGAAACTGTCCTGTAGCCAATCCTGCATGGTGGCGGCAATGGTCTCGAGCGTACGGCCGTGGAAGCCGCCACGCATGCATACGATGGTGTTGCCGCCGTTACCAGCACGCTTGGCGTACAGACGCGCGAGCTTCATCGAGCCCTCGTTGGCTTCGGCACCAGAATTGGCAAAGAACGTCTCCCACACCTGCTCGTCCGCAGCCGGGGCACCGAGCGCAGCGGCCGTGGTCTCATCGCCGGCGGCAATGGCATCGGCCAGCACGCACGCACCATCTACGTCGTCGTTGGCAAGCTTGGACAGCAGCGCCGCGACCTGTCCACGCTGCTCGATGTAGAAGTAGTTAGACACATGCAGAAGCTTTTTGGTCTGAGCCTCGAGCGCCGAGAGCACTGCACGGTTGCCGTGGCCAAGGCTGCACACACCGATACCAGCGAGAAAGTCGAGATATTCACGACCATCGTCACCGATGAGCTTCATACCGTGACCTTCGACAAACTCTACCGGCGAGCGACCAAAGGTATGCATAACGTAATGGGATTCGAGCGATTGCTGAGTTGCAAGTGACATGAGACGCCTTTCGTTGGGCGCCAGACGGCGCGGGGCTATGGGTGCAGGAATGGGGCGGTGCGGGTCAGCTAGACCGTCTGAAGCTTCTCGACCTCGTCAAGGTTTTCGGTCAGACGCGCAGCAAACGTCGAAAGCGGATGCGGATGCGTATCGAACTCGTAAGCCGTCTCGGTGGAATGGATCACGGTGCCGACACCGGCATCGGTCAGCAGCTCCAGGAGCAGCGAATGCGGCGTAGTACCGTTGATGATGTGGGCACGAAATACGCCGCCGGTAAGCGCATCGACGGCGGCGCGCAGCTTGGGAATCATGCCCTTATCGACCTCGCCGCCGTAGAGCATTTCGTTAACCTCGTCGAGCGTTAGGTTGGAGATAAGCGAGTCCTTGTCGCTAAAGTCCTTGTACAGGCCATCGACATCGGTCAAAAAGATCGCCTTATGCGCGTGGAGCGCCGCGGCAACGGCACCGGCGGCGGTGTCGGCGTTGATGTTGAAGAAACCGCCGTCCTCCCCCGCCGCGACGGTAGCGATGACGGGGATGTACTCGCTGTCGAGTAAGCGCTCGATATAGTCGGTGTTGACGTGCGTCACTTTGCCCACGCGACCGAGCTCGGGGTCGAGCGGCTCGGCGATGAGCGTGCCGGCATCGCTGCCCGACACGCCTACGGCCAGGTTGCCGTGGTGGTTGATGGCAGCAACCAGCTCCTGGTTAACCTTGCCGCCCAGCACCTCGCGCACGATATCCATAGTCGCCGGCGTGGTCACGCGCTGGCCGTTCTTAAACTCGACGGGAATATCGTAATGGCTCAGCGCCTCGTTGATAGCCTTGCCGCCGCCATGCACGATGACGGGGCGCATACCGATGATCTTGAGCAAAACGATGTCGCTCATCACGTCGCGGCGCAGTTGCTCATCAACCATGGCGGCTCCGCCATATTTGATAACAACCGTCTTACCGGTCAGGTTCTTAATCCACGGTAGCGCTTCGAACAGCAGCTGCGCGGTTGCTTCGTTAGATTCGCTCGAGCGACAATCGCGTGCGAATTTCATAATCTGCCTCGTCTTTCGTATCGTTATCGCGCCGCGCTTCGCCGTCCGCAATCGCGGCAAGATGCGCAGCGTGCCTAGAATCTAGGAACGGTAGTCGCCGTTGATGGAGATGTACTCATGCGTGAGGTCGCAGGTCCACACAGTCGTTGCCGCGTCGCCTGCGCCCAGGTCGGCCGAGATCACGATCTCGGGCGCCTCGAAACGTCGTAGAGCCTCGTCCTCGTCAAAGGGAACAGTCAGACCGTCGCGACAGACAGGCATGCCCATCATGTCGATGGAAACGTCTTCCTGATTAAACTTCACGCCGCACTTGCCAAGCGCCATGGCAACGCGGCCCCAGTTGCAGTCGTGGCCGGCGATGCAGGTCTTAACGAGCGGCGAGTTGGCAACGGCACGGGCGGCGATATCGGCCTCCTCGTCGTTCACGGCGCCGGTAACGTTGACCGTAACAAGCTTGGATGCGCCCTCACCATCGGCGGCGATATTGCGCGCCAGGCTCTCGCACACCTCGTGCACGGCAAATGCCAACTCGTCAAAGGCATCGGAGCCCTCGACGATAGGCTCGGCATCTGCGGCAGCGGCGCCGGAGGCAAGCATGATGCAGGTGTCGTTGGTCGAAGTGTCGGAATCGACCGTTACCTTGTTAAAGGTCTGCTTGACGGTCGAGAGCAGCAGGGTATGAAGTGCCGCAGGCTCGACGGGGGCATCGGTGGTGATAACTGCGATCATGGTGGCCATGTTGGGCATGATCATGCCCGAGCCCTTGCACATTCCGCCCACCGTATAGACATTGCCCGCATGACCCGCAGCCTCACTGACGTAGGTCACGGCGTACTCCTTGGAGTGCGTGTCGGTCGTCATGATGGCGCGAGCGGCATCGGGGCCACCGTGAGCGGAGAGCGCCTCGTAGGCAGCAGGAATGGCGGTCTCAAACGTGTCGATCGGCAGAATCTGGCCAATCACGCCCGTGGAGGCAACCAGAATCTGCTGGGGCTCGCAGCCGATGACCTGCGATGCGATGCTGCACGTCTCGCGCGCGCATGCAAGGCCGGTCTCACCCGTGGCGGCGTTGGCATTGCCAGAGTTGACCGAAACGCCGGCGATGATACCGTAACCCTTGTCGGCACCGCCCAGGTTGGCACGGCTCACTTGCACGGGCGCCGCGCAAAAGCGATTGGTGGTAAACACGCCGGCACCGGGACAGGGTTTATCGGGCACGACGAGCGCGTAATCCAGACGCTCGGGGTTCTTGCGGAACCCAGCGTGGATGCCTGCAGCCTTAAAACCAGCCGCAGCCGTAACGCCACCCTCGACGGCGCGAATCTTGATATCAAACAGCTCGGTATTCATCGTCTTTATGACTCCTTATGTCAAACAAAAAACGGACATCGGTTGGTGCGCCATGCCAGTCGTAATCATGAGACCGGCTTAAGAGTGGCGCCCCACTCGATGCCCGACTACCAAATCGTTAACAATCGAATGTGCTACACCGGGCACGCCACTGTGGGCAAGCCTCGTCGCTCGTCAAAGCCAAAGACGATATTGGCGCACTGGACCGCTTGGCCCGCAGCGCCCTTGCACAGATTGTCGATGGCGCCCGTCGCCACCAGCACGCCCGCGCGCTTGTTGAGCGCGAGGCCAATCTGGGCGGCGTTGGTGCCGACAACCGAAGCCGTCTTGGGCTGCTGGCCGGTATCGAGCACGCACACAAAGGTGCGACCGGCATAGAACTGCTTGTAATAGTCGACAACGTCCTCAAGAGCCAAGGAGTCGATGGCCTGCGGCGCGAGCGGCATCGTCACCGTGGAGAGCAGACCACGCTTGAGCGGTGCCAGGTGCGGGGTAAAGACGACGCGATCGGTCAGGCCAAGGATTTGCTCAATCTCGGGCGTGTGGCGATGCTTACCCACGCCGTAGGCCTCCAAGTTCTCGTCGGCGCTGCAAAAATGCGTACGAGCGTTGCAGGACTTGCCGGCACCCGTCACACCGCTGATGGCATCGACAATCACGGGACCGTTCTCGGCCACCCAGCCCGCACGCACGGCAGGAGCGGCAGCAAGGCTCGTTGCGGTGGGATAGCAGCCGGCGCAGGCGACCAGCACGGGTTTGCCGTCGGCATGATCGGATGCAGCGGTCTCCAAATCCTGGGAGAACAGCTCGGGCAGACCGAAGGCGCGGGTCTTGAGCAACTCGGGGCTCGTGTGCTCGGCGGCATACCAGGCCTCAAAGGTGGCCGGATCGCTCAGGCGATAGTCGGCCGAGAGGTCAATGCAGGAGACTCCCGCGGCAAGCAGGGCGGGCACCTGAGCCATGGCAGCCGTGTGCGGCACGGCCAAAAATACCGCGTCGCAGTTCTTGAGCTCGGGGGCATCATGCGTCGTGAAGACAAGATCGCTTACGCCGGTGAAGCTCGGGTACACCGCAGACAACGGCTGGCCGGCATCGGCGTTGGACGTAATGGCAACAAGTTCAAACTCGGGATGACCGAGCACGAGGCGAATGAGCTCGGCTCCGGCATATCCAGCCGCGCCGACGATTCCAACCTTCAAAGACATATCAGACTCCTTGTCTGCGATTTATGCACCGATGCGCATTTCGCAGCGGTCGTTATGAAGTGGCTTGAAACTTTAGCACCAAGAGATGCATGAACACGTAAATGACTTGCATATTCATGCATTGAAACATTCCCGACACATTCGCTCGAAGGAATTGACAAATGGAGCGGGCCCCGTATTGACCGGCGCTCCTAACGGCGCCGGGCAATACGGGGCCCGCCCATGCGAAAACCAAGTTGTTAGGATGAGCCAGCTGGCTAGAGCTCGACCGGCACCCATTCGTCGTGATTGCAGATAAAAGCCTCGGAATCCTCGACGCTAAAGAAGACGAGCGTGGGGTCGTTAGGCCCCTCATAGTGCTCACCCAGGCGCTCTAGATGCTTCCACCCGGCTTCGCGCATTTCGCTCGAAGCCCGGTCATCCAAGCCGGCACGCCCGCGCAAGATGAGCCAGCCATGGCCCGGCCACCAACTCGTGGCCTCAAAGCGCTGATTTTGTAGCAGCTCTTGCCACACGTCTTTGGTGCGCGCTGTTACAAACCACAGCTTGCCATCCTGGATCTGCGCAAACGAAAACGGACGCACATGAGGCTGTCCGTCAACGCTCGTCGCCAAATACCATGCCGGCACCGACGTCAGATACTCCAACACCGTATTCAATCCGTCCATGTGTCCTCCTGCCACTAGCTAATTTGGAATGGGTAGTCAATTTGGGACGGGGCTATTTTAGCTACCCCTTAACTGCCAATGAGTTATTTGGGCCAGGATAATTGTCAGCTGGCATATGGGGGTAGCTAAAATAGCCCCGTCCCAAATTGACTACCCCGGAATACTGGCTGGTGAGCGCTAGAGCTCCAGGCGCTCCTCGCTGCCGTCGATATCACAGAAGCGCGCGGCAATGTTGCGGACCGAAAAGAAAGCAAGGCGGCCGTCGTTGGCGCTATCGTGTTCCTCGCCGATGCCCACCATGTGTTTAAAACCCGCCTGGCGTACCTTGTCGCTCACGACCGCATCGTCCTCGAGCGCGGCCTCGCCGGTCAGTACAATCCAACACTCTCCCGGTTTCCAACCCGAAACCTCAAACTTGGGGTTCGCGCTGAGCTCGGCCCACACATCCTTGTCGCGCGATGTGCAAAACCACAGCTTACCGTCATCGACCATGGCAAATGAAAACGGCCTCACGCGAGGCTGATACCCGTCGGCCACATCGGTCGTGGCCAGATACCACGCCGGAATGCGCCTGAGATACGAACAGGCGCGCTCAAGCTGAGCCGTGCGGTCGTTGTCGGTCATAGGGACCCCTTTCTTGCGCTCGAATCGCGCCTAAACAAGTTGAAGGTTGATGACGATGACACACACGAGCAGCAGCACCGTCACCACCGCGGCCAGTGCATCCCCGCGGCCAAACGTAAGTGTATGCAGACGCGTGCGTCCCTGTTCGCCGTGATAGCAGCGCGCATCCATGGCGGCCGAAAGCGTCTCGGCATGACGGAACACGCCGGTGAACAGCGGAATCGCCACACTGCCGAGCATGC
>UMII01038936.1_pt1 | contig 10435 bp, 9 predicted proteins | sample 1965731 | NCBI WGS metagenome assembly UMII01 (sample SAMEA4836118, study PRJEB28245) | human gut metagenome | biome: gut microbiome; material: fecal sample | place: Denmark | collected 2008
AAATGCACCTTGCCATTTTCATTTTGAAGTGCCCCCACAGGACAGACCTGCACACAGGCCATACAGCCTGTGCACATATTTCTTGTCTCTGGGTTATGGCAATAACAGCAATCCCAGTTACAGCCCTGAAAAAATACGGCCGTGCGATTTCCCGGACCATCTACGCTGCTAAATGGAATAATTTTATTGACCGGTGCAGTGATCATTACCGAATCCTTCTTTCCTGAACATGACCATTTTCAGTTGCACCTGTTGCAAGCTGCGTTGTATTTTGCAGCACACTCTCACCCTTTTGATACTTTTCAATCTCGGAACGCTTTGCTAAGTATCCGGTGACGCGAATTACATCGCCGTCGCTCTCATAGAAGGACAGATAACGAAGATCAGCCTGGAATGCCCCCTTTACGATGTCAAGAACAAACTGTGGATTCTTGTGTACTGTCACGTCTACTGGGAAAATATCGCCGGTACCAGATGGGAAGTACTTATGGAAGCGGCTGCAATGGCGCAGCTGATCAATCAGCTCCTTCGGCTCCTCACCAATCGGAATTCTCGTTCCAGGAGTGATGTTCTTATCCTGTGCGATGCCGACCTGTGCATGTAAAAGAAAATGACCGCCTGTTGCCTCACAGTATGGATTTACATGTGCGTTATTAAATGCATTGATTGCCTCCATAATCTCAACACCGAGGTCATCTGCCTCCTTGTCGTGACCAAAGCGGCCCTTTTTGCCCTCAAGCTCCATCAGAATATTGACACACTCTGCCATGCCGACCATACCAAACATTGCGGTAAAACGATCTCTGTGGATGAAGCCTTCTTTTGCAAGGAAGTTGCTCTCGAAAAAGCCGCTCTCCTCCACCTCAAAACGAATGCGTTCATCCATATAAAGTGCCATGCGCTCCATTACATATGGAAGCTGATTTTCGAAGAAGTCCTTCTTATCTTTTGCACGCTTTGCGATATTGCCAAGAATCAGACGGCACAGCGTATAGGAACCACCGCCTAATAAAAGACCATTGTAGCAGCTGGCGATGACATAATTTTCACCGAGTTCTTTTTTGAACATCTTATGATTTGCAAAGCTCGGCTTAGCCGTCTTAAGTGCTGTTTTCACACACTCGATACCAAAATCATCTGGTGTGATATCAGTATCATATTTCATCGTAATATTTGGAACTGCATCTAAAAGCTCACGCTCTACCTCTAAGATCAAACGTCCTGCTCTGGTAGCCTTTGGTCCGATGTCCGCATGGGAGAAGGAATCGAGAACAGTGCGGTCGATATGGGTAAAGAATAGCTTAAACAGCTTCTTTGCCTGTGCCTCGTCCACATCATCCATAAATGGCTCAAGCAGCTCATCAATGTTTCCTAAATAAACCGGGTAATTGGTGACACTTGGAACATTCTTATAGAAAATCAGAAGAGAGTTGATTGCCTCGTAGATATCCTTCGGCGGTTCAAGCTGTAAGAACTTGCTTCCTTCTCTCATAAACTTTGCATAGTCTGGGACAATGTATCTCGGTCTTACCGGTGCATGACCCTCAAACAGATCACAGATACACTGCTTTCCCTCAATCGGCTCAAGAAGCTCTTCGAGTCCGTCTGGAAGATCCAGTACCTCAAGCAAAGAGTCTGCCTGTCCTGCAAGGTTAGTCAGCTTCTGCTCATGTGTCAGCTTACGGCTTGTGATAATATTTAATATTTCTTGTCTTGTGTTTTCCACACGTTCCATTGATATTGGTCTCAAAATGGCACCATCCTTTCTTAAGCTTACTTAAATTGGTACAACACTTTAATACAGCCTGCTTTTGTTGCCGCATTAAAGTGTTGTTCTATTTAAGAGTTTAGTATTAAACGCTACTTTCTCGTTTATATTCTATACTGTTTTTTGCTTTTAGTAAAGAGTTTTTCAAGAAAAAAAGAACCGCCACGGCATACCGTGACGATTCTTCTCTATTCTCATTCTACGTAAAGCACATTCACCTCGGGACTTTAGCTTAGGTAACATTGCCTCCCATTACAGCACCTTTGAGAGGAACTCGCGCGCACGCTGTGTTTTCGGATTTGCAAAAAACTCCTTAGGATCACCACTCTCTAAAATACGGCCATCATCCATAAAGATAACACGGTTTGCAACTTCTCTTGCAAAGCCCATCTCATGGGTGACAACGATCATGGTCATGCCTTCTGCAGCAACGCTCTTCATAAGATCTAGTACCTCTCCTACCATCTCCGGATCAAGCGCACTTGTTGGCTCGTCAAATAAAATTACATCCGGATTCATGGCAAGTGCTCGCACAATTGCGACACGCTGTTTTTGACCACCTGAAAGTGTGGATGGATACACATCTGCCTTGGATTCAAGACCAATGCGCTTTAAAAGCTCCATTGCCTCATTTTTTACTTCCTCGTGGATCTGCTTTTTGCTCTTTCCTGTTTTCAGCTTTTTTGCTTCCTTACAGCGTACATACTCTGGTGCCAGCATAATATTTTCCAGCACAGTCTTATTGTTAAACAAGTTAAAATGCTGAAATACCATACCCATATGACGGCGATGAACATTAATATCTACCTTCATATCTGCAATATCAACACCATTAAAAATGATCTTTCCTGATGTTGGATCTTCCATACAATTCAGGCATCGTAAGAATGTACTTTTTCCAGAACCAGAAGGGCCAATAACTGCAACAATATCACCCTTCTCTACTTTAAAGTTAATTCCCTTGAGAACCTCAAGATCATGAAAGTTTTTCTTCAAATCAATTACGTCTATCACTCTTCTTCAGGCTCCTTTCCATTAATTTAATACCAAGGCTGATCAAAAGTACAATCACAATGTAAATAAGTGCCATTACAAGATATGGTACCATAAACTCATAACTGTTTGTTCCGATATAGTTGAATGCAACATAAAGATCGGCGGCTCCGACGAAGCTGACAACAGATGTCTCCTTGACAAGTGCAATAAACTCATTTCCGAGTGTAGGCAAAATATTTTTTACAGCCTGTGGGATGACGATTTTGATCATAGTGACCGAAAAACTAAGTCCGACTGCTCTTCCTGCCTCCATCTGTCCCGGATCTACGGATTCAATGCCCGCACGCATCATCTCTGAAATATAAGCTCCGCTGTTTAAGCCAAAGACAAGCATGGATACCTGCACACCTGTCATATGCGCTCCCAAAAGAGGAAGCAGTACATAGTAGCACACCAGAAGCTGCACAACCATTGGCGTTCCACGGAACAAACCAACATAAAAGCTGCAAAAGCCATTCAATACACGCGGAAGAAGCTTATACTTTGGCATTACTCTTACTGAAGCAATCAATGTTCCAATCAGCACACCAACTAATAGACCTACTACCGCAATCATAACAGTATTCTGAAGGCCTTCAAGCACACGGACATATCCACGCTGCTCCACGAAAATCTCAATAAAACGGTCTATTTTACGACCAAAATCTCCCATCCTGTTACTCCTTACAGTGAATTAATTGCTGCAGTGATGCTTTCTGCCGGTGCTGCGTCAATGATAACATAATCCAGATTTCCATTCAGAAGATCCTGTACAGCTAAGGAACCATTCTTATATCCAACCAGAGTCATATCAAATCCTGCAAAGTCAAGATCTGCACTTCCCTCAACATAAAACTGAGCTGTTGTTCCATTCTGTGCACCAACCTTTGTCTTGCTGTCAAAGGTCTTAAAGATAGCTTCTACATCTTCCTTTGTCTTGCATGCATCAAATGTCGTATCATCTGCTGCAACGATCAGCTTCTGTGATGCATTATAGTAAGAATCAGTAAATGTTACCTGATCTTTTCTACTCTCAGTAATAGTAAGTCCTGCCATTGCGATATCACACTTCTGCTGTCCAACAGCCAGACATACAGCATCAAAATCCATGTTCTGAATTACAAGCTCTTTGCCTAAATAATCAGCAAGAAGGGCTGCCATCTCCATATCGATACCACAGTAATCTTCGCCCTTCATATACTCAAATGGCTCAAAACCTGCATTAGTTGCTACGACTAACTGATCCTTAGACTCATCATATTCTGCGGACTTTACCATAACAGGCTCGCCATCGCCAAAGTAATGATTGCAGATCTCATCAAATGTGCCATCCTCCATGATCTTTGCGATGAACTCATTTGTCTTCTCTAACAGCTCCGGCTGCTCCTTATCTACACCAAATGCATACTGCTCACTTGTCAGGTCAATATCAATAACACGAACTTTTGCATTTTCATCTGCCTTTGCTTCTGTTTCCTTAGAAACTGCCTCGCTAGATGCTTCCTCAGAAGAAGCCTTTTCTGAAGAAACTTCCTCAGAAGAAGCCTCTTCTGAAGATACCTTTTCTGTCTCTTTCTCAGTCGCAGCCTCGGTCTTCTTCTCAGTTGCTGCCTCAGTCTTCTTCTCGGTTGCTGCCTCAGTTGCCTTTGTTGAAGCTGCTGTAGTAGTCTTCTTATCACTGCTGTTTGAGCCACATCCTGCAAGCATTACTGCTGCTGCCATTGAAACTGCTGTCATTGATGCAAATACTTTTCTCATAATCTATTCTCCTCTTTTTGGCTGTTTATCGTTAATCACGATACCACCCAGCCGTAATTGCACACAGTAACCTATAAGTTACTGTGCAAAAAAGATGGCAGTGACCACGTCACTGCCACCTCGTCATGGCATTATCCACCAATTAGTCCAGCTCGTATACGTCGCCGTACTTCTCCTCGAACTCTTCCTGATTCTTTGGAACTACCAAATCACCAGCAATGATATCCTTCTTTGCATCCTCGATCTTCTCAAGAACATCCTTAGACAGGTTGTCTGTGGTCGGAGCGATATCAACACCGCCTGCTGCCAGGTCATATGTTGCAACACCACCCTCAAGCGTTCCAAGAATGGCCTTCTTTGTTGCATCGTAGCAAGCATTATCAACTCTCTTTAAAGCGGAAGTCAGGATAGTCTCAGGTGCCAGTGGGCTCTGGTCAGAGTCAACACCGATTGCCCAGATACCGTTCTCCTTACAACCATCAATTACACCAAGACCTGTACCACCAGCTGCATGGAATACAACATCTGCGCCCTTTGTTACCATAGTGTTTACTGCAGTCTTTCCGGCACTTGCATCGCCAAAGGAATTTGCATTGTACTGAAGAATGGTTGCATCTGGATTTGCATCAAGAACACCAGCTAAGTAACCATATCCGAAGGAGTTCATTGTCTCATTTGCCTGTCCTACGACAAAACCTACAACATTGCTCTCAGTTGTGTAGCCAGCTGCCAAACCTACTAAGTAGGAAGCCTGCTCCTGCTCAAACATCATACATGTTACATTATCCAGATCTGCATTAGAAGCATCATCAACAATTGCAAACTTCTGATCTGGATTCAGCTCTGCTGCATCACGAACAGCATCTGCCATTACATAACCAGTACAGATAATCAAATCATAATCTTCGTCTAAGAAGCTCTCGATATTTGGAACGAAGTCTGCATCACCCTTAGACTCGATGTACTTAACCTCACAACCAAAGTTCTCAGCGGCTCTCTGTAAGCCTTCCCATGCGGACTGGTTGAAGGAACCATCATTTACACCGCCGACATCAGTAACCATACCGATCTTAAATCCTGTTCCATCGATATCTTCCTCTGTCTCTGCCTCTGTATCTTCTTCTGAAGATGCTTCCTCTGAAGATGCCTCAGATACTTCCTCTGAAGATGCTTCCTCACTGGATGCTTCCTCAGTATCTGCCTCAGTTGCCTCTTCGCTGGATGCTTCCTCTGAAGATGCCTCTTCACTAGATACTTCCTCTGAAGATGCTTCCTCACTAGATGCTTCCTCTGAAGATGCTTCCTCGCTAGATGCTTCCTCTGAAGATACCTCTTCAATAGATACTTCCTCGTTAGATGCTTCCTCGGTCTTTGCCTCAGTTGCTACTTCGCTGGACTCTTCCTCTGTCTCTGCCTGTGCGGAAACGTCCTCACTGCTTGCCTCTTCAGAAGATGCCTCTTCACTGGATGCTTCCTCGGTCTTTGCCTCGGTTGCTTCCTCGCTAGATGCTTCCTCAGTCTTTGCCTCAGTTGCTGCCTCTGTTTCTTTCTCAGTTACTGCTTCGGTTTCCTTCTCAGTAGCCTTCTCAGTCTTAGCCTCAGTAGTAGCTACTTCTGTTTTTTTCTCAGTAGCTGCCTCTGTCTTCTTCTCAGTAGCTGCCTCTGTCTTCTTCTCAGTTGCTGCTGTAGTTTTCTTTGTGTCAGTCTTGCCACAAGCAGCAAGAGATGCTGCCATAGAACCTGCCATCAAAACGGCAAAAAGTTGTTTCCTTCTCATCGTCGACTCCTCCTTATTAGATGCTGCGTTTTTTGATAACGCTCCGATTCTTGTCCATTGTAACACGTTGCTTTTGTGTCGTCAACAGTCACCTTACGTGTTTTTCTCAAAATTTCTTCTTTTATTTTACATTTGAAAGTAAAAATATTAAACCTGTGCTTGTGAAGACAGGTGCTGACGAATGCGATTTTTAATCATATCCATTGCTACCAGATTCATACCGCCCTCTAGCACAATAATGTCTGCATTCTTCTTACTCGGCTCTACAAATTCCTCGTGCATTGGCTTTACCGTATTCATATACTGTGAAATCACAGACTCTAATGAACGCGCACGCTCAATTACATCACGCTGGATTCTTCTGATAATACGAATATCAGCATCTGTATCAACGAAAATCTTAATATCCATTTCCTTGCACAGCTCTTTGTTTTCAAAAATCAGAATTCCCTCAACAATAATCACATTTGTCGGGTAAATCACCTGAAAATTACGGCTTCTGTTGTGAACTGTGTAATCATAAATCGGACAGTTGATTGGCTCACCTTTTTTTAACTGACGCAGATGCTGCAGCATAAGATCGGTGTCAAATGCATTAGGATGATCATAATTTAAATGTGTTCTTTCCTCATACGTCATTTCATCGTGTGCCTTATAATAATCATCATGCTTAAGCACAGTAATCTGATCGCCAAAATGATTTACAAGCTGTTTTGTAAGTGTCGACTTTCCGCTGCCTGTTCCTCCTGCAATTCCGATTACCAGGATATTGTTATTACTCATTTGCTTTATCCTTTCTTATTATGTCTCGTAGTGCTTCTACTGCTGTTGTAATTGCAAGCTCCGTGTCATGAACAACTGGATTTTCCATGTTCAGCTTTGCACGCTCCTGATTTGCCACAACCAAAAAGATAGATCCAACGCGCACGCGAAGATAATTTCCAACAACAAATAATGCCGCTGATTCCATCTCAGATGCAAGGCATCCTAAGCGTTTCCATGCTTCCCACTTATTTAAAAGCTCATAGCTGACAGGCTTTGTCTCTGGCTCATGCTGTCCATAAAATGCATCCTTACACTGAACAACACCTACATGATATGGATATTTTCCCTTTTCTGCTGCCTGTACAAGTGCCTGCACCATATGAAAATCAGCAACTGCCGGATATTCAATTGGTGCATATTCACGGCTTGTCCCTTCCATACGAATTGCGCCTGTTGCAATTACTAAATCACCGCTTTTTACAGGAATCTGCATACCCCCGCATGTTCCAACACGAATAAATGTATCGGCTCCAATCTTTACAAGCTCCTCCATTGCAATTGATGCAGAAGCACCGCCGATGCCAGTTGACGTCACACTAACTTTCTCTCCTTCAAGATAGCCTGTGTATGTCACATATTCACGACTGTCCGCCATCTTCACTGGATTGTCAAAATGAGCTGCAATCTTTTCACAACGCTTCGGATCTCCTGGAAGAAGCACATAACGTCCTACATCACCTTTACCTAGCTGAATATGATACTGCAATTCTGGCTTTTCTGAATAATTTACCATACTTTTCTCCTTTCGCCTTATATTTATTCTCATATTTTCTGATCTTGTTGATAGTATATCATCTCAAGCATCTGAAAACAAGCACGATTCCTTATTACTTTTTAAGAAATAATGCTACTGTCTCTATTCCTCCGGTAGCTGGGAACATATCAACGGCTCTGGCTTTTACCATACGATAACCCGCAGCTTCTAATACCTCTCTGTCACGCACAAGACTTGTAGGCTTGCAGGAAACATAAACAATTGTTGGAACATCAAATGCGATAATCTTAGGAAGTGCCTTTGGATGAATACCATCTCTTGGCGGATCAAGAACTATCAGATCTGGCTTCTCAGTCAGATCATCAACAACCTTTAACACATCACCTGCTATAAAGCTGCAATTATCAAGTCCGTTTAATCTGGCATTGACGCGCGCTGCCTCTACTGCTTCCTCAACAATCTCCACGCCAGTCACATGCTTTGCAACAGGTGCTAAAATCTGAGCAATTGTGCCTGTTCCGCTGTAGAGATCAAAGATTACCTTCTGATTTGTCTCCCCAATATAATCTCTTACCGTCTGATATAAAAGCTCGGCTCCTCTTGAATTTGTCTGGAAGAAGGAAAACAATGTAACACAAAATGAAAGTCCCAGTAACTTTTCAGTAATCCAATCTTTGCCATATAAAACTTCTGTGTGATCACTCTGAACCACATCTGCAAGTGAATCATTAGTAATATGTAAAACACCTGCAAGGCTGCCTTCTAATGGCAGCGCCTTTAATTTCTCAGTCAGTTCTGCAAGCTGCATACTAGACACATCTGCCTGTGAAGATGCAACTACGGCAACTAAAAGCTCTCCCGTTGCAGCGCTAGAGCGAAGCAGCAAATGACGAAGAACACCTTCATGGCGCATTCTATGATAAAATGGAATATTCAATTTTGAAAAATGGTCAAGCACTGCCATTGCAGCCATACGCATATCAGGTGTCATAATCTGACATGTTTCAATACCTGCAATGTCATAAAAGCTGCCTCTTTGATGCATACCAAGCGCAAGAGGACCGCCCATATAAGAATCACCAAATGTCAGCTCTACCTTATTACGGTATCCGCTTACAACAGGGCTAGACGCAATTCCTTCAAATGTATAATCAGTGCCTCCATTGTCAAGCATTTTCTTAATCTGTGCTTCTTTGATTGCCAGCTGCTTTTCGTATGGAAGCGTCTGATACAGACATCCACCGCATTTTCCTGCCCACTCGCAAAGACAGGCAGTCTCATCAGCTGACTTTTCTAATACCTCAAGCAAGATGCCTTCTATTTTTTCTTTTCTCTTTTTCTTTACACGAAAACGGATTTTTTGACCTGGAATACCATATTTTACCTGTGCAGTTTCCCCTTCATCTGTCACGACAATCGCTTTATCTGGAAAAAGAACCTCCTGCACGCGGCCCTCATAAATCTCGCCTTTTTTCATACAATCTCCTTTTCTTGAACTAAAATCCCCGCCGTTTTGCGGCGGGGATATCATTTTTATTTACTTACCTATTGATGTCAGATCAGTCTTCATCCTCATCATCAGACTCTTCTTCCTCGGATTCTTCCTCAGCCTCATCAGATTCCTCTTCTTTAGCCTCGTCCTCTTCGTCCTCTTCCTCCTCTTCTTCGTCATCATCATCGAAGAAATCGTCGTCAAAGTCATCATCAAAATCATCATCCAGATCATCTAAATAATCCGGCTTCAGATAACGGTACAGTGCATATGCTGCACCTGCAATTGCTGCAATTACAGCGATTGCTGCAATCACATAACAAAATTTGCACTTTTTCTCATTCTCTTCCTTAGACTTGAGAACCTCATGAACCTTTACTGCCTGCAGCAGATCATCAAACTTTGCCATAAAACCCATCCTTTCTTTTTTCTAAAGATCAATTTAGAATAGTATACCATATGATCTGTAAAATTACTAGCTTTATCTTTGTCGTTTTAGATAAATTTTATTAAATCTTTTTAAGTTTTGCAAATCCTGCGAACAATTTTTTTACGCCGGCTGTATCAAAGTCAACTGTTACCTGATAATCTTTTTTCATATCTTCTACTGCAAGCACTGTTCCTTTTCCAAATTTTATATGTGAAACTCTGTCGCCTTCTTTGTAGTCAAGGCTATCTGGCTTTGGACTTGAGAATGCTTTTGCATACTTTAAATCAAAGACATTATCATAGTTTGTCTTTTTTGCCGTTTGACTTCCCTGTGACGTACTAAATGAGCTGCCTGATGACATAGAAGATGAACCGCCAAACAAACTGCCTGATAGTGAGTTTGCAGTCATAGATGGTCCTTTCTTAAAAAGGCCACCGAATGTTTCTTCTTTCCAGTCAAGCTTTTCCTGCGGCAGTTCTTTAACGAAACGGGAAATTGCACTATATTGAATATTTCCATGAACCATACGCTGCTTTGCTGCTGTCAGTGTCAGCTGCTGCATTGCTCTTGTAATACCCACATAGCAAAGTCTTCGTTCTTCCTCAATATCCCCTAGATCACCACTGTTCATTGAC
>UMII01015281.1_pt1 | contig 10338 bp, 9 predicted proteins | sample 1965731 | NCBI WGS metagenome assembly UMII01 (sample SAMEA4836118, study PRJEB28245) | human gut metagenome | biome: gut microbiome; material: fecal sample | place: Denmark | collected 2008
CCCATACTTCGGAAAGTGCTACGTTTACGCCGAGTTCTTTACACTTAGACTCTACAAAGTCAAGCTCTGCCTTGGTATCTGTCGGGAATGCATTGATAGCAACTACACAAGGAAGTTTATATACATTCTTGATGTTGCTTACATGTTTCAGAAGGTTCGGGATACCTTTTTCCAGTGCTTCCAGATTTTCGTTGTTGAGGTCAGCTTTTGCTACACCACCGTTGTATTTCAGGGCACGTACAGTTGCTACGATTACAACAGCGTTCGGGTGCAGATCTGCCATACGACACTTGATGTCGAGGAATTTTTCAGCACCAAGGTCTGCACCAAAGCCTGCCTCTGTGATCGCATAATCAGCAAGCTTCAGAGCCATCTTTGTTGCTGTTACGGAGTTACATCCGTGTGCGATATTTGCGAATGGTCCGCCATGTACGATTGCCGGAACGTGTTCCAGTGTCTGAACAAGGTTTGGTTTCAGGGCATCTTTCAGAAGTGCAGTCATAGCACCTTCTGCATGAAGGTCACCTGCTGTTACCGGTTTCTGCTCTGCAACTTTACCATATGTGTATCCGATGATGATTCTGGAAAGTCTTTCCTTCAGGTCTTTGATGTCACTTGCAAGGCAAAGGACTGCCATGATCTCGGATGCAACAGTAATGTCATATCCGTCTTCACGAGGCATACCATTTGTCTTTCCGCCGAGGCCGTCTACTACGTTACGGAGCTGACGGTCATTCATATCCACACATCTTCTCCATGTGATCTTTCTCGGGTCAATGTTCAGTGCATTGCCCTGGAAGATATGGTTGTCGATCATTGCAGCAAGAAGGTTGTTGGCTGCACCGATTGCATGGAAGTCACCTGTGAAATGAAGGTTGATATCTTCCATCGGAACTACCTGTGCATAACCGCCGCCTGCTGCTCCACCCTTTACACCGAATACCGGTCCGAGGGATGGCTCACGGAGAGCTACCATTACGTTTTTGCCGAGTTTCTGCATACCATCTGCAAGACCTACGGTTGTTGTGGTCTTTCCTTCACCTGCCGGTGTCGGGTTGATTGCAGTTACAAGGATCAGTTTACCATCCTTTTTGTCACTTTCTTTCAGAAGATTGTAATCAATTTTTGCTTTGTATTTTCCGTACTGCTCCAGATATTTGTCATCAATACCTGCTTTTTCTGCAATCTCTGTGATTGGAAGCATTTCGCACTCCTGTGCAATTTCGATGTCACTTTTGAATCCCATAATTGTCTCCTTTCTGTAGGCGCCGCGTCACTTTTTAGTTAAAAAAAGCAGTATCCGAGGTTTCCTCAAATACTGCCCAGACGGTCGGCTCTGCAAATCTCTGATTCCCATGTGGTGATTTCCACTGCTCCGCCAGTCATCAGAGACCTTATTGAATTGATGAGAAAATGTTATCACAAAACAACGAGTTTGTCAATAAATTATCAATATAATTATTTTCTTTTTGCAAAATAATCAAAAATACAAATTGAATTTTGTATATTTTTCACATAGAGTCAAAGATTTTATGCACTCTATGCAAATGGGACCTCACCGGTCCCCTCTGCACACCCCTGGGCTTTTTTACTCCTCCCAGGTTATCTATGTATGTAAACATACAAAAAGTACCAGAATCCCCCGTCTATATATGAGGCAGGATATCCTGATACTTTGACATTCTATCGGTTAAACTATATTCTTGCTTTTCAGCGGGGCCAAAAAGGGGGAGTCTGAGGGGGAGCTTCGGCCTTTCGCAACTCCGAGATGCTCCCCCTCAGGGGTTTTCTTAGGTTGTCAAACCATTGGCGGGCAGCCGGGCAGTCCCCGGCCTTCGCAACTCCGAGATGCTCCCCCTCAGGGGTTTTCTTAGGTTGTCAAACCATTGACGGATCCTAGGGCATTTCCCTAGAAGAGTGGTCTCAAGGCAGGGTATAACTCCTTGAACTTCTGGTAACGTTCCTCGTACTTCGCCACAAGTTCTTCTTCCGGCTCTACGGTATCTACGACATGCGCCATCTTTTTACCAATCGTCTCAACATCCGGATAAGCTCCGCATCCAACGGCCGCAAGCATTGCGCCACCCATGGACGGGCCTTCTTCTACTTCCAGTACATCGACTTTCAGGTTCATAACATTTGCAATGATTTTCTTCCACAGAGGGCTCTTTGCACCACCGCCGCAGATCTTTGTACGCTCAATCTTAATACCAAGTTTTCTTGCAACTTCCAGAGAATCACGGAGACCGAAAGCCACACCTTCCAGAACAGCCTGTGTCATATCAGCTCTTGTGCTGTCCATGGACATTCCGAAGAAAACGCCTCTTGCATCCGGATTGTTATGCGGAGATCTCTCGCCCATCAGATACGGAAGGAAGAATACATTGTTTTCACCAAGTTTCTGAATCGGTGCCTGCTCCGCTGCGAAATCTTTTGTCTGAAGAATTTCTTCTGCCCACCATTTGTTGCAGGAAGCTGCACTCAACATACATCCCATCAGATGATAACTTCCATCTGCATGGCAGAAAGAATGCAGTGCATTGTTTTCGTCAACACCAAAGTTTTTACTGGAAATAAAGATAGTTCCGGAAGTACCAAGAGAAATATTACACTGTCCGTCACCAACAGTACCTGTTCCGACAGCAGCTGCAGCATTGTCACCGGCACCTGCTACAACTTTGACATCTGCGGAGAAGCCAAGTTCTTCTGCCACTTCCGGTTTCAGTGTACCGACAACTTCCCAGCTTTCATACAGCTTTGGAAGCTGTTCTTCTTTTACATCACAGATCTCCATCATTTCTTTTGACCAGCAGCGGTTCTTCACATCAAGAAGAAGCATACCGGATGCATCAGAAACATCTGTGCAGAAAGATCCGGAAAGTCTGTATGCCAGATAATCTTTCGGAAGCATGATCTTTGCGATCTTTGCAAATTTGTCAGGCTCGTTTTTCTTCATCCAGAGGATCTTCGGAGCTGTAAATCCTGCAAATGCAATGTTTGCTGTGTATGCAGATAATTTATCTTTACCGATCTCATTGTTGAGATATTCTGTTTCTTTCTGGGAACGTCCGTCATTCCAGAGAATTGCCGGGCGGATCACCTGATCATTTTCGTCCAGTGTTACCAGTCCGTGCATCTGTCCGCCAAAACCGATTCCGGCTACCAGAGAGCGGTCAATTCCTTCTGTCAGTTCTTTCATTCCCTCAACACTCTGGGTAAACCAGTCTTCCGGATTCTGTTCTGACCAGCCCGGATGCGGGAAAAACAGCGGATATTCTTTTGATACGATATTACAGATCTTGCCGCATTCTTCCATCAGAAGAAGTTTTACTGCGGAAGTACCAAGGTCAACGCCGATATAATACATGTTTCCTCCTAACTGTGCATTCCATCATATGTATAAAACTCATGCACATTCTGTTTGCGATTGCTATTGATATTTTTCTCTTTACCAAGACATCCCAGGAAAATTCCCGGGATGCCTGTATTATTTTTATTTTGTTATAGTCAAAGTCCTCAGATTAACCCCATGGATTTTCTGTCGGATATCTTACACCTGCCGGCTGGTTGTAACCAATCTTCTTTACATCCAGTCCGAGGAATTTCACTACTTCGAAGAACTGTTTTCCGTAATGTCCGAACATAACTGCTCCGTGATGCGGATAGTTACCCTCGATCAGTACGTGACGATAGAATCTTCCCATTTCTTTGATTGCGAAAATACCAATACCACCAAAGGATCTTGTCGGTACATCCAGGACTTCACCTTCTGCAACGTATGCTACCAGTTCACCTTCGGAGTTGCACTGCAGACGATAGAATGTAATATCAGAAGCAGCGATGTCACCTTCAAGAGTTCCTCTTGTAAAATCAGGCTCAGATCCTGCCGGCTCAAGAAGTCTGTGCTGGATGAGCTGATATTTAACGGCTCTGGATTCGCACATCTTGCATGCAGGAGTATTTCCGCAATGGAAGCCCATGAATGTATCTGTAAGTTTGTAGTCATATTTTCCTTTGATATCTTCGTCATAGATATATTTCGGAACAGAGTTGTTAATGTCAAGCAGTGTAACAGCATCGTTGGAAATGCAAAGTCCGATGTACTCGCTGAGTGCGCCGTAGATATCAACTTCACAGGATACCGGAATACCTCTGGAAGCAAGGCGGCTGTTTACATAGCAAGGTTCAAATCCGAACTGTGACGGGAATGCCGGCCAGCATTTATCAGCAAATGCAACGTATTTTCTTGCTCCTTTGTGAGCTTCTGCCCAGTCAAGAAGAGTAAGTTCGAACTGTGCCATTCTTGCATTGAGGTCTTCGTAATATTTTCCTTCACCCATTTCTTTTGCCATATCTGCACAAACTTCCGGGATACGAGGATCGTTTTCATGCTCTTTGAAAGCAACAAGAAGGTCAAGTTCGGAGTTTTCTTCGATCTCAACGCCCAGCTCATAAAGACCTTTGATCGGTGCATTACATGCAAAGAAATCCTGCGGACGTGGTCCGAATGTAATGATCTTGAGGTTACGAACGCCGATAACGGCACGTGCAACCGGTACAAAATCACCGATCATTTTTGCAATGTCGTCTGCTGTTCCAACCGGATATTCCGGAATGTATGCTTCCAGATGACGCATCTTTAAGTTGTAGGAGCAGTTCAGCATACCACAGTAAGCATCACCACGTCCGTTGATCATGTCGCCATCGCCTTCTGCTGCTGCAACATACATGCACGGTCCGTCAAATCTTTCTGCGATCAGTGTCTCCGGTGTTTCCGGTCCGAAGTTTCCAAGGAAAACAACCAGCGCGTTACACTCTGCTTTGTTTACATCTTCGAGAGCTTTTTCCATGTCTTGTTCGTTCTCAACAGTCACAGGACATTCATAAAGTTCTCCTTTATAAGCTGCTTTGATTGCTGCGCGTCTCTTCTCGGAGAGCTGAATCGGGAAACAGTCACGGCTTACTGCAATGATTCCAAGTTTTACTACCGGTATATTATTCATGATATAAATTCCTCCATATTATATAGAATGTATTTCTGCGTTTTAATAAAAAATCACAATCAGTCGATTCCAACATTTGCACCTTTCAGTCCGTTGAATGCACCTTCAATAGCTGCTTCTTCATGACCGATCAGCCATTTGTTCTTCGCTGTGAGAAGCTTGTCTTCTCCCTCGGAAGCTGTTTCAAAAGTCAGTTCTGTGTTGGTTCCTTTCGGAAGGACAACAACGCACTGGAAACCGCTTTCATTTACATGGCATGGTGCATAATGCAGTGTAGTTGCATATACTTCGATTGCAGTTCCTGCAGGAACAAGGAAAGCTTCTACTTTTGATGTGTCATATGTAAAATCTTTCTCCACATCCTGCTGATGTCCGATCAGCAGTACAAGGTCTGTCACTGCAACATTGATCTCGGAGCTGCGATGATATTCCAGACCGTTTAATTTCTTGTTATGTCCGTTGCAATATCCGATTTCAATCGGCAGACCGCCATATCCCTTGTTCTGCAGTTCTTTTGCAACCGGCAGCGCTTCCATTTCTTCTACGGAAGGAACATAAGTCACGTCCTCCGGAACCGGAGTGTGTTTCATTTCCTTCAGAAGTTCCGTAAAATCATACCCCTCCAGTACTTTACCATATCTACGGAACGCATCATCTGCTACATTCTGAATCCTCACCTGAAGTTACCTCCTTTATTTTTTATGTTGAATTCAGTATAGCATGAGCTGCTTTCAATTGCGCCAGATTTTTTGTCCTCTTTAGTGCACTTTTTTGACCTTGTATTTTTTTAGTTGTCAAAACATTTATAAAAATTCCAAAAAAAACAAGCGCCTGCGAGAGCGCCTGTTTCATCTTTCTTTATTTTTTATCTGCTTTATCGAGTTCACTCGGCAAAATGCCGTAACGCTTCTGAAATTCCCTTGTAAACGCGCGGCTGCTGCTGAATCCGTTGTCCAGTGCGATCTGGCTGATCGTCTTGTCGGTATTCAATAATTCTCTGTATGCGTAAGTCATGCGAATATCCTGCAGGTATGTCTTAAAATTGACATTTGCATATTTCTGAAACATTCTGGATAAATATGCATCCGAGTAGCCAAACATATTCGCAACTTCAGCCAGTTTCAATTCTTCCTGATAATGTTCTCTCATATAGGAAGTGATTCTTGCAAGCGCATCCAAACGTCGGCTGTGACGTACTTCCTGCTCCCCTGCCTCATCAAGACGATAATGATTGACCAGAAGATACAATACATCATAATAAAAAGAACGGATTTTAAACTCATACCCGGTTCCGCGTTTGCCGTAAAGTTTATACATTTCACGCACGAGTTTTGAAAGCTTTCCGTCCATTTCCGGTATGCTTCCCGCAAAACGGATAAAACGGTGTGCCGTAAAATAATCTTCAAACTGTTTCAGCGGAATCTGCAAAACTGCCGTATGGTTTTCCTCCGGTGAATCAATTGAATGCACTTCATTTGAATTAATGATCATCAGCTCTCCCGCCTTCAGCGGATGCTTCTCGTCATTCAGGTAAAATGTCAGCGAACCTTCCATCACCGCAAAAATCTCAACGGATGTGTGCCAGTGCTTTTCCCGTACATAATTTCCCTGACTTCCCTCAAACAAAAAGAATTTAAATGGCAGTCCCTCATCCGGGATCACCAGTTCATGCTGGAATTCCATGCCATACCCCTCTCCTGAATCATTTTCAATAATATTTATATACCCCCATAAATATTTCTACTTAATTCCTATCATAGCATGAAGATATTCTATTTACAAGCAATAGAAAAAGTAGCCTCCACCTCACCGGGAATCCTTTATCTATCTTATCGCATCCTTCATTGATTTTACATATTCTTTTATGTACGGTACACATTCTGCGCCATGTTTTTCACAGAGTTTTACGATTGCAGAACCTACGATCACGCCATCTGCCTGCTCTGTCATTTTCTTCGCCTGCTCCAGTGTGGAAATTCCAAAACCAACCGCACACGGAATATCCTTCTGCGCTTTTACAAGCTGAACCATCGCTCCGATATCTGTCGTGATCTGACTTCTCATACCGGTAACGCCAAGAGAAGACACACAGTAAACAAAACCTTCTGCCTCTTTTGCGATCATAGAAATACGTTCATGAGAGGTCGGTGCAATCAGAGAAATCAGATCCAGTCCATACTTCTCCGCTACCAATGCAAACTCCTCTTTTTCCTCAAACGGCACATCCGGAAGAATCATCCCGTCCATTCCCACTTCCGCTGCTTTCCTACAAAAACGCTCTACACCGTAAGAAAAAACAACATTCGCATACGTCATAAATACCATCGGAATTGATGTATTTTTACGGATTTTTGCAACCATATCAAATACTTTATCAGTCGTAACCCCACCAGATAAAGCACGTAAGTTCGCCCTCTGAATTACCGGTCCCTCTGCTGTCGGATCAGAAAAAGGAATGCCGAGTTCGATCAAATCTGCGCCGGCTTCTTCCATTGCATAAACGATTTTTTCAGTAACATCAAGAGATGGATCTCCACAGGTAACAAACGGGATAAATGCTTTTCCTTTTGCAAATGCTTCTGTAATTCTCTTATTCATGGATATCCTCCCCTCTGTAACGTGCGATTGCCGCACAGTCCTTATCTCCACGTCCTGAAATTGTAATAACTACGATTTGATCTTTGCGCATCTGTGGTACAATTTTTCTTGCATAAGCCACAGCGTGAGCACTTTCGATTGCCGGAATGATGCCCTCTGTTCTTGACAGATATTCAAATGCATCTACCGCTTCATCATCTGTTACCGGCACATATTCCGCACGTCCAATATCATAAAGATGTGCATGTTCCGGTCCGACACCCGGGTAATCCAACCCTGCTGAGATTGAATAAACCGGTGCAATCTGACCATATTCATCCTGGCAGAAATAAGACTTCATTCCATGGAAAATACCAAGTTTTCCGGTTGCGATCGTTGCTGCAGTCTCTGCTGTATTTACACCACGACCAGCAGCTTCACAGCCGATCAGACGCACACCTTCATCCTCGATAAAGTTATAAAATGTACCGATTGCATTGGAACCGCCACCTACACAGGCAAGTACGGCATCTGGAAGTTTTCCTTCTTTTTCGAGGATCTGTTCTTTTATTTCTTTAGAAATAACAGCCTGAAAATCACGTACGATCGTCGGGAACGGATGCGGACCCATGACAGAGCCGAGTACATAATGTGTGTCGGAATGTACTGCCCTCCATGTATTCCAAATCTTCCTTTAGACATTTGCTTGATTTTCTCCTCTATGTCTTCCTTCAAAATAATCCTGTTTCTCTGCAATCACTTCTCTAATCCTGTACTGCTTTTCTTACAATATCCACAACCCGTCGGATCTTTTCCGGGTCTTTCCACTTTTCTGTCTCTACACTGCTGCTTAAATCCACCGCAAAGGGATGAATTTCCCGGATTGCCTGCTCCAGATTCTCCTCTCCGATTCCCCCTGCAAGAAAAAACGGTCTTCGAATCTTTGGAATCAAAGACCAGTCAAATGTCTTGCCGGATCCACCGCTTCCCTGATCAAGCAGGATATAATCTGCCGGACTTTGCAATGCATTCTCCATATCATCGGCTGTTTTTATGGAAAAAGCTTTGATGACCGGCTTATCTGTATGTGCTTTTAATTCTGCAATATAAGACTCCTTCTCCTGTCCGTGAAGCTGTGCCATGGCAAGTGTTCCATCATCTAAAAGTGACCTTACAAGCTCCATTGACGCATTGACAAACACCCCGACCGGCTGAATTTCCGGTGAAAGATTCTTCACCAGTTCTCTTACCTCATCTGCTGTCACACTACGGAAGCTTTTGGGAAATTCAACGATAAATCCACAATAATCAGGATTCGCTTCATTGACTGCAAGGATATCTTCCCTGCGTCTTAAACCACATATTTTAATCTTTGTTTTGCTGAAATTTTCTGTTTTCATTTCCTGTATCTCTATGTACTTATGCTTCTTCTAAAGGTGCTCCGTTCAGTTCCTCCAGTGCTGCTTTTTTATCTGGACTGCGCATAAGTGTCTCTCCGATCAGCACAGCTTCAATCTGATTTTCATGTAATTTTTTGATATCTTCTGATGTTCGGATACCGCTTTCAGATACAAAAATCACATTGTCCGGTGCAAGTTTACGAAGCCGTATGCTGTTCTGCATGTCCACTTCGAACGTCTTGAGATCACGATTATTGACACCAATGATCCTTGCTCCACTCTTTATTGCACGCTCTACTTCTTCCTCGTCATGTGCTTCTACCAGCGCATCCATACCAAGGTCTTCTGCCATTTCTCGATATTCCCGAAGCTGTTTATCATCCAGAAGCGCACAGATCAGAAGTACGGCTGCGGCTCCGTATGCGGCTGCCTGCAAAATCATATAATCATCGATTACGAAGTCTTTTCGAAGGACCGGAATGTCTACTTCCGATGCAATTTCCCACAGATACTGATCTGAACCCTGAAAATAAAAAGGCTCTGTCAGGCAGGAAATAGCCGCTGCTCCGGCTGCTTTATACTCTTTCGCGATCTCCAGATACGGAAAATCCGATGCAATCAGTCCATTTGACGGGGAGGCTTTTTTGACCTCGCAGATATAAGACATTCCCGGTTTTTTCAGTGCCTGGTAGAAACTGTGTGGTGTTTTTGCCGTTTCAGACTGAATCAACGGATTCAGAAGCATCTGGACTTTTTTCTGTCGGATCTCGTTGATCAGATCTTCACGGGGCATTTCTTTTTTATCTCTTTCGATACGCTCTCTCGTCTTTTCGGCAATCTCATTCAATATATTCATAATAATAAATTTCCTTTTCTTATAAAGTTCAGATATACAATCCCTTCATTCGGAACAATACTCTGACTTTCCTATTATAGCACTTACTCATTTGAGCAGGCGATAAATTCATCCAGTTTTTTCAGTGCCGCACCACTGTCAATCAGTTCTTCAGCCATACGGACACCGGCTTCCAGTTTCTGATCTTCTTCTCTTGTCTTACCTCTTGGTCTCATTCCGGCAAGAGGAAATGTTGTCAGTTTTTTATCTTCCAATTTTACCAGAGTCTCCGGTGATGCACCTGCAAGTTCGATATCATCACTGAAAATATTCTTTCAAAATCTCTCTTAAAGTGTCTCCCGGATGTGCAACCTGTTTCGTAACCACCTCATCATTGCCCACTTCTGTATGACGGATCTTCATGCATCCGTCTGTGCAGGTAATTTCCATCACCGGTTCGTATCCGAGGAAAGAATAGCGTCCCCACACTTCTGTCTGGCTGGCACTTTCCAGCAGATAACAA
>UMII01061701.1_pt1 | contig 10311 bp, 7 predicted proteins | sample 1965731 | NCBI WGS metagenome assembly UMII01 (sample SAMEA4836118, study PRJEB28245) | human gut metagenome | biome: gut microbiome; material: fecal sample | place: Denmark | collected 2008
GTGATGAAACGATGATGAGGAGAATAAGAGGCACGCTCATTGTTCTCTGTACACACAGATGGAATAGTAGCTGTATAGGTACACAGCCCTGTCCAACCGGCATTATTTCTAGTATATTTTTTTTGAGAAATCCCCTTGTTCAAGGCACTCGCCACTTTTTCCATACCCGCTTTATCAGTAATCCCGGCATAGTAAGCCAACAAATTCTCAAAAGTCTGGAAATTAGCGCTTCCTCCACGTGAATCACCGAAAACCACCATGTTGGCAGCATCATCCATCCAAGGAAATACCGCCATTGCCGCTTTCTGTAAAATGGGATTGCCGGCTATAATATCTATTCCGGCACGTTTTAAGGGAGCCGCCCAATCAAGCAACATCTGTATCGTACCGAAAGAGTATCCTGGAGATTCGGGCCACAAGCCTGTCACCGGGTCATAAGTTTTCAACATATCGGGAATAGCATCATGGTAAGGAGTGGATTCGTTGACCAGCAGATTCAAATAATATTCTTTTCCTTTGCCGTCAGGATAAGCCTCATCACTATCGAGTACCAGTACGGGACGCAACATCATATTCCACCCGTTCACATTCCAGTTACCCGATTTTCCGCCACGCACCAGTCCTATATTGATAAAACGCTTGAATACTTCAACTGCTACACTCTTCGTATCTTTCCCAATCTCCTTCAGGTGTGCATGAGGATGCCGGCTCAAATAATCAAAAGCAAAATCATACACCATTGCCGCGTGCATCGCCAAATCGTCATGTATCTGTTCATAATCATAATACCCGCAAATGCCTCCCGGCTCCCAACCACCGCTACTGCCACATGATTTTCCGGGGTCCAGAATAGGATTCATATAATAAGTTCCCACCAGCCATACATTGAATATATCTGTGGCAAAACGAGCAAACTTCTCTTCTCCTGTCACCCAATAAACAAAAGCGGCATTTTCCGCCAATGTCAGGATCTCGACATTATTCCCCCGTACCATATGCCCGCTTTCCTTATAGGGCACTTTCACAGGAGGTTCCGAAGGATTCAATTTGTTAATGCCAAGCATATCTCCGGTCTCATTATAGGGAATACGCTGTTCCAACGGTACATTAGCATATTTATTCCAGGTACGCATACCCGGCATCCGTACTGTGGGGACAGGAGCATTACCCTCACCACGGTCCCAATTCTGTTTTTTCAGATAACATTGGGTATAACGCTCCCCCTCTTTCCAATACATGGCCAGACGGGAAATGATCCACTCGGGATCGGTCTGATGACGATCCACATATTTTTCCACCTTAGAGCGTATAGCCGCAAAGGCTTCCCCAGCCCAAGGCTCATTTTTCACTTTTTGCCGGACCGTCACTTTATCCGAGGGAGAAACATAGACACAAGGGTGTTGCTGCGCCTGAACAGCCAACATACATCCCATCCAAAAAATAAAGATTACTAAAATATTTTTCATACTCATTTATTGATTTACTATCTTGGTTACCGTTTCAGACAGGACAGGACTGCCATAGAAAGAAGAAAAGCCGTCTTTTTTATTGGCTTCTCCTTGTACGTGGGCTATAAAGAAACCATACACGCCATCACGTTTGTTTATCCACGGGTAAGCACCGGCCCATCCGGGAGAACTGATCTGATAAGCTTCCCCTGTAGCCTCATCAACCAATTCACGCCATTCACCCAGTCCGTAGATGCCTATGTGATGTTGCCCTAACGCTTTCTCAACATACTCACCGGGAGCAACAACAGCATTCCGCACCTGATCTGCCTGCATAGTTTGAACTGTTTCCGGTTTCAGTATCTCCCTGTTCCCGGAACGTCCGTTATGATAAATCATTTTCAAAAAACGGATATAATCGTTCAGCGTAGTGCACAATCCGCCTCCCAACATAGGAGCATGCCCCCCGTCAGTATTAACCGGAGCAAAATGAGAATGAGCCATCCCCAAAGGAGCAGCGATCAGTTCCTGAAATAAAGGTTCAAACTCCTTTCCCATGGCTACTTCTGCCATACGTCCGGCTATCTGCATGGCCAGTCCTCCATATTCAAACCGGGTTCCCGGTGTGAAAACAGTATCCAAAGACAATATTTCTGTGACAGCCGAATCCAGATGGTTATAATTGTCCACCCGGGGAGCAGGCAGGTAAGGACGTACACCGGAAGTATGAGAGAGGAGTTGACGCAAAAGGATACCGCCTTTCGCATCGCCCCTGAATTGCGGTAACCACTTCTCTACAGGATCATCCCAGCTCAAATCTGTCCGGTCCACTACCGCGCCAATTACGGCAGCAGCCACCCACTTGCCGGCAGAAGCGACATACACTTTTGTATCTCCGGTGAAAGAGCCATACGCCTTTTCAAACAGTACAGAATCATTCTTTACTACACATATTGCTCCACCCGGATAATATCCTTTGTCCATCCAACTGCTGATTATCGAATCCAAAGGTGTAAAGTCATAAGTTGCACCCTGTTTACTTTGCCGCAAGCAAGAAGTCACCATCAAACCTACAACCAACATAAAAATAAAAACGAATCCTTTATTCATATTTCTATATCATCTGATTAGTCAAACCATATATAAATACGAACCAAAGGATTCGTTTACTCATATTACAATAAAATTTATTCTTTCTCCAGATCCCAATACACCACGTAACGCTGTCGGTGAATATTGTACAACGGTTCTATCATATCTCCTTGCGAAGTCGTAAACTTTAATTCCGTGCCGACACGCTGTACACTGCGTTCAGGATGTTCGACATCGAGTTTTAACGTGGTGCGAAGTCCCGCAGGAATATGATAATCATACGTATAATAATCATTGTATAAAGCAGGATTGGAATCGGGAGCAGGTGCCTGCATTCCATCCGTTCCCCGTTCACCGGCCAAAACAAGCGGTCCATAAATCAAAGCTCCCTTTTGAGGATTATCCGGGGTCGTTTCCACACGGAGACACATAGGATAATCAGCCGTAATACGGTCACCGTCCTTCCATAGACGAGTAATGGCGATATATGAACCGGGCTTCTGTTTCACCGCTATCTTTTTGCCATTCACAAACACTTTCACTCCCTTGCTCCATGAAGGATAACGAAGATAAACCGTAGTCTCTACAGGATTTTGGGCTCCTATGGTCAGAACAGTGGTCTCCTCTGCCGGAAAATCCGTTTCCTGCCGGAGAGTCAATCCTTTCTCGCGCCAATTAACCACCGAGGGGATAAAAAGATTCACATAAATGCCTTTGTCATTGTGATAATAAATAGCTTCTCCATATTTAGCATGGTTCTCAAAACCACTTCCCACACAACACCAGAAAGAATTTTCCTTGGTACTGTACACTTTATGTGAACCTGAAAGCAACGGTAAAAAGTAAGTCACCATGCCTGTATGAGGATCTTGTTGTCCCAAAATATGGTTATAAAGAGCCCGTTCATAATAATCCGCAACGGCAGCATCGGCTGTCCAACAGAACAGATGACGGGAAAGTTTCAGCATATTATAAGTACAACAGGTTTCCCCGGTATAGCCTGATATATGCTTGGAGAAGTGGTCCGGATCAAAATAATGTTCCTTGTCACTACTGCATCCGGGAGCAAATGTGTGACGGTCTATCATAGTATGCCAAAAGAAACCGGACAACTTTCTGCTGTCCTCATCTTCCGTCAGTTCATAATTACGAGCTTCAGCCAACACTTTCGGGATGAACGTGTTGGTATGTTTAGTCCCTAAATCATCACGCAGCTCCTTTAACGGATCAATCACCTCATTATGATAAAAAAATCGTGCCAGCCACCGGTAACGCTCATCTCCGGTTATCGCATACAAATTATAGAAAGACTCATTAATTCCTCCGAATTCATTCCGTATCATTTTTCGGCGTGTAACCTCATCCAGCGGTTTGAGTTTATGATAGGCCCAATCGGCCATGCGGGTAACAATCTCTAAAGCTTTCTGATTGTCACTGTAAAGATACTGATCTATCAACCCAGAAAAAAGCTTATGAAGAGTGTACCACGGCGCCCATACACTGGTGCCACGGATGTTACGATTAATCAATTCTTCAGGATAAGCACTCAAATAACCATTACCCAATGCGTTTTGCACTTCAGCCAGACCACTTACCAAACTGTCTCCTTTGTGTTTGAACAGTTCACTGCCTGTCGCCGCATACATCAGGCCGTAGGCAGAAAGCAAGTGCCCTGTGGTGTGTCCACGCAATTCACAGTCCAAGGATTCCCATCCACCTAATTTCTTTACTGTCATGTAACCACCTTCCCGACCGGCAAACACACCCGCATTAGTACGGAAACTATGTAACAGCCTGTCCACCTCTATAGAAGCCATCCACATAGAATCACGCATCATATTTTCACGAAAACGACTCGGCAGCAAACGGACATCCTTCAAATCAAAGCTCTTGACTTGCATCGGAGCTATGGTTTCTTTTTTCAATTTTCCGGAATGCTGGCCGGGATAAACTGATTGGCCAGACAAACCACCTGAAACAACTAGCGACATAACCGCTATAAATACTTTCCTCTTCATATCATTGTATTTTTTCATTTACTATCCGATTATTGGAATCTCTATTTTATAATACGAAAAAAAGGAAGAGAGCACTCAAAATACCTCTTCCTTTTTCAGCAGCCCAACCACTTTTATTCCAAGTCATTTAAAAATTCTTCCAATGCTTCATTAAATGCTTCCGGTTGCTCCATATTCATCATGCTGTCATAGTTGTAGGCTTACCGTTCACTACATTGTAAGTGAACTTGCTCCAGCAAGAGAAAGTGCGCTATTACTCTCCTGCACACCTGGTAGTTGGTTATAGCCTCGTATATATTGTTTACAGCCTGTTTCTCCGAAAGTGCTGAAAGGTTATAACCAAGCCGCCCGTCTTCTACTTTAACCAATGATCTTTCTCCCTTTATTACCACTTCTTCCAGATTATAGTCTTTCGGCTCCAGTGTGATGATACCGGCATCACGCGCCTGGTCCTTTACCTGCCTGGTCTGATAAAGCAAATGTTGTACGATGAACTGATAACTCTCCTGCTCCGGTTCAAGCATGAAAGTTCCGTCGACTGCAGATATGGCTGCACCCAAATAGGTTGAATCCGGAAGCTACATGATGATGGTCGCACCTTCTACCAGCTACCGGTTGGCATCTACTATTTTTCCTGTTGTCTGACTGAAAGCAGATGTTGAAAACCCTGTACAAATCAAGAAACCTATTATAATTCTTTTATATTCTATAAATAAACGTGTTTATTCATTGATAAATCTTTCTACATCTTTCAATACAGTTCTTAGAATATTATTGATATTTTCAATACCCAAAACCACTCCCATTTTTTTTGTATAATATTATACTGATAGTTTGCTTGGGAACCAATCGCAATATCTTTTCCTATGTCATAGGAAAATCCTGCTCCCCAAGAATAGGGGGTAGGATTTATCGGAAGTATAGGACTATGAGATTTATCCAAGGCATAGCTGCCAGATATATTGAAATGTAATTTCCTGTCCAATGGAAAAGTAAGTTTCGTATTTCGTTGTAAATATATTAAAGGATTATCCACATCTATTCGACCGTCAATTGTAAACTTGTTATGTTTGAGATATTCATTGTTTAAATTGAAAAATTTTACTGAAGTAGGTTTGTTGAAGATATGGCCCATATTTATGGATTGATATTTCGATATATCAAAATCGTAAGTCTTGACATCCAGTATAAAATCATTCCAAGAACCATAACTCTCCCTTATTGGCTCACCGATAGAGCTTTTTTCCAATTCCCTTTTAAAATCACTGTTTATGCTAATAGGGGTTTCACTATTCAATATTTTAGACAGTTTAACTGAATCTTCCTTTGTCCATATATCTTGTGCACAGAGGATGTCCGCAATAAAAGAAAGAACAATGAATACTATAATTTTTTCGAAAAAATGCATTTTAAACGGACAATAGCAGTGAATTACCTTCATGTCATAAGGTAAATCCGTTGTTCTTTTATTTTGGAATGTTCTTACTATCATACGTTTTATTTATTTGTTAAAAATACAGCTTATATCGTAGATTGGGAACAAGTGATGCACTATGTTTCTTTTCCACCTGATTTGTTAATATATTATATTGATAATATGTATTCTTAAAACCATTCAAATTTAGTAACTGAACAGAGAACTCATGTGACACTTTTTTCTTGTTTATTCTATAAATTATCGATAAATCTGAAATAAAAGAAGGAATCTGTTGAAGAGAATATGCCTTTGTCTCATCAACCTTGATAAGATGATTCTTTTCGGATTCAACATAATCAATAGGCGAGTATCGCTCTCCTCCTTGATAGGTCAATTTCACATTAACACCTAATATCTTGTTTCCTTTTTTGCCTAAAGTCCACTCTTTCCCGGCAAGAGCTTTAATAACAAAATCTCTGTCCATACGGCTGTTTCTCCAAATATTATCTCCTCCCATATACTTTGATTTGAATAAGGAGCCATTTATCATCCAATACCAACCGTTTTTCAGGTAATGTTCCAATGATATATCAATACCATAGTTTTTTCCTTTTCCTGTACTAACTAATTGCTTGTCAAGAATAAAAGCATTAAAATTAATAATGGAAAAAGAAGAGTTCTCTTCTACTGGAATATTATATAAATATTGAAAATAAGGCTCAATTCTTAAATTCAGATTGTTTGTTATCATCCAGTCATATGTCAGATTTAGTTGGTGCGTTTTACCCATACCTAACCGAGTATTGTCTATATCTTTTTGATTGGGAACATGAGTATAATAACACTCAATCCTCTCTCTTCTGCTAGAAAGTCCATATCCGAATGACAGATATTGTTTTGGATGAAAGTTCCATTTAAAACTTAGACGCGGTTCAATAGTCCATGTTTTATTTAAATCAAAATACTGAGTACCTACACCTACATTCATTTTCAGTTTATTTGTTAACTGAAAAAGGGAATTTGAATATATGTATAATACATTATTCTGTCCTTTCCCATAAGCATAGCGTTCCATTGGATAGAATAATCCGACATTGGGGCTTGTATTAAAATTCAAATTATAGAATATTCCTGTATAACTTATTCCAGTTCGATTCGTATGGAAAGCGTTGAAACGTTTATTGACAAATGTATTGATTTGAAGATTGGTTTCATGCTTTGTAGCAAATGCGACAGGTATTCTGTTTAATCCATTATCATAAATATGATTCTCAGCTTTGATTCCTGAATAGGTTATACCTACATTGCTTCTCAGATATGTATTGTCATTCCAAGATAGAATATGTGCCATTCCGATTACACCCTTTTGGAAGTTTGCTTTCTGTTCTTGTCTTTCTATGGATGTTTCCCATTGTTTAGGATCATCTTCCGGTCTTTGAATTATTTTATCCAAGAGTCCGATACCCCAGAATGTGAAAGTTCCCATCTTTTTTGTTGGCAAATTTATCTTAAAAGCCAAATCCTGATAATTAAGCCCCTCGTCCGAACCACTAATCTTATCTGCCAAACCAGAATATGAATAACGGTAATTGAAGAGATACGAACTTCCGTTTTTCTTGCTTATTGGCCCTTCTGATGACAAATCAAGTCCCCAAATACCTAATTGAACGGAATGTGCAAAGTCTGTAGTATTGCCATTTCGCATTTTCATATCAAAAATTCCGGATAGCGAATTAGAATATTCTGCTGGATAAGCACCGTAATAGAAATCCGAATTTGCCATTGTCTGTAAACTTAATCCGGTCAATATACCTCCACCTAAACCTGACATATCCGCATAATGCGACAAATTAGGTGTTTCAATACCTTCCATTCTCCATTGGGCAAATTGTGGAGAATTTCCTCTTATCTCCATAGCATTTGAGTTTACGCTACCAGATGCAATGCCGGTAAATGAAGACGCCAACCTTGTAGGGTCATCAAAGTTACCTGCAAATCTGTTTGTTTCTTCAATACTCAAAACCCTCCCTCCAGTAAGTGACATTACATTCTGAGGATAATTTCTTGGAGTTGATGCAATGATGGTCACTTCATCAAGATTCTCTGAACTTTCCTCTAAAAACAACTCCAAATTGCTTGTTTTCGCTGACGAAACTATACTATAATCTGATAATACAGAAGTATATCCAAGCATACTTGCTTTTATAAGATAACGTCCTACTTTGAGATTAGGGAACTTAAAAATTCCACAGCTGTCAGTAGAAGTGCCATCTATTTGATTATTGTTAGCATCCAACAATATGACATTGGCATATTCTAAAGGTGTTAAAGACAACTTGTTCTTAACTGACCCTCTTATACCTCCTTCTGAATGTATATATTCCTTTTTAATTATAATCCTATCCCCTTGTTGTATAAAGGTTAATCCGTATTTTTTCAATACGTTTTTAAGAATAACCCCCAAGAGGGCATTTTTGTAATCAACACTAATCTTTTTCTCTTTTTTTACATCCGATTCCTTGTAGGCAATTTTACAATCGGTCTTTTCTTTTAGCATTTCTATAAATTCGACTAAATTATAAGCCCCTTTTATCGTATAGGTTCTACCATTACATTCTTGAGAATTTATAGGATATTCAATAACAAATCCTAACAAAAACATCAAAGCAAGTACTCTTGTCTTCATCGTGATTCTGATTTTACATAAATAATTATCTGTCCTGCATTCCCCTTTTCCCATGATAAGTTGTCATCCAATAAACACAATGTTTCCATGACTTCCTGAATTGATGTAGTCGTTTCAAAATCAAAAGTATACCTTTCACTTGAATAGCCGCTTAACTTTATTGAGATCTTAAACCTCTGTTCTAAAGTATTCTTTATGTCTTCCAATGTTGCATTTTTGAATGACAAACCGACTTGTTCTCGGGTAGAGATATGTATCTGGTGTGTCAACTTATTGTAAGAAAAAAACTCACCGGGTTTTAATATACAGCTTGACGTTTTTTCTGGCGTAAGAACTTCAATTGATCCTGTGAGTAGGTACGCAATAGCACAAGTATCTTCTTGATAGTCTCTCACATTGAATTTGGTTCCTATAACTTTTGTTACCAGATTCGTGCTTTTTACAATAAAAGGTTTATCTGATATATGAGTAACCTCAAACCAAGCATCACCCTTCAGCTGGACTAATCTAATTGTATCAGTTAAATTTTCTGCGCAAATTATTTCGGAAGATGGTCCCAGACATATTAGTAGAACTATCGGATAAGATTATTGTTTTATATTCCCCCTCACTTGTTCTTACAATCAGTGTTTTTGTAGTGTCATAGTTGTGCAAGAACCATACTGTAGCCATAAAAGCACACAACAGGAAGGAAGCAGCAACATATCCGTACTTTTTCCAAGAAACAGTAGATGTCTTAAAACCTAAACGGATAGAAATATTCTCCCACGAATTTTGTGAACAATAGCTTTCAGAATCCGACTTTATTTCATTCCAACACTGAAACAAGGCTTTATTCTTATCTTCTGAAAATTTGTCCTCACAAAGCCATTGTTGGATTTTTGTTTCCAGATTTTGTGGATACCTGTTTTTTAAATAACGTTTTATGATTTCATGAATGTAGTCCATAATTCTCTTTTTTTAATGTACAAGAATCAATGGATATACTCACATCTACAAGATACGTTTTTAACTTATTATAACGTATAAAGCAGAAAAATAATATAAGTCAATATAGATTGCTTGATTTCCTTCAAAGCTAAACTTAATTGATTTTCAACACTTCTTTTTGATATTCCCAGCATATTGGCAATTTCATTATTGCTTAGACCTTCTTCTCGGCTCATCCGATAAATAAGCTGCCGTTGTTTTGGCATTTCTGAAACAACCATTTCAATTAACAAATTAATTTCTCTGGCAAATATTGAATCTTCAACATTTGATTCTGCGTATATTTTTTCCTGCACAGTTTCAATTTGTTCATGCACATGAGCCAATTCTTTCTTCAAATAGTTAATGGCTGCATTACGGGATGCAACGAAAATATAATTCTGGAGATTTTGGGATAAATTTAACCTCTTTCTGCCAAGCCATAAATCAACAAACACATCCTGTGCCAAATCATTGGCTATATCTTCTTTTTTTATCATTCCAACAATAAAAACTACAACTCTTGAATAATATTGTTCATAGAGTTGTTTAAATGCGTACTCATTATCTTGCTGGAGTTGAAGTATTATATTATCTATTGATATAGTCATATTAGCTAATTATTTTTGCAAATGTATGAAAATTGCCTGCCATTTTACGAGATTTCTGACTTAATAACAA
>UMII01070853.1_pt1 | contig 10272 bp, 9 predicted proteins | sample 1965731 | NCBI WGS metagenome assembly UMII01 (sample SAMEA4836118, study PRJEB28245) | human gut metagenome | biome: gut microbiome; material: fecal sample | place: Denmark | collected 2008
TATAATTTCACGCGAGAGAACAAAGCCGGAGGGAAGAACCATGAACGAGAACATCCAGAGCACGAACGGCAGCAACACACACGTCAGACACGCCGCGCCGGCGCATTCCCAAATCGCAAATGGGGGGGGGCGAAACTCCAGTATCGAGCTACTGCGCATCATCGCGATGTTCATGATCCTCGCCCATCACTTCATCGTCCATAACGGCTATGACGTGCTGAAACTCCCCCTGGGACCGGAACGGATCTTCTTCCAGCTCGTCATGGCCGGCGGCGGCAAGGTCGGCGTGGTCATCTTCTTCTCCATCTCCGCATGGTTTTTCCTCGACAAGGAATAGACCATCAAATCCAGCCTGAAACGCGTGTGGATCATGGAACGCGAGCTCCTGTTCTGGAGCCTTATCCTCGTAACGTTCTACCTCGTGTTCGACCGAGCCGATCTCAGTATGAAACTCATGGTGAAAAGCGTCATGCCATTGAGCATGGGCGTGTGGTGGTACGCCACCGCCTACGCCATCTTCCTGGCCAAGGGATTGAAGGCGCTCGGCCGCGAATACCACCTCACGCTGGCCGCGACCGTGCTGGTCATATGGGGATTGACCAACTTCATCCCCGGAATGACAGGAATCAAGGACGGTTTCCTCGGTCTCATCTACCTGTTCATTCTGATTTCTGCTTATAAGTGGTACATGAAACCGTTCACCACCAGACAGGTCTGGCTGATGATTGGCACAGGTCTCGGTTTCTACACCTGCGCCTCCATAACATTGTCGCTGCTCGGGCACGACATGGGAATATACATCACCGGCGATTGGAAGCTACCCGCCCTCATGGTCGGCTTCGGCATGTTCCTGCTGTTCGACCGCGTCACCTTCCGCAATCGAACCATCAACCGAATCGCGCAATCCGCGTTCGCCGTGTACCTGATCACCGACTACGCGGCCTCCCAAAAACTGCTCTGGGTCAAGTTGTTCAATCTGCAGAACCTGTACCAGCAGCCATTGGCAATCCTGCAAATCCTCGGCATACTGCTCACGATTTACGCGGTCTGTATCCTGATTGATTTCGCTCGTCAAGCACTATTCGCCTTTACTATCGACCGGCGACGCGGGCACTGGTTCGACCTGCTGTGGAAACGAAGCATCTCATTTAAGGCATAATCGTAATCACACTTTTGATAATAAACAATACAGGGGTCTTGACCCCTCTTCTGTCAAGACCCCTACTCACATCGATGATAGCGAAATGCTGATTGTCCAGCCGAGACAAAACGAAGGTAGTGTCCGAATGTATGCGAGGGCATCCGCTCGCAGACGTTGAGCAACAAGTTCAAGAAAGTCTACGGGGAAATAGAAGAAAGGGCGCGGGCACTACCAACGTCTGCACCAGACAACCTCGTGATAGGAGGCTGCAGACGTTTTCTGGGAAATAGCCATGCAGCCTCAGCACCAGTTTGTTATCTTTACAGATGCAGATTCATTTCGGCCATCAGTATTGGAGTGACAGAATTCCTTGAAAGCGATAATCAAAGCTTTTTGATGATGCGCCTGAGCTTATTAATGACACGTTTGACGAGGTTCATCATACGCTTTTTGAAGGGGATGCTAACGCGCCAGTACTTACGTTCAAGGGGTTTCATATGCTTGTTGAACACGGCGAAATCCCCGGCTTTGACGGCCTCACGGAACGCTACAAAACTTTCATTTTTCAATGTGGTGCGCATTGCGTAAACCCGCTGACGTCGTTCAGGAATTCCATCAAGAGATGGCTTGATACGTTTGGTAGGAGTCCATTCGCCACGCTGCTGGTGGATATACAAACGCTCAGCAAGACCTTGACGACGATGACGGAATCCACTGGACTGCGATTGATAGACTTCTGCCGCATCTGAATCATGCAGGACGAGCTCGTTCCTATACCGGTCAAACAAATCCTGAATAGCTTGATTGCGGATAATGATAACGTTACAGCCTTTGTCATCTGACACATATTTGGGAATCCACGCATCTCCGAAAGTCGCGTCAGCGGTCTCGGCAAGCACATCATCGCAATAATCACACGCATTGTATTTGAAATAGCCAAGTCCCCAGTTCGCAGTAGACAATTCAGCAATGCGCTTGACGATAGGTTCATCTTTATCTGTGCGACGCACCTCAATTGCATAATCTGAGGCACGTGTGCCTGGAGTTTTGTGACGGAAGTCCACACGTGCAATCTTGTCAAGGGGCACGCCCGACTCCCACGCTTCGGCTTGGCCAAAGAAGTCAGATTTCAGATGCCCGCATATCAAGCCGATGCAATAAGGGATCCGCTTCATTAGCACGGGATCTTCACGTCGTAAAAGTCGCACAGCCTTGACAAAGCACGGAAGACCAATAAACAGGTAACGTCCCTCATGCTCACGTACTTGCTTAATGGCCTCACTGAGTTCGATCGGATAATACTTCGCTTTTGCACCCGCTTTAATTTCATCGACAGTACGTGAGATCTGGATAGTGTACATATTCTTGGGATCAGGACCATCCTTGGCGTGAATGACCGCATCTACAAGCCCATCCTGCAACATTTTTGCAGCCAGCCAACTGATCATGCCACCGGAAGTGCCTCGAGAACGCCAGCCATCTACAGACACATATCCGGCATAGGTGCTCAGGTAATAGCCTAGATGTTTGTCATACTTTACACCAGACTGTTCGCCAAATAGCTCCTCACCAAGCTTATTCTCGTCCACCGAGGACGCGAATGGGCAAACACGCTCTGCCACAGCCCAATCACAAGGTTCTCCGACAACACTAGCTCGATAACAACCATCTGCATTTTTTGCGATGCGGAATGCCGGATCAAGTACTGCACATGAACCGCATCCTACGCAGTACGTGGCCACACCCCCAATCGCGTCTGCATCAGGAGAGGATATTACACGTTCGATAGTATGAAGCTCATTATTTTTGATTTCGGTCATTTATTAGCCTTTCTCTTCAACATGCCAATCATGCAAAGACACTTTGTCAGTGGATAGCACTAAATTATTTTTTTCACCAATGAATTGTTATGAGGCAAAAGATGAGCCCCGTACCATATTCCGTTAATGTCTTATTTGACAACGGTAAGAATATTTTGAACAGGATATCGCTTAGAAATACATGTATGTGTTTCATCAGGAAAATGTCCAGCCGCAATATACATAATCAAAAACTCATTTTCAGGAACACCGATCATATCACGAGTCTGTTGATCAATGTGCTTTGAGAACATAGTATTCAAAGGACAGGCGGCAATTTTATTGGCTTCCATGGCCATCAGCAAAGCCATGGAAAAAAGACCTCCATCAACAAAACCTTCATTGTGTTCGCTTATCGAAAGGAAAGCTTCATTGTCAGCGGTAATCAAAAACAAAGCAGGAGGAAGCTTATAACCGTTAAAACCTCCTTGCAACCTTAATGCTTTTTCAATGATAGATTCATTTGTAGTCGCGTACACACGAACTGGCTGACGATTACAAACCGATGGCGCCTTCGTAGCTACTTCAACCACATGTTGGATCTCAGTCTCAGTAAGAGGAACATCAGAGAATTCACGTATTGACCTACGATTCAGGAACAATTTTTCAAAAGGAATATCATTATTTTCATCTTTCGATGAAGCTTTAACCAGGACACTCCCCCCATTAGCAGCAATAGATGCAGAAACATCATTCCAAATTTCAGAAGGAAAAAGCGCAATCGTATCATCTATTCGATAACCAGCACTTTCATGCCTGAAGCGATACTCATGCAATGCCGCTACAGCATTTTGATAAGCCGCACATTTAGTATATTCAGAATCACATCGCTTTAAATCTTTTAAAGCAAGAGAAAGATTCATTAAAGCGGTTTTTCCAAAGCCAAAGCGAAAATTACTATGGCTTAGCCCTTTTTCAATTTGATGACTATAAAACGTTACTTTAGCGATACAGTGATTTACATCATTATTGCTGTTATTTATTGCATTAAAAAACCTTTTCAACTGATAGAGCGACTCACTCTTTAAACGCCACCACTGTTTCATCCCCAACAAGAAACTAGGAACGATTTTCTTAATCCTATCTTTAATATTCATTAAAGCATCCTTTCTATACAATTTAAAATCTATAGTTACACTATTATTTACTAGTAAATTGAAATTTATAGTCCCATACGATGCAATTTAATAAACACATGTCAATCACACCTTAAAAAGAATATGAGACTTCTGGATTAAAAACATATATTTATAATATGATATATTATTTCCTTTTGAAAATCGAACAAATTCTATCAACAGCAATATGAATATTACGTCGCTCAAAAAGAACATGGAACAGTATCACCAACAGAACCGCCATTATAAGATTGCAAAAAGCGTAACCAACCCAAGTTATCAAAGTGTTTGGATGGAATGGAATGCAGAGACATGAGGCAATACATATCAGAATGATAACTGCCAGAGTCTCCACCATTCGCTGAAATGAAGGAAGAATCGGAAGATGCGTAACGTTCTTTGGAATAAAGAAAAGCAAATCAATACATCTATAAAAATTAGATAGGCAAGATGCAACCATAACGCCTGTAAGGCCGAATAAATAGCCAAGAATAACACCTCCGACAACTAAAATACCTGCCTGAATGGTGCTTTGAATCCGCGTTTCTTTATAGAGACCAGCTGCAATCACTAGCATTCCCTGTGGTGTTTTTAAATTATAGAGTACTCCATTAAAAACAAACAGCACAGCAAAAATAAGATTCACATACTGAACATCATTAACACCTTTTGTATATACTTGGATGAAAGGAAGTATCGTTGCCATTGTAACGCCGTATACTATACTCATCGCCATGTAATATAGATATTCAAAATCCTTATATGCTTTTCTGAAAGCTTTTGTGTCTTTTTTTACTAAGAGCTCTCCAAAACCTGCAGATACTCCAGTAGAAAATACCGACATAACACCATTAATTCCCGCAAGCACCATGTTATAAACGGAATAAACGCTTACCATTTTAAGCGTCGAGAAAAGTGTGGTCAACACAGCAGGTGAAGCATTCTGAACAGTTTGCACTACCTGTAAATATAACGCACTCCAACGCTTATCCATAGCAGAATTATCTGGAGCTACTTTATAATCGATAAACTTGTAATGTATTTTTATATAAATATATAAAATTAAACTTCTAGCAAAGATAGAAATTAAAGCAACAACTCGAAGTAGTAAAATATCAACTCTTAAAGTTGAAAGAACAACAACAACAAGGGTGTTGAGTATTGTATAGACGATTGAAGCCGTAGAAATTACATAGGTTTTTTGATCTGCAGTTAATAGAGCCCGGTACTTTGCTAAAGTAAAAAATTCAAGAGCGCCGTTCACTCCAAGAACAAGGACTAGGCAAAAAACAGTTCCTTTATCAAGTACCTCTGTATGTGTTATCCAGGGATAGATAAAGGCAAGCAGGAAAACAAGACCAACAAAGATAAAGCCGGACTTAACATAGAAATTTCGCGCAGCAACAACAACTCTATTGATTTGTTTGTAATTATGCTCAGCTATTGGTTTATACAATGAATAGACAGCGGCACTAGATAAGCCAGCCTCTACAAGATTAAAGTAAACAATGAACTGATTGATGGATGAAATAAGACCATTAATATCTGACCCATACGCAACTAAAAGAAAACGAGGCGTGATGAACCCCGCCACCATAGTTACTATTTGAAGAAGCGCAGTTGATATCGCATTGAGAACAAATTTACTCGTCCTTCCCAAGATGCCCCCTCTACTTAATCTTGATCCCAGCAAAAGTTGCAAGTGCATAGATAATATCCTTGCAATTCACATGATGCATCTTGCATAACGCGTATATTGAAACCGAAGCTCTTCTTCTATTAATGTGTTCGTTAGCAATTCTCAGATAAATACCTTGAAAGTGTTGCCTGACCAAAGTGCTCATCTCAGCCTTATCATCTTGAATACATATATAATCTACTAGCCTTAGTAGAAGCTGTTCTTGTCTTTCAAAGCGTTCCAATTGAGCTTGCTCATCATGCGCCTTAGAATTTGAGTGACTAGTAGGATGCATGACATACGTATACAGGACTTTATTTATATAACCATAATTGTACTTATACGCTATAGGAAGAAGGAGCTGATAATTTTGCCCAGCGCGGCTTTCATCAATATGTAATTCAGGATAGCACTTTTTAAAAGTAGAAGCCTTTATGACATATATACCTGGACAAAACTGTACATTATTGCTGGTAAGCAAATCACGGAACAGATTGTCATCTTTCGCGGGAATTCTTTTGAGTATACCTAGGCTACGACCATTTTCATCTACATGTTTCGCCCATGCAATACCAAGATCAATACTTGGATTCTTTTCCATGAAGTCGACTTTTGCTGACAGGTTATCAGAGCATAGGATATCATCTGAATCGGGCCAGATAAAATATTTACCTTTCATGTGTGGAAAACCAGTATTGAGAGCGGCAGCTTGACCGCCATTTTCTTTTACACGATAAACGAATCTATGACCCTTTTTTTCAAAAATCTCTTTGTATCGCAACGCGATTAGTTCTGTATCATCAGTTGAACCATCATTTATGAAGATAATTTCATAGTTAGGATAATCTTGATCTAAAATAGATTCGAAGAAAGAAACAAGATACTTAGATGAATTATAAGCTGGTGTGATAATACTAACAAGTGGTTCCATTGTTCCACAACGCTTTCTTATATCTGAAAGTCTGATACATAGCTATACAAATGCCAAGCACCACAAGTTGGCAAGAATAGTAGATGGTATTACCGGTCAAGCTGTACACAGCTATAAGCATGACCCAATATACTGCAGTAAGAAGAATGACCGGCTCCGCCCCTTGAGTGTCTTTCCAGATCAAAAAACTACGAATTAGACCAAAGGCAAGTGTGAAAAGCAAGATGACAAATAGCAAAAAGCCAACAATACCAAGCTCAGCAAGAAGCTGTAAATAAACATTATGAGCTTGATAGTTCCAGAGCAACCCATAATAACGGAAACCATGGGCATTTATATAAGAATTGAATGAAAGAAAACCTCTGCCGATAAGTGGAGATGATTCAAACATTTGCATGGCATATGTCCAAATAACCTGCCTACCGCTCAGTAGATCACCGTTATCTGCAAATAACCTGTCGAAGACGAGAGATACTTGAGGAATAAGTGAATCAGCTACCGCCAATGACATAACGAGCGCAAATGATAGACCAAGGGCAATTGAAAATTTATGCTTCTTAGAAAAGAATAAAGCGAAAACGATAAGCCCCATTACCGGAATAAGGAACAGAGTCCTTTTACCCGTCATCATTAAAGCAGCAAAAACACCAACAATTTGTAACAATCGAGTTAAAGCAAATCCTTTGACAAAAAGTTTTGCAAAAAGGACGCCTAATCCCATATTACAGAGAAATGCTGCATAACCTTTTTCATAAGCTAATCCCGAAATGGCGCCACCATTATCGACCACAACAGCAGAGCGATTACTTCCGAGATCAAGAAAGCCAAAAAATGAGGCAAATAGGCTGGGAGCCAATAGTTCCAAGTACATCGAGAAGATGAAGACCCAAAACAGAAATTCAAACTGTTTAATCAAACAGCTAAAAAATCTACCATCAAACTCAAATATAGTTAAGAAAAATACGGCAATCACATAAGGAAAATATTGAATATAAGCCAAACGATCACACGTATAAAAAAAACTTAAGCAAATAAGAATGAAAAAAGTTGTCTGAATTTTTCCCACAATAGTAGATAACGATGGTCTTCTTCTCGAAACCAAGGCAAAACAAAAGATAGCCACTGTAAGAACAACAGCTAGCTGTTTTGTGATGAGTATTAATCTATTATCAGTAGAAAAAACTAGCACGAGCAAGACAGTCGGAATGAAGTAATCTTCAATCGGAGTTGCCCTCAACCATATTTTCAACTTACTTATTAGATTATTCATTAGAACAAATTCCATGAAGATAGTTGAGAGCAGACTCTCTTTCATCGCGAAGCACGGATTCAGCATGCTCGAAGTCACGAATAACATCTAGCTTGCAATCGTCTAACGTTTCAATAATAGAATCAGTCAGCCCAGTCAATTTCAACAGATTCTCCGCTCGATCATTCTTTTTAAAATCTTTTTGCTTTGTTTCCACATACATCTTTCGATTAAAGATTACAGAAAATGCCGTGCCATGGAATGAATTCGTCACAACATAATCTGCGTATTTGAATAAACCAAGGAATTCTTCAACAGAAGTGCTGAGATTACCTCCAAAATCTGGATTTTTAATCTTATCAATCAAATCCTGCCCAATATTAATAACCCTTTTCCCTGTTTTCTTAGCCAATTCTCTTGCAAAATCATCGATAATATTTGATTTATTCAATCGATAAATAAGAATATAATTATCAATACCGGGATCTTTTGCAAGCTTCGACCACTCGCTTGAATCCAAAAGGAAAACTGGGTCAACGTGTAATGCGCAGTCCTTTCCGGTTAATTCGCGAACAATACGACGACCGGATTCTTCTCGGACCGAGATATGATTGAATCGATTGAGCAATCTCGTGTACTCACCCTTGTACCCTTGTGGAATTTCACTAATTCCGAAAGAAGCTGCATAAGAATTGATTTTCCTTGTCTCTTCTACGAACGAAAGGAAATAGTTCTTGTCAAAATTTGAGCAGGCATAATTAAATACTTGGTCACTTCCGGTAATGAATACATCATAGCGTTGATTTGCTGTAACGATGGATTTTGAGTCATATACAACAGGGCTTAGTTTTGTATGACTTGCAATCATAGAACGGAAACTTTTCATCTTTTTCCAAGATGGAATAAGATTAATAAACCCTCTGATATTCTGCTTAAATGTCTTCTGCTTGAAACCACCAATCAGCTTATACAGATTTTCCATATGTTCACACCGGTAGTCAATTACCTCGGTATCAAAACCAAGGTCAGATATGGCCTTCTGCAGTGCGTAAGTCTGCAGTGCAGCACCGTAGTTGATGGCACGGTGAAACGTGATGACACCAATTTTCATTTCAGATACCCTTTCAGCTGGAAACATAAAAATAAGAGAGAAAGAATGATGTATTCTTCCTTCATAAATGCTCTATATATAAGCTTATCCAAGGCAGAATTCGGCTTAAATAAGGCTAAACAACTGCGTAAATCCTGATTTGAAACAACCGCTCTGAAAAACGGCAAACGCCCTTTATCCAACGGTGCGTTACGCAAAGCAAAACGAAACGAAGCAAACAGCCTCGATGTGTTTCTTGATGAGAAACAGAACTCATTCAGCGTTTCCGAAAATTCAGACTCGATTATTTTATACATTGAGACAAGCCTGTCAACAACATGTGCATCAACACATCTTGAATACGAAGAGTCGCTTATATGGTATTCATAATAACTATCCGGAAGGAAAGCTACCGTATTGGACGATGTAAGTGCTCTTAGCTTGAATACAAGATCTTCGGAATAAACAGTTCGTTCCGAAGGGAATTCGATGCCATTTTTTCTTAACAGCGATAGCTTAAATATGCCATCCCAGACCGCAACACAACACGAACCAACATTCCCCGCAGAAGAAGCTATAAGATCGGCCATGTGTTGTCGAATAGCAGCATCACCTTGGAGTACCTCTCGAATGTTTGGATGTTCTTCTACCACTTTCCCGTCTTTAATGTCTCTATACCCCGAGAAAACGAGATCTGCGTCGAATTTTTTAGCTGAATCAATCAACGCCCTGTACATCTCAACATTACATGTATCATCAGCATCAACAAAAGCTATGTATTCCCCTGTTGCATGCGACATGCCAAAATTCCGAGCAATGCCTTGCCCAGCATTCTTTTTTGTATAAACGGAAATCCGCTCATCTTCCTCGGCTAACCCGCGACAAATAGCTAAAGAATCGTCCGTAGATCCATCATCAACTACAATTATTTCCAAATCAGTTAACGATTGATCCATGATCGACAGAACGCATTCTTCGATTGTCGATGAGGCGTTATAACAGGGTATGACAACTGAAAGGATGGGCATATTATTAATCTCCTATGCCTTTCAACATTCCATAAAATGTTTTTTCACCATCATGCTCGACAGGAAAATCTTGTTTCCATGTAAGCTTGAACAAATCAGTATTGGCAGAGAGTTCACCCCACTGTTTTTCGTTGTACGGCTGGTCGAGGATTTTAAATAGCTCGTCGCACTGTGGATT
>UMII01015981.1_pt1 | contig 10240 bp, 9 predicted proteins | sample 1965731 | NCBI WGS metagenome assembly UMII01 (sample SAMEA4836118, study PRJEB28245) | human gut metagenome | biome: gut microbiome; material: fecal sample | place: Denmark | collected 2008
GTTGCTTATTGAATCGATTTACACAAAACTCTTGACACACCCGGATTCTGCGCAAAACTTGAAAATTGAGGAGAAACATTCTATACTGAGTATGCGACTAGGGAGTATGGAGTAGCCTATGTCTCTCCTTATTTCCAAGAAGGCCGATGAGGTGATTACCTATTACCCTGTCGGCCTTTTTTATATTCAGTAGCTTGGACTACAAAATACCTGATTTAAGATAATAATATTGGCTTGAGTAGGATGGCTTGACTTTTAATGGAGTGAATCCCCAATAGGCTATATTCGTTTTAGCTGATCGGAATGATAATGGGTTTTCCTGTTGTTTGAAGAACTCAAACCAACCACTTTTGCTGAATCGGGATGAAACGGATAGTAGCAGTCAATGAGTCAGTATAAAACGTTTATGACATGCTTTGCTCTACCCGTAAGATTTCCTTGACTGTTAGCTTACATCATTTTATGAATATTGTCAAATATCAAAATTATAGTCCCAATCTAATTGATTATTGTCCCATAATTTGATAAAATCAACATGGGAGGTTGTATATCATGAAAAAGAAGATGGTTCTCGATCTGATTAAATATCATACAGATGGAAATGATAATGAATTCAGACGCACTGCGTATGAAATAGCAAAAGAGTTTGACAGGGCTGGTGATTATGAGTTGGGGGAGTATATTACAGGCCTTCTTTCTAGTGCTGATACATTATCTATTCAGTCCATGCCAACTAGTCTGACAAACTTTGTGAATGTACCCCTTAATCAGGAACCATTACCGCTTCCTAGAGTAATCCAACAGGACCTGATTGGAGTTGCCAATGCTATTCTTCACAGGACGAATGTGCATAAGTTTTTATTTGAAGGCGCTCCCGGAACCGGAAAAACGGAAAGTGCTAAACAGCTTGCCCGAATGTTGGGCCGAGAACTGCTTGAATTGGATGCAGGACAGCTCGTAGATAGCAGGTTGGGACAGACTGCTAAGAATATCGCAGATTTATTCGCTGGGATGAATACATATCCGCAATCCAGAAACGTGATTTTTCTATTTGATGAGATTGATGCTCTTGCTCTTGATCGAGTCAATAGTCATGATATGCGTGAGATGGGACGTGCTACATCCTCTCTTCTTCGTGGGATGGATAGCCTAAATAAAGATGTTGCTGTTATTGCGACAACCAATTTATATAACCAGTTTGATAAGGCACTTATTCGCAGATTTGATGCAACCATTCATTTTGATCGCTACAGCAGGGAAGATTTACTGGATGCTGCGGAAGCAATTTTTGATAATGAGATTAGCAAGTATAAAGGCCTCAAGAAGGATGGGCGTTTTTTACACAAGGTTCTCTCATTAATTCCAGACATGCCTATGCCGGGTGAATTGAAAAATAATATTAAAACATCATTGGCGTTTAGCTCGCCTGGGGAAGAACTTGGATATATGAGACGGTTGTTTTATATGCTGGTTCCCCAGGCAGATAAGATGACCCCAGCTGATTTGAAAAAGGCAGGATTTACTGTCCGGCAGATAGGCATATTGATGCAGATGTCAAAGAGCAGCGTTTCACGTGAACTGGGAGGAGAATAAATGAATCCAATTGTACGACTTAAAGGTAAATTTCTCTATAAGGCAAATACAAACAGCATTGGCTACCCAACATTCAGCTCATCAAATCCTCATATTACATGGATTGACCTGGACAGGAGGTATCATGAGCTCTCTATGCTCGCTAATGATGGGGAGAGAAATAATAAAATTGGTGGGGTACTTATCAGTGTCCACTATACGCGGGTTATTCCTAAAAGCCGCCGGGTATCTTATTTCTTCTCAAAAGGGAAAATTTCTGCTAATGATACGGTTGTAGGTGCCAAATTTGGGAAGACAGAGAAAGGCTCTCCATATCACATCATTACCCATTTCGTACCGATAGAAATTATGGAAGAAACATTGCGGCGGTTGGGTTTATGTATTCAATTTATGCGGGAAATGGGCCTTACAAAGGCAGATAATAATTTCCTTAAAATTCTTTATTTTAAACATTCTAAAAATGGCATAAAGAAAAAACAATTACCGGAAGGCATGAGTGAGTCTGAGGTATTGAAATTACAAGGAAAATACTTATCTTACATGGTGAAAATGGGGATTACCAAAAGCATGCTGGGAGGAATGCTGGCTGAGTCTTCAGAAGTTGCTTCTTTTTCTGAACCTCTTTATAGTAAGCATTCCAATGGGAGCAGTATTGTTACTATTTATAGAACGGGAAAAGACACAGGCATGCTCATGAAGGAATTGGGAATTGATGTACCTCAGGAACGCATCTTAAATAAAACTACCATGCTTTTGCATCCGGACCAGATCAAAGCATTAGAAGAAAATGCACCATACCTGATTTCTATGTCCTTGCCTGATTTCAGTCAGATTAAATTTGATGAATTTTCCTCCATTCCTAAACAAATTAGCATTCCCAAGCCTGGACACGAGCCGGTAGTGGGGGTCATTGATGGCCCATTTGATGAAAATGCATATTGCCACGATTGGGTTAGCTATGAGAAATGGTTTGGGGAGGATGTAGAACCGGAACAGGCAGCTATAGATCACGGGACGGAAGTCACATCACTGATTGTGGATGGACCTGCTTTTAATCCAGAATATACTGATGGATGCGGGCGATTTCGAGTGAAGCATTTCGGCGTAGCTTCGGGTGAGAAAGTTTCATCATTTACACTCTTGAAAAAAATAAGGCGAATTGTAGAAGAAAATCCGGAAATTAAAGTATGGAATTTGTCCCTGGGGTCTGAGCTTCCTGTTAATCCTAATTACATTTCACCTGTTGCCGCTTTGTTGGATACATTGGAATCGGAATACGATATTATCTTTGTGGTGGCTGGAACAAATGACAGAAGATGCACAAGAAAATTATCAATGGGAGATCCGGCGGATTCTATTAATTCTATTGTAGTGAATTCAGTACGGAAAAATGGAGAGCCTGCTTCCTATACCCGCAGAGGGCCGGTATTATCTTTTTTTAGAAAGCCGGATATAAGTTATTTTGGAGGAGACAGCAACGAGTTAATTCACGGTTGTACTGGCTTGGGTGAAGTATGGGTCTCAGGGACTTCTTTTGCGGCCCCTTGGATTACGAGAAAGGTTGCTTATTTGATTTACAATCTTCATTTGCCCCGCGAAATAGCAAAAGCGCTCCTTATTGATTCTGCATCGAAGTGGAATGAGAAAGAATCGAATATAGAGATGAAGGGATTTGGCATTCCACCTATTTCTATTAGAGATGTAGTAGAAAGTACGAATGATGAAATTAAGTTTTTTTTCTATGAAACAGCTAAAAGTTATGAATCTCTTGCAGAAAAAATTCCGGTTCCGGTTTATGATGATAAATATCCTTACATAGCAAAAGCGACGCTTTGCTATTTTCCTGTATGCGATCGAGACCAGGGAGTTGATTATACAAATACTGAACTGGATATTCACTTTGGACGTATCAATCAAAATTTAAAAATCAAGTCGGTGAATGAGAATGCCCAGACTGAAGAAGGAGATTATACAAATGAGGAGGAAGCCAGAAAGTTATTCCGCAAATGGGATAATGTGAAACATATCATTGAACGTTATAATTCCAGAAAAAGACCTAAGAAAGTGTATGGTCAAAATGGCTGGGGCTTGGATATTAAACTCAAGGAACGCTTGGATACTCGGTATCCGGATGGGCTACGATATGGTGTAGTTGTGACACTTAAAGCGCTGGATAAAAAGAATCGTTTCAATGAATTTCTCGAACTCTGCCGCCAGAATTACTGGGTGGTCATTCCACTGGATGTACAGCAGCAAATCAATGTACAGCAGAAGGCTGAAGAGACGGTAGATTGGAATTAAACATGCATATGATTTACAATTGGATTTATACATATATTGGACTATCCTACGTAGAACCAGAAGGACTTCGTTAGGTAAAAACGTTTAAGATTTTAGGAGCGAATAATTATATGAAAGGTATTATTCTCGCCGGGGGTTCCGGCACAAGGCTTTATCCGTTAACCATGGTGACTTCGAAGCAGCTGCTTCCTATTTATGACAAGCCCATGATTTTTTATCCTCTTTCCACGCTGATGCTGGCGGGAATACGGGATATTCTGATTATTTCCACGCCCAAGGATCTGCCAAATTTCGAGAGACTTCTGGGCGATGGCAGTCGATATGGGATTCATCTTTCCTATAAGGAGCAGCCTTCACCGGACGGCCTGGCCCAGGCATTTATCCTGGGAGAGGACTTCATCGACGGCGAACCCTGTGCCATGATTTTGGGAGATAACATTTTCTACGGCGCCGGACTGACAAAGTATCTGAAGGAGGCTGCAGCAAATAAAGAGGGAGCCACGGTCTTCGGCTACTATGTGGATGATCCGGAACGTTTCGGCGTCATTGATTTCGACGAGCAGGGAAGGGCGAAGTCCATCGAGGAAAAGCCGGCGCATCCGAAGTCGAACTATGCGGTCACAGGACTTTATTTCTATGACGGCCACGTGTGCGAATACGCAAAGACCATCCGGCCTTCTGCCCGGGGTGAGCTGGAAATCACGGACCTGAATAAAATCTATCTGGAAAAAGGAAAACTCAATGTCATTACTCTGGGCCGCGGGTATGCCTGGCTGGATACGGGAACCATGGATTCCCTGTATGATGCCTCCGTCTTCGTACGTTCCATCGAAACCAGGGCGGGTATCCATATTTCCATGCCTGAAGAAATTGCTTATGCTAATGGGTGGATTAATAAAAAGGCTCTTTTGGAAAGTGCAAAACAGTATGGAAAGAGTCCTTATGGCAAGTACCTCATGAAAGTAGTAGAAGGAAAAATTTTGAAAGACAATTAAGAAAATTTAGTGCATAGCCTGTGGACTATGTACGTTTCATTTACCTGCTGATATAAGGATAAGGAGTATGGCAATGACTATCATCGTTACCGGTGGTGCCGGATTTATTGGTTCTAATTTTATATTTTATATGATGAAGAAGCATCCGGACTATCGTATCATCTGCCTGGATAAGTTGACCTATGCGGGGAATCTGTCTACTCTGGCTCCTGTGATGGATAAACCGAATTTCCGCTTTGTGAAAATGGATATCTGCGACAGGGATGCGGTGTATGGACTCTTTGAAGAGGAACATCCGGACGTGGTGGTGAATTTTGCGGCAGAATCTCATGTGGACCGGTCTATCCTGAATCCGGAAATCTTTCTGGAGACGAATATCATCGGTACCTCAGTCCTTATGGACGCCTGCCGGAAATATGGAATAGAGCGGTATCACCAGGTTTCTACGGATGAGGTGTATGGGGATCTGCCGCTGGACAGGCCGGACCTTTTCTTCACGGAAAAGACGCCCCTTCATACCAGCTCTCCCTACAGCAGTTCCAAGGCTGGAGCGGATCTCCTGGTGGGAGCATACCATCGGACCTATGGCCTCCCTGCCACCATTTCCCGCTGCAGTAACAACTATGGGCCCTACCAGTTTCCGGAAAAACTCATTCCGCTCATGATGATGAATGCTCTGGAAGATAAGCCTCTTCCGGTGTATGGAGATGGCAAAAACGTGAGGGACTGGCTCTATGTGGAGGACCATTGCAAGGCCATCGACCTGATTATCCATAAAGGTACAGTGGGAGAAATCTACAATATCGGCGGCCATAATGAAATGGCAAACATAGACATCGTAAAACTTATCCTCAAAGAACTGGGCAAGCCGGAAAGCCTGATTACCTATGTGAAGGACAGAAAAGGCCATGACCGCAGATATGCCATCGACCCCGCAAAGATTCACAAAGAACTGGGCTGGCTGCCGGAGACGAAATTTGCTGACGGCATCAAGAAGACCATCCGCTGGTACCTGGATAACAAGCCCTGGTGGCAGGAAATCGTGAGCGGAGAGTATCAGAATTATTATAAGAAGATGTATGAGTAAACCGCTTTCCGCTATCGGCTATCGGCTGTCCGTGGGGAGTTAGTGAGACCGTGAGTAAGTGAGACAGTGAGACAGTGGGAAAGTGGGAAAGTGGGATAGTGAGACAGTGGGACAGTGACCACTATCAGCTGTCCGCTATCGGCTGACCGCTGTCTGCGGGCGGACAGCTTCCGGCTCCTGGCTGACGGCTTCTGGCTGACGGCTGCTGGCTTTTGGCTTTCGGCTTCCGGCGGAAAACTGATAGCCGACAGCGGATAGCCGATAGCGGTAAACTTATAAAGGAGTGTACGTACGATGAAAGTTCTTGTAACAGGAGTGACCGGTCAGCTTGGTTATGACGTAGCTAAGGAACTGGAAAGACGTCATATCGAATACAAAGGCGTCGGTTCCAAAGATATGGACTTGACCGTTCCGGCGGAAGTGGAGAAAGTAGTGACTGCGTATCATCCGGATGCTGTCATTCACTGTGCTGCTTATACAGCCGTGGATAAGGCGGAAGATGAATATGGCAGGGCCATGGATGTCAATGCAAAGGGAACACTGGCTCTCGCGAAGGCTGCTAAAAAAATTGATGCGAAGATGCTTTACATATCCACCGATTATGTGTTTAAAGGGCAGGGCACGGAGGCTTTTACAGTAGATGCCTCTGCAGCGCCGCTGAATGTGTACGGACTGACCAAGCTTTTTGGTGAAGAGGCCGTACAGATGGAACTTACGAAATATTTCATCGTCCGCATTTCCTGGGTCTTTGGTAAAAATGGAAATAACTTTATCAAAACCATGCTCCGCCTGGGGCAGACCCATGATGAACTGACTGTTGTGGCAGACCAGTGGGGCTCCCCAACCTATACGGCAGACCTGGCGCCGCTGCTCTGTGATATGGTAGAGACTGAGAAATATGGAATCTATCATGCAACGAATGAAGGCATCACCAACTGGGCTGAGTTCGCAGCAGCCATCATGAAAGAAGCCAATTTCTCCTGCCGCATTCGGCCTATCCCTTCCTCGGACTATCCCACTAAGGCTGTCCGGCCGCTGAACAGCCGCATGGATAAAAGCTCACTGGATAAGGCCGGCTTCACAAGGCTGCCGGAATGGAAGGATGCGCTGAGAAGATATCTGAAGGAAATCGGAGCTCTTGGAGGCTGATGGGGGCGGCTGCTGGCTCCCGGCTTCCGGCTGCTGGCTCCCGGTCCCGATTCGCGGCTCCCGGCTATCGGCTGTTAAGGGGCGGCGCTGATGCGCTGATTTCTGAAATATTGAATTTCCTTCGCTAACGCATTTATTTTAGAAGGAGGATATTGTGGCGGATTATAGAAACTTAGAGGTCTGGCAAAAAGCAATGAAACTGACTATGATGATATATGATGCTGCGGATACCTTCCCGAATCATGAGCGATATGGGCTGGTGAGCCAAATGGAGAGGGCAGCCGTTTCTATCCCTTCTAATATCGCAGAGGGATATGGGAGGCAGTCAGATAAGGAATTCTATCACTTCCTAAGCATTGCAAGAGGCTCTTTATATGAATTGCAGACGCAAGTATATATTGCATCCGGTCGAAGCTATATGAGCGAAGAGCGGACAAATAAAATCAATCAGCGGCTGGATCAGCTGGGAAGAATGATTTACGGATTTATGAGAAGATTGGAAAACGCGAACCCAAGTATATGTCGAAAGCCGAAAGCCGATAGCCGGTAGCTGATAGCCAGCAGCCGGAAGCCGACAGCTGGAATCCGATAGCTGATAGCTTGTAACTCAACATTTAGCGATGATATAATACTCAAAACAGACAGAAGGAGAAAATAATGGGACAAATCAAAGTGACAAAAAATGTGAGAGGCATTGAAGGCCTCTGCATCGTTGAGCCCGCCGTCCATGGAGATGAACGGGGCTATTTCATGGAAACCTATAACCAGAGGGATATGGAGGAAGCAGGATTCCATATCAACTTTGTACAGGACAACCAAAGCATGAGCACCAAAGGCGTACTCCGCGGCCTCCATTTCCAGAAGCACTATCCCCAGTGCAAGCTGGTGAGAGCCGTGCGGGGCAGCGTCTTTGATGTGGCGGTGGATCTTCGGGCAAATTCATCTACTTATGGAAAATGGTACGGTGTAGAATTGACTGCGGATAATAAGAAGCAATTCTTGATCCCAGAAGGCTTTGCTCATGGCTTTCTGGTCCTGTCTGATGTAGCAGAATTCTGCTATAAGGTTAATGATTTCTGGCATCCTAATGACGAGGGGGGAATGGCCTGGAATGATCCAGAAATTGGTATTGCATGGCCTCATCTAATAGGAACATATCAGGGAAGTTGCTCTGCTAAAGGGTATAGAATGGATGATGGTACACCACTGAATCTCAGTGACAAAGACCAGAAATGGGTGGGATTGAAAGAAACCTTTAAGTTTTAAAAACGGCAATTAATTTATCTATTTACAACATAGAGGAATTTGCAAGCTAAATGATTACAGAGGATAGATGCCTAATTTTATATTACTGATGTGACTCATGTTTTTATTGACCCCTATCAGCATATATTTTTGAATTGAGATTTTTATTGCTGGGCAAATCACATTGCATAGAATATCGAAATCCTTCACAGAACCATATTGCTCTGGAGAGAGCCGTAATCATTTGCCCAAAACTATAAGGTTATATGAAAACAGTGGACTAACATTTTGAACTTGGCCTGCTTTTTTTATATTACCAGGTACCTATATTGTTAATATCTGACAATATGGAGTATAGTGCTTAAATACGTATAGATTAATCTATCTGAATTTAAGCGTTTGGTTTGTTTGGGGTTATTTATATGAATATTAATCATGATCTTTTCATTGATATAAAGAAGTTTCTTAATCATCTGTGGAGTATTACTACCGTGGAGTATTACTACAAAAGATCTGGAACAATATGATGCAGAGATAAATCAGGCAGCGAAGGCTGTAACAGAACTTAGGGATACAGGGAAAGGGCCTGACGGGAGCCTTGTCTTGTTTCCACATCTTTCATATTTACTGGAAGAAAATGTATTAATCTCTGAAGAGGAAAAGAATGCTCTTCTTTCTTTAAAAGAGAAAGCTAAATCCTATGATGCTGTCATTTCTATTGGTATTGGTGGATCTTATCTGGGAAACCAGGTGCTTTTTGATCTCTTCTGCGGTCCCTACTGGAACCAGCTCACTAAAGAAGAAAAACGTGGATATCCTCAGTTTTATTTCGCCGGACAAAATGTGGATCCAGTCAGCCTGGTAGAGCTTTCTTCCTGTATTCCCGAGAGGCTGGGCACATACAGGGGCGCCGAATGCAGGTATTGTTTCTGGTAATTTCCAAATCCGGCACGACTATCGAAACAATTACTGCGGTAAGGGGATTAAAGAAACTGCTTGCCGACGTTTGTGATATTCATCTCATGGCGATTACCGATAAGGAAAAAGGAAGAATCCGACCGTTAGCAGAAGAACGACATTTCCCTTGTTTCACTGTCCCCGATGGAATCGGTGGCCGGTTCAGTATTTTTTCTCAGGTAGGCCTGGTGTTTGCCAGCCTGGCAGGCATTGATATTGAAAGTTTCCTGAAAGGTGCACAGATGGTGGAAGAGGCGTGCCAATCGGAGAATATGAAAGAAACCCCGGCTCTATTGCTTGCTGCTTTGAAATACATTGCCACAAAAGAATATGGTATTACTGCAGAAGTTATTATGCCCTATGGGGATAAGCTTCGATCCTTTGGTTGGTGGTATGCACAGCTTTTAGGTGAATCACTGGGGAAAAAGTATGATATGCAGGGGAACGAAGTGTATAATGGGCGTATTCCGGTAGCTTCTGTGGGAACCACAGATATGCATTCTCTTACACAGGAACATCAGCAGGGACAGAAGAATAAGTTGATCCAGTTCATTTCTGTAGAACACCTGCCTTCTGATCTTTCTGTCCTCTGTGATGAAAAAGGCGTAAGTGGCATGGTTCCCATGAGCCGTATGTTGGACGCAGCAAGAAAAGCGAATGAAGAAGCACTGGCAAACGAAGGCCGGATGAGTTGCCATATTTCTATTAAGGAATTAACACCTTTTCATGTAGGGGCACTCATGTATTTCTTTTTCCTTACTATTGCCTATGAAGGGGCCATGGAAAATGTAAATGCGTTTGATCAGCCTGGGGTAGAGGACTACAAGAAAATTCTCCATGAAGATTTGAGAAAGTACATTGTGAAAAATCAGGCTCTTCACGGAAATTTGGGGGATGAATAATTTTTAGGTAA
>UMII01078048.1_pt1 | contig 10201 bp, 7 predicted proteins | sample 1965731 | NCBI WGS metagenome assembly UMII01 (sample SAMEA4836118, study PRJEB28245) | human gut metagenome | biome: gut microbiome; material: fecal sample | place: Denmark | collected 2008
TATGAGCATCAGCCGCTGTTCAACTATTTCAAACAGCTCTTTGCACAGGTAACGAACCCGCCGATCGACTGTATCCGTGAGGAGATCGTAACTTCCACAAGCGTTTACGTCGGACGTGACGGAAACCTGCTTGAGGAGGAGCCGAAGAACTGCCAGGTATTAAAGATCAACAATCCGATCCTGACCAATACCGATATGCTGAAGATCAAGAACATGAAAGTCGAAGGCTTCAAGGCAGTGACCGTTCCGATCACCTACTACAAGAGCGCACCGCTTGACCGTGCGATGGACCGCCTTTTCGTCGAGGTTGACCGTGCACACCGGGCAGGAGCCAACATCCTGATTCTCTCTGACCGTGGCGTCGATGAGAACCATGTGGCGATTCCATCCCTCCTGGCTGTATCTGCGGTTCATCAGCATCTGGTAAAAACGAAAAAGAGAACTTCTCTTGCGATTATTCTGGAGTCCGGCGAGCCGCGCGAGGTGCACCATTTCGCAACACTGCTCGGCTACGGTGCCTGCGCAATCAACCCGTATCTGGCACTCGACACGATCCATGAGCTGATCGAAGAGGGCATGATCAAGAAAGATTACTACGCAGCCGTTGAAGATTACAACCACGCAGTCATCTCTGGTATCGTAAAAATCGCAGCGAAGATGGGTATCTCCACGATCCAGTCGTATCAGGGTTCCCAGATCTTCGAGGCCATCGGTATCTCAGCAGATGTCATCGACAAATACTTCACCGGTACGGTCAGCCGTGTCGGCGGTATTACCCTGGAAGACATTGCAAAAGATGTCGATGAGCGTCATTCCCAGGCATTCGATCCGCTGGAGCTGTCTACCGATCTGACACTGGACAGTATCGGCCGTCATAAATCGAGAAGCCAGGGCGAGGAGCACCGCTACAATCCGCGCACCATTCATACACTGCAGGAGTCCACAAGACGCGGCGACTACAAGATGTTCAAAGAGTACACAGCAATGGTCGACAGCGAGGAGAGCGGCTATCTGCGGAGCCTGATGGACTTCGATTATCCGGAGCAGGGCGTTCCGCTCGAAGAAGTTGAGAGCGTAGATTCTATCGTAAAACGATTCAAAACAGGTGCGATGTCCTACGGTTCTATTTCCCAGGAGGCACATGAGACACTGGCAATTGCCATGAACCGTCTGCATGGAAAATCCAACACTGGTGAGGGCGGTGAGAGTGATGACCGTCTCGAATCCCCGGAGAGATGCTCCGCGATCAAACAGGTAGCATCGGGAAGATTCGGCGTTACCAGCAAATACCTTGTCAGTGCAAAAGAGATCCAGATCAAGATGGCCCAGGGTGCAAAACCGGGCGAGGGCGGCCACTTACCGGCCGGAAAGGTTTACCCGTGGATTGCAAAAACACGTCACTCCACACCGGGTGTATCCCTGATTTCCCCGCCGCCGCACCACGACATCTACTCCATCGAGGACCTTGCACAGCTGATTTATGACCTGAAAAACTCGAATGTGAATGCAAGAATCTCCGTTAAACTGGTATCCGAAGCAGGTGTTGGTACTGTCGCAGCCGGTGTTGCAAAAGCCGGAGCACAGGTTATCCTGATTTCAGGATATGATGGAGGAACGGGAGCAGCACCGAGAAGTTCCATCCACAATGCAGGACTTCCATGGGAGTTAGGCCTTGCCGAGACCCATCAGACGCTGATCAAAAACGGCCTCCGCAACCGTGTCATGATCGAGACCGATGGTAAGCTGATGAGCGGCCGTGACGTTGTGATTGCAGCACTCCTTGGCGCCGAGGAATTCGGTTTTGCGACCGCACCGCTTGTAACGATGGGATGCGTTATGATGCGTGTCTGCAACCTCGATACCTGCCCGATGGGTATTGCAACCCAGAACCCGGAGCTGCGCAAACGTTTCCGCGGCAAACCGGAGTACGTCATCAACTTCATGCGCTTCATCGCAGAAGAGATGCGGGAATACATGGCAAAACTTGGCTTCCGCACCGTTGACGAGATGGTCGGCCGTTCCGACCTCTTAAAGAGAAATGATAAAGTGACGAATGAGCACGCAGACCGCGTAGACTTAAGCCAGATCCTGAACAATCCGTTTGCAAAAGCAGGCGAGAAGGTAACGTTCGATCCGAAAGATGTTTACGACTTCAAACTTGGCGCAACCCTGGATGAGAAGGTACTCTTAAAGAAATTCGGTCCGGCAATGGATAAGAAAGAGAAGAAGACCGTCAAAGTCGAGATCACCAACACCGATCGTACCGTGGGAACGATTCTTGGTGCCGAGATCACCAGAAAATTCGGCACCTCTCTGGAGCCGGATACGTACACCGTACAGTGCAAGGGTGCCGGCGGACAGAGCTTCGGAGCATTTATTCCAAAAGGACTGACCCTGGAACTTGAGGGCGATTCGAACGATTACTTCGGAAAAGGCCTCTCCGGCGGAAAACTGGTTGTCTACCCGCCGAAAGCAAGAAAGTATAAACCGGAAGAAAACATCATCGTCGGAAACGTTGCCCTCTACGGCGCAACGAGCGGTGAGGCGTACATCAACGGTATCGCAGGAGAGCGTTTCTGTGTCAGAAACTCCGGTGCTTACGCCGTTGTCGAGGGTGTCGGTGAGCATGGATGCGAGTATATGACCGGCGGCCGTGTCGTTGTCCTCGGCGCAACCGGAAAGAACTTTGCAGCCGGCATGAGCGGCGGTATCGCTTATGTCCTGGATGAAAAGAGCAACCTGTACCGCAATTTGAACAAGGAAATGATTTCGATTGAACTGGTAGAAAGCAAATACGATATTGCAGAGCTGAAAAACATGATTGAAAAACACGTCGCACACACCGGCTCTGAAAAAGGTAAAGAAATTCTCACACACTTTGACGAATATCTGCCGAAATTCAAGAAGATCATTCCGAATGACTATAAGCGCATGATGATGCTGAGTGCCCAGATGGAAGACAAGGGCCTTAGCAGCGAACAGGCACAGATTGAAGCATTTTACGAAAGCATGCGTAAGTAGGAGGAAGAAGAATTATGGGTAAGCCAACTGGATTTATGGAATATCAGCGCAAGACGGGAAACACCGTTGCCCCGCTTGAGCGTATCAAAAACTTTAAGGAATTTCATCTGCAGCTCCCGAAAAAGGAGCAGCAGATGCAGGCTGCCCGCTGTATGGCATGCGGTGTACCGTTCTGCCAGGCGGGAACCATGATTGCGGGAATGGCCTCCGGCTGTCCGCTGCAGAACCTCGTTCCGGAGTGGAATGACCTTGTGTATCTTGGAAACTATGAGCAGGCATACCGCCGCCTCACCAAGACAAACTGTTTTCCGGAATTTACCTCCCGCGTCTGCCCGGCACTCTGCGAAGCAGCCTGTACATGCAACGTAAACGGAGACCCGGTCTGCACGAAGGAAAATGAACGCGCGATCATCGAAAACGCATGGGCAACCGGCCTGATTACGCCGCAGCCGCCGAAAGTGCGCACCGGAAAACGCGTTGCCGTTGTAGGAAGCGGTCCTTCCGGCCTTGCAGCAGCGATGCAGCTCAACCGCCGCGGCCATTCTGTTACGGTCTTTGAACGCCGCGACCGCGTGGGCGGACTTTTACGCTACGGTATTCCGAACATGAAACTCGATAAGAGCGTCATCGACCGCCGTGTGGATCTGATGAAGGCTGAGGGCATCGAGTTTGTGACGAATGCTGATATCGGAAAAGATGTAAAAGCTGACAAACTCTTAAAAGAATTTGACCGTGTCCTGCTCTGCTGCGGTGCGGCAAATCCAAGAGATATCAAGGCAGAGGGAAGAGATGCAAAGGGCATCTACTTTGCTGTCGATTTCCTGACTTCCGTAACGAAGAGTCTTCTGGATTCCAATTTTGAGGATCATGCCTACATCGATGCCAAGGGCAAACACGTTGTTGTCATCGGAGGCGGCGACACCGGTAATGACTGTGTCGGAACTTCCATCCGTCTCGGTGCCAAATCTGTGACACAGCTTGAGATGATGCCGAAAGCACCGGATCAGCGTGCCGAGAACAATCCGTGGCCGGAGTGGCCGAAGATCTGCAAGACGGATTACGGCCAGGAAGAGGCAATCGCCGTATTCGGCCATGATCCGCGGATTTACCAGACAACCGTAACGGAATTTATCAAAAACAAAAAAGGTGAAGTCTGCCAGATCAAGACCGTAAAACTGACACCGAAAAAAGATGAGAAATCTGGCCGCATGATGATGGTTCCGGTTGAGGGAACCGAAGAGATTCTCCCGGCAGATCTCGTTCTTATTGCAGCAGGCTTTTTAGGATCCCAGAAATATGTGACCGATGCATTTAAAGTGGAAGTCAACCAGCGCATCAACGTGAAGACAGATGACGGAAAATACCAGACAACAAAAGAAAATGTCTTCACCGCAGGCGATATGCACCGCGGCCAGTCCCTGGTCGTATGGGCGATCCGCGAGGGACGCGAGGCAGCAAAGGCAGTCGATGAATCCCTGATGGGATACACGAATCTCTAAGTTTTTCTTGACAAAACACGCGAAAAATTGCTATAATATGCCCAAAACAAGGGTGTTTTTACGCAAGGTGTCTTTCTGCCCTGCCGCGTGAAAGCACCCTTTTCGTTTAGAATCGTCTTTGATAAAGGAGAGAATCGATATGACAAAGTATACGAAGGAAGCGATCCTTCAGATGGCGGAGGAAGAAGATGTTGAATTTATCCGCCTGCAGTTTACCGATATGTTTGGAACGATGAAAAATATGGCCATCACCGCCGGACAGCTGGAAAAAGCCCTGAATAATCAGTGTGTTTTCGATGGCTCTTCGTTCGAAGGATTTGTCACCATCGAGGAAGCAGACATGTTTCTGCACCCGGATCTCGACACCTTTGCAATACTTCCGTGGCGTCCGCAGCAAGGAAAGGTTGCAAGATTGATCTGTGATGTGTATGATAGAGAGGGGAATCTTTATGCAAAGAGTTCCCGGACCATCCTTCAGAAGGTAATTTTCGAAACGAAAGCGATGGGCTATGAGTTTGAAATCTCACCGGAGTGTGAATTTTTCCTGTTCCACACCGATGAGGACGGCGGAGCAACGAGTGTAACGCACGACAAAGGCGGTTATCTGGATCTGGGACCGCTGGACCTGGGAGAAAACGCGCGGCGCGATATGGTGCTGACCCTCGAAGAAATGGGAATCGACGTTGAGTCTTCCTTCCACGAGGTAGCGGCAGGCCAGCACGAACTGGATTTCTGTCCGGCTGCAGCACTTCGGACGGCAGATCAGCTGATGACTGCCAAATTTGCTATCCGTACGATTGCAAAACGTCATGGCCTTCACGCAACCTTTATGCCAAAACCAAAAACCGGAGTTCACGGATCGGGTCTTCATCTTTCCTTCTCCCTGTTTCAGGAGGGAAAAGATGTGTTTGCCGACAAATCCGATGAATACGGGCTCAGCAAAGAGGCATATTACTTTATGGGCGGACTGATGAAACACATCAGCGGAATCGCAGCGATTACCAACCCGCTTGTAAATTCCTACAAACGTCTGACACCGGGATACGGTGCACCGATCTACGTGGCATGGTCTGCAAAGAACAGAAGCCCGCTGATCCGCATTCCGCTGACGGGAGACGGTATCATGGCCATTGAGCTTCGATGCCCGGATTCGGCAGCCAATCCGTACCTGGCACTTGCTGTCTGCATGGCAGCAGGACTTGACGGTATCAAACAGAAAATCGTTCCGCCGTCCCCGGTGGACCGCAATATTTCCGATCTGACAGAAGAAGAACGAAACGCGATGCAGATCACCCTTCTCCCGGGAAGCCTTGGAGAAGCGGTCGCAGAGTTAAAAAAAGACGATTTTCTGTGTCAGGTACTCGGCCAGGAATTTGTGGATGGATATATCAATGCCAAAGAAGAAGAGTGGCATGAGTATCTCCGCCAGGTATCCGACTGGGAGACCGAGAAATATCTGTACCGTATTTAGACGACGAAGGGGCCTGAAAATGCATGAGCAGCATAGTGATAGTACTTCCCAAAATAGAAGATGGAAAGCGCATCCGGGATATTCTGGCAAAAAGAGGATATGAAATCGATGCTGTCTGTTCGACAGCGGCAGCGGCGCTCGGAGAGATGAACAACTTAAACGGCGGTATCGTCATCTGCGGCTACAAGCTCCCGGATATGTTTTTTACGGATCTGAATGAGTGTATGCCGTCCGGCTTCCAGATGCTTCTGATTGCATCGAGCCGCGCATTAAGTGCGGTGGAGGGAACCGGAATCATGGCGGTTACGATGCCGCTTTCCGTGTACGAGCTGGTCAATACACTGGAGATGATGCTGCAGAGTGCGGCACGGCGTAGAAAGAAAGAGCGGGCAAAGCCAAAGGTGCGCAGCGCCGAGGAACAGCACATCATCGATCGTGCAAAAAGCCTTCTGATCGAACGAAATCACATGACCGAGTCGGAGGCCCATCGCTACATGCAGAAATGCAGCATGGACAGCGGCACCAATCTGGTTGAAACGGCACAGATGGTGCTGACGCTTTTGACAGAGTAAGAAAAAGTGAAAAGGAGCGACATAATAATGTTCAAAATCAATGACAATTATCTGAAATTGCCGGGAAGCTATCTGTTTTCCACCATTGCAAAAAAAGTTGCAGCTTACACCGAGGCAAATCCGGACGCGAAAATCATCCGTCTTGGAATCGGCGACGTAACCCAGCCGATCGCACCGGCGATCATTGAAAAGCTGCACGGAGCAGTGGATGAGATGGGACACGCAGAGACCTTCCACGGATATGCACCAGATCTTGGATATGCTTTCCTTCGCGATACCATCGCAAAAAATGATTATCAGGACAGAGGATGCGATATCTCCTCTGATGAAATTTTTGTATCGGACGGCGCAAAATGCGACTGCAGCAATATTCAGGAGATCTTCAGCCTGGACAACAAGATCGCTGTATGCGACCCGGTTTATCCGGTTTATGTAGACTCCAACGTAATGGCAGGCCGTGCCGGTGACTACGACGCAGCAACCGAGCGTTTCACGAATGTGATTTACATGCCGTGTACTGCAGAAAACAACTTCACCCCGGATCTCCCGAAAGAAACCCCGGATCTGATTTATCTGTGCTTCCCGAACAACCCGACCGGCGCTATGGTTTCCAAAGCCGAGCTGCAGAAATGGGTTGATTATGCAAATAAAGTAGGAGCCATCATCCTGTATGATGCTGCATACGAGGCATATATCTCAGAAAAAGACATTCCGCATTCCATCTATGAGTGCGAGGGTGCAAGAACATGTGCCATCGAAATGCGCAGCTTCTCCAAGAACGCAGGCTTTACCGGTATGCGTCTTGGATTCACCGTTATCCCGAAAGACATCAAATCCGGCGATGTGACTCTGCACAGCCTGTGGGCACGCCGTCACGGAACGAAATACAACGGAGCTCCGTACATCATCCAGAGAGCCGGCGAGGCTGTTTACTCTCCGGAAGGAAAAGCACAGTTAAAAGAGCAGGTTGCTTACTACATGAAGAACGCAAAAGTCATCTACGACGGATTAAAGGGCGCAGGCTACACCGTATCCGGCGGCGTCAACGCTCCGTATATTTGGCTGAAAACACCGGGAAATATGACTTCCTGGGAGTTCTTTGATCACCTGCTTGCAGACGCAAACGTAGTCGGAACACCAGGATCAGGCTTCGGCCCGAGCGGAGAAGGCTACTTCCGTCTGACTGCATTCGGTACGTATGAGAATACAGTAGAGGCAGTGGAGAGAATCAAAAAACTGTAAATTGTGTGAGAAATACCAATAAAACGGAATTTCTGCGCAATTTTATAAACACGCGAAAAAATAATTTTGTATAGATAAAATTCATGAAAAATGCATTAGAATTTATATAAAATCCGTAAAAATTAGGTGTTTACAAATGCAAAACTGCTGTGCTATAATGCACAGTATGAAAAAGGCAGTGAAGGAAACTCCGTATGCGGAATCTGACAGGAAGCCGATGTCACCGACTGAGAGCATCAGCATGGAGGAAACATACAATGGGGAACATTCCGGAGCCGGTCTGCTGAACATGAGATCCGAACAGGAAATCAAGTAGGCAGATCCGTGATACGCGTTAAGTATAAATGAGTGGGCGTTTTCCCCCGGAAAACCGGAGAGAAAAATGCAATGCGGGTGGTACCGCGGGAACATAAAATATCCCGTCCCGGAACAGTAGTTAAAAAACTGTTCCGGGGCTTTTTTATTTGAAAAAGCAATCCGGGACAGGCGAGAAAGAGAGGAGAACAAGACATGGAATTTATGACAGGCGTAAAGAAAAAAGAAGACATCTCCGTAAAAACTCTGCTGGAGACACCGGAAGGCACAGAAGTAAAACTCGAAGGAGCCGTACACATCATCCGTGACATGGGCGAGGTTGCCTTTGTCATCTTAAGAAAGAGCGAGGGACTCGTTCAGTGTGTGTACGAAGAAGGAAGCGTTGACTTCCCGCTGAAAGATCTGAAAGAGGAATCGGCAGTTGCCGTAACCGGAACGGTCAAAAAAGAGGACCGCGCACCGGGCGGCGTCGAAGTCAGGCTGCAGACCATCACCGTTCTTTCCGAGCCGACCGAGCCAATGCCGCTCGCAGTCAACAAATGGAAAATGAACACCTCCCTTGAAGCAATGCTGAACATGCGGCCGATCGCTCTTCGAAACGTCAGAGAGCGTGCAAAATTCCGCATCCAGGAAGGCGTGGTACGGGCGTTCCGTGATTTCCTTCATTCCCAGGGATTCACCGAAATCCATACACCGAAGATCGGCGCGAAAGGCGCTGAGGGCGGCGCAAACATCTTCAAGCTGGAATATTTCCACCGTCCGGCTGTCCTGGCACAGAGCCCGCAGTTCTACAAACAGATGCTCGTCGGCGTGTTTGACCGTGTCTTTGAAGTCGGACCGGTTTTCCGTGCAGAGAAACACAACACGAAACGTCATCTGAACGAGTATACCAGCCTTGACTTTGAGATGGGCTACATCGAGGATTACACCGACATCATGGCAATGGAAACCGGATTTTTACAGTACATGGTGGAGCTTCTTAAAAAGGATTACGCAAAAGAGCTGGAGATCCTGAAAGTTATGCTTCCAAAGACAGAAGAAATCCCAACTGTACCGTTCACGAAAGCGAAAGAGCTGGTAGCCGAGAAATACAACCGAAAGATCCGCAACCCGTTCGACCTTGAGCCGGAGGAGGAGCTTCTGATCGGCCAGTATTTCAAAGAGGAGTACGACGCAGACTTCGTATTCGTCACCGAATATCCGTCGAAAAAGAGACCGTTCTATGCGATGGACGACCCGGAGGATAAGAGATACACAAAGAGCTTCGACCTGCTGTTCCACGGTCTGGAGATTACAACCGGAGGCCAGCGTATCCACGATTACAAGATGCTCTCTGAAAAGATCGCAGCCCGCGGCATGACAGAAGAGGGCATGGAGCAGTATTTAAGTGCTTTCAAACACGGTATGCCGCCGCACGGAGGTCTTGGCATCGGTCTGGAGCGTCTGACCATGAAGCTGATCGGTGAGGACAACGTCCGCGAGACAACGCTGTTCCCGCGTGATCTTACAAGACTGGAGCCGTAAGCGGATCCTGCTGGAAAATAAAAAAGGAGAATGAGTGAAATGGCAAATGTGATTTCAGATGAAACGATGGAATATGTCGGCATCCTGGCAAAGCTGGAATTAAAGGATGAGGAAAAAGAATCCGCACGGCAGGATATGCAGAAAATGCTGGATTATGTAGATAAATTAAACGAGCTCGACACCAGCAAGGTCGAGCCGATGACCCACATTTTCGAGATGGGAAATGTATTCCGCGAGGATGAAGTAACCAATGGCGACGACCGCGATGCAATGCTTGCCAATGCACCGGAAGTCAAAGAGGGCCAGTACAAGGTTCCGAAAACGGTAGAATAGCAGGAGGAGATTCGATATGGAAATCAAAGATATGACAGCAGTACAGCTTTCTGCCGCGATCAAAGAAGGAAAGATCACCGTATCGGACGCTGTGGAAGCGTCCCTTGCGGCAGTCAGAGCGTCTGAGGATGCGATTCACGCCTTCCTTCTTGTGGATGAAGAGGGTGCGAGAGCACGCGCAGCAGAAGTGCAGAAGAAAATTGACGCAGGAGAGCTCACCGGTC
>UMII01023876.1_pt1 | contig 10110 bp, 8 predicted proteins | sample 1965731 | NCBI WGS metagenome assembly UMII01 (sample SAMEA4836118, study PRJEB28245) | human gut metagenome | biome: gut microbiome; material: fecal sample | place: Denmark | collected 2008
GCCTATGAAGAGGCCGGCAGCAGACGATCCGCCGGACTTTCTTTAGTTCACGAAGAATAAAGAGCCCTTGCGGGAACTCTATTGATTCAATCTTCTTCGGCATGCGGCAATGGCCTTCCCGGCCTTCTCCCGGGCCTTCCGTTGAGCTTCGGTCCGGCCTCTCAAAAATTCAAGAGCTGCGCATGACTCGAATGGTCGCCTGTTTCGCAATGGGCATGGATGCATTGCTGACATGGGACGACGTCTTCGACTCTCGGCAGAAGCGGCATGAGTCAGGCATTCGCGAGCACGGCCTGCTTCAGGCGGGCAGTCCGTCAGTTGTCGTCAGGAAAGTGCTGCAGGCGCGCGAGATTCAGGTGGACAATTGCGGTTCTTTCGAAGGCGTTCTCGATTTCCTGCGCCTCCTCGGCCAGCACGTAAAGCGGACCACGGGTGCTGCCCGTCACGGACTCGGGTACCGTTCGAACGTTGCCGGGCAGCCCATGGGTGACCGTTTCGTGAGGGTCGCACAGAAAGGGAACGGAGAGGACGGGCTGCGCATGCCAGTCGCAACAGACCTCAACAAAGGCTTCATGGACATTTGTGAACACCGGCGCATCGTCCAAAGGCCTTGCCCCGGCCGTGCATCCTCAAAGGCTCTCGTGATCTTCGGCAGGCACTCAACCGGGTGCTCTTCGGACAATGCGGTGAGCGTCGCCCTTTCCACGTCCGAAAAATCGGTCTGCACTTCAAAAAGGAAGGCCGGCAATGCATGTTCAGGTCGAAAAACAATGGCGGATCGGGCAATCCGAGTGTTTCTCGGAGATCGTATGTCTGACAGGTATGCGAGGAGTTGACTGACGGCCGTTTCCTGAGCGAAAAAGGCCGTCCTTCGGGACGACCTTCGTCGGTTGATTATTCGGGCCTGCTGCACGCCATGGCGAAGCTGCGCTCAAAGATCTCGCCTTCGCGGTCCTCGATCTGGGTGGACGCCTTTGGGTCGATGTGCCCGTCGAAGATGTTGACCCACTTGCGCGAGAGGGGACGCCTGGCGAACACCGAAGGGGGCGGCGGTGCGCACGCGCTCGACGGCGCGCAGTTTTCTGCCTTCGCAGTCGACCTCGAATCGGGTCGCGGTCGTGCGGACGTACTTGAACCTGAGGCTCAGGTCCGCGAGGTCCTCGGGATAGTTCATGAGGCCGTACCAGGCGCTCGTCCTGCTGTCGGCCTTCCAGAAGGCCATGACGGTCCCGAACTCCTGACGGCCGACCCAACCGTCATATTCGACATAGCCGTCGGCGAGCATCTTCATAGGAAAGCCCCAGACGGCGATCACGCTCTCAAGGGACGGCATTGCCGACGCCTCCTGACGGGGAGCGCTCGGGCAAACCTTCACCGGCAAGTCCTTGTTCGCCGTTTCCTGAGGCGCTTCCCGCCCCTCCTCTGCGGCTTCGCAGACGGCGGAGCCGAGGACGGCGAGGCATCCAGCGGCGGCAGCCAGGGTTCGGGTCTTCTGTTCGAATGTCATGGTGAGGTTGTCAAAAAAGCTCTTCTGTTTGACTGAGTTCCGACATTTTAGGCACTTTTCCTTAGTCCTGTTTGATTTTTTGCAATGAAAACGCCGTCTTCCCGCGCCCTGACGAGGCCCTCGCTTCAGCCTGAAATTCCGAACCTGCGCCTTCGTCGTACACATGTGAGGCGAAGGCGCATTTTTGTGCCGAATTGTCTCTGGCACCTGACGGATTTGATCCTGATCAAGCGATTTAAGCCTCGCCCAAGGGATTTTCGCTAAACTCAGGTCTGGTCAAATTTTTCATACGGCACCTTCTGTAAAAATAAGGACAACCCGCCATGATCTCCCGTCGTGATCTTCTCTGCGCCGGCGCGCTCGCTCCGCTTTCGACGTATTCCTTTGCCGCTCCCGCCTACAAGGCCGGCAAGGAGTACCTGACCGTTCACCCGATGGCCCCCACGCCGGCGGACAAGATCGAAGTCGTTGAATTCTTCGCCTACACCTGCCCGCACTGCCTGCAGTTCCACCCGGTCTTCCATGAGTGGGCGCAGAAGGCCCCCGAGGACGTCAGCATCCGCATCTGCCCCGTCGCCTGGCAGCCGAAGTACCTTCCGTTCACGGACACCTACTTCGCGCTCGAGGCCCTTGGTCTGCTTGACAGCCTGAGCATGCCGTTCTTCGAAAGCATCATCTACCAGACGCGCTCCTACAACTTCGACAGCGCCACCCGCGACATCCATGACTTCATGGTCGAAGCCGGCGTCGACGGCGCCAAGTGGGACGCCACGTTCAACAGCTTCGGCGTGAAGAACAAGTCCCGCAACGCCACGATGCTCTGGAACGCCTACCAGATCGACTCCACGCCTATGGTCGGCGTCGGCGGCAAGTTCACGACCGGCCCCCACCTCGCCGGTTCCCGCCAGGGCACGCCCGCCGTGATCGACTACCTCGTCGACCAGATGCGCACGCTCAGAAAGTAATTCCGAACGTCATTCCCGCAGTCCTCCGGGACCTGCACAAACGCCTCCGACGTCCCCCGACGCGGAGGCGTCTTGTTTGTGTGCTCGGCATGAGCACGTTCTAACGGGTGAAAGTCCCGAGAGGGGCTGCCAGTTGCAACCTCATAGCCAAAAGCAAAGTGTGCGTCGCGACGCGTAGGCTGAAAGAAGCTGGAAGCAAACCCTTTGATTACCTCGCGCAGTCGAGGCAGAAGCCTTGAAGAGTACAGGAGGGAGCTGAAGGCTTTCGTCCTTGGCTGGGTCAACTATTCCGCGGCGTCGACGATGGCGAAATTCGTCAGACGCACCGATGAATGGTTGGGTAGACGCATCCGACAGATCTACTGGAAGCAGTGGATGAAGGTTCGGACTAAGTTTGCGGCGCTCAGGAAACTGGGCGTAGACGACAAGGTGGCTTGGAAGTGGGGCAATACCCGTAAGTCGTACAGGTATACAGCAAACAGTTGGATACTCTCGACTTCGCTGCCAAATGACCGACTCCGAGAATTGGGATGGACGTGCCTGGGGGACGTCTACAAGTAGGAAGTTCTCTGAGGCTATTGATAACCGCCCACTGCGGATCAGCACGGGGGGGCTGAGGACCGAAAGTCCTCCCCTCCCTATCCGATTGTCCGGGTGAAGCCAAGCGCCCAAATCGCGTCATACACAAGTCTTCGCAGAGGAACAAAAATACCTCCGTTCGGTGTGTTGCGGAATTGATACACTTTTCGGGTTTCGAAACGACTGCAGGACAGGGATTGGCAATGAATTAGGGAAAACCCTACCCCCCCCCTTCGGGTAAAAGGTAAATTTGAGCGTGTTTCTTACTTTTGAGAGGAGAACTCGCATGTCGGGCTTCAAACTTGCACCCCTTTCCCTGATCGTCGGATCGCTGTTCGTCGTCAACGCCGTTCAGGCTCAGGACTTCACGCTTGACGGTTCCTCGGCCGACGTCACGCAGAACGTCACCGCCGAAGACAAGATCACGTCCCTGAATGTTTCGGGTGGCCATACCGGCACGATCACCGGCGAGACGATCACCATCAGCGGAACGGGCAATGTGGCGAACGTTACAACAGCTGGCCATCCCACGGCAACGGTCTCCACCCTGACGATCGGCACGGACCAGACGAAGAAGGTCTCCATCACGACGGACAAGGACTGGGCTCTCTACAACAATGGATCCAGCCTGACGGTGCTGGGTGAGGAGATTCATCTCGAACGCACGTCCGCGGATGGCGCTAACTATGGCGAAGCCTTCCGCACAACGGGCTACGGCACGACCAAGGTTGGCAATGAAAAGACGAAGCTCGTCTCCATCAAGAGCAAGGGCGACTGCATTGCGCTGTTGCCGTACGGTGGCAAGAGCCAAACGAACGGCAGCGTGACGGTGACGGCTGAAGAGATCCGTCTTGAAGCCGGTGCCAACGGCATCTGGGCCCAGAACAACTCCACCGGCATCGAAGGCGCATATGCTCCCGTTGTGTTGAACGCCACGAAGGGCATTCACATCACGGCCGGCAGCTCCGCGCTCGTCGCAATGTCCCAAGGGAGGATCGAACTCAACGGCAACACGTACATCAAGGGCGAGAACGCCATCCTGACCCGCGGTGAATCCATCGTCACGATCAACAAGTCCGGCAAGGACATCGTCCAGATGGAGGGCGACATCAATTTCAACTATGACAAGCCGACGTCCGGGACTGGTGTCGACGCGGACGTCAATATCAATCTGTCGGGTGCGGACTCCTACTGGGTCGGCAACACCAAGGTGACCTGGGGCCAAGGCAAGCCGGATGACCTCGCCAAGCTTGAAGTCCATGATCTGACGCTTTCGCTCAGCGACGGCGCGCAGTGGACGCCGACGAAGATCGTTGAGAATGATGTTGTGAACAACGGCACGATCTATACGAATATGAACAACCTCGTTCTCAACGGCGGTGCCGTCAATGTCACGAGTCCCGACGTCCAGGTGACTGTCGACAACCTGACGGGTGACGGCGGTGCGGTCAATCTTGCTACCGATCTGACGGCTGAGGAAGGTCACCAAGCCGGTACGATCACGGTCACCAAGGCCGACGAGAACACCGACCTGACCGTCAAGCTCAAGAACGCCGACATGACGAAGGATCTGACGGCCGACGACGTCACGCCCGAACAGGCCGCGGCCCTGAACAAGAACGTGCAGGGCGATGTCAAGTCGACCGTGAAGGTTGACGAAGGCATGTACAACGGCGCCTTTGACGTGACGGACGCCGGCTCCACCATCAGCCGCGGGCCCAACAGCGTCATGCAGTCCACGCTCGAACTCGCGGCTGCAGCTCCCCTTGCGCTCAACCGCATTCTCGTCAACGACGTTCACAAGCGCATGGGCGACATCCGCTCCATGAAGACGACCTCCGGCGTCTGGGCGCGTTATGACGGCGGCAAGCTCTCCGGCGACGCGGACCTCGAAAACGACTTCCACACCATTCAGGTCGGTGTCGACACGATGCCGACGGCCGACGCGCCGCGCTTCGGCGTTGCTCTGGCCTACACGATGGGCGACGCCGAATATGCTCGCGGCGAAGCCGACATGGACGCCTTCAGCCTCGCGGCCTACGGACTCTGGATGGGTGAAGCCGGTCAGTTCGTCGACGTCGTGGCTCGTCTCGGCAAGGCTTCGACCGACATGACGGTGGACGGCAGCAAGAAGGGCTCGATGGACAACATCGTCACCGCGCTCTCCGGTGAATTCGGCTGGCGCTTCGACCTGACGAAGTCCTTCTACCTCGAACCGCAGGTTGAACTGGCCTACACTCACGTCGATGCCGACGACCTCGTCCTGTCCGACGGTTCGAACTACCGCTTCGACGACGCCGACAGCTTGATGGGCCGCGCCGGCTTCTCGCTCGGCTTCCAGTGTCCCGAAACGGGCAACTCCGCGTACGTCCGCGTGTCCGCCGTGCATGAATTCATGGGCGACGCCGGCGTCACGGGCGGCAACGGCACCGTCTATGAAATCGACGGCAAGGACACCTGGGTTGAATACGGCCTCGGCGCCAATTTCATTCTGACGAACTCCACCTACCTCTGGGCGGACGTCGAACGTACCAGCGGCGGTTATCTTGACGAAGACTGGCGTGCTACCGTCGGCGTTCGCTACAACTTCTGACGACAGGTCGACCCGTCCGTTCATGACGTGATGAACGGTTCGGTACGTCGGGCGCTCGGCTCCTCACCTCGATGGCCGGGCGCCTTTTCCATCCTAACCCGAACGTCATTCCCGCAGTACTCAGGGACCTGCACGAACGCCTTCGACGCCAATCGACGCGGAGGCGTTTTGTTTACCTTCTCATTTCCTCTTTCCGTGCTCGACGAGCATGGCGTGTGCCGAGAGTCCGTCCTGCGCTTCTTCAAGCGTCGGGAGTGTCTTCTCCTCAAAGACCTTCGCCGCCGTCTCGGCCGTGAGCATGACCGCCTCGGCCGCTGAACGCCGGTCGCCCACAAACCACATCCTTCGTCGCCTCACGCTCGCCTGCACGGGCTCGATCACGAGGTTCTCGAGAAACATCCGCCCGCACCAGAGGTTCGTGGGCGGAAGCAGCGACCAGCCGCCCGTCTCAGCCATGAGGCCAACGAGCTTGTGGGAAGAACTCACGAGAATGCGCCTCGCGGGCCGAACATCCATCGTCCTCAGAATTCGTTCGCTCTCGACCTCGTCCGAACTCCCGCCCGCATACCCGGTGAAGTGCCTCGTGGCGGCAAGGGTCCTCACATCCGTCGTCCTTTCGCCCGCCGCGCGCCCCGCGCAGAGCAGAAAGTCATCGTCATGCAGTAGCGCCCGAGCTCGACCGCATCATCGAAGGCGTCGAGGTGCTCGGCGACGTCTTCGGCGCGAAGGCTGATGCCTTCAGGCACGTCGTCAAGCTCGGCCGCACCTGCTGGCAGGACTCGCTCCCGCACACGCTCGGAGAGGAGTTCGGCGGCTATGCCGCTCTCATGCGGCGTCTGGCCTGCAAGCTCCGTGCCGTGCTTCCGGGGTGCTTTGAGATCTGCATGGGCGGCTCGGCCGTCGGCACGGGGATCGGAGCCGATCCCGGCTACATGGACGCCCTCTACCGCCACCCTTCCGACATCTATGGCGAAGAGGTCCGCCCGACGGCGTCTCTCTTTGACGGCCTGCAGAACGCAGACTTCTTCGTGACGGTCTCGGGGCTCGTCAAGGAGGTCGCGACCTTGCTCTCCAAGATCACCAGGGACCTGCGCCTCATGAGCAGCGGCCCGCGCTCGGGCTTCATGGAGGTCAGGCTGCCGCCCTGAGTCTCGGAAGCTCCATCATGCCGGGCAAGATCAACCCGACGCTTTCCGAGATGGTGATCCAGATCGCCCACCAGGTTGTCGGCAACGACGTCGCCGTCTCCATGGCAACGACGAGGGCGAACTTGACCTCAATGTTTGGGATGCCACCTTCTACAAGTGCCTCTTCGAGAGCATGCAGCTCGTCGGCGACGAACTCGTCATCCTGAGGCGCGACTGCGTCGAGGGCATCGTCGCCTGCGAGGATCGCTGCCCCGCCGAAGCCGAAAGCTCCATCGCGCTCTCGAGCGTCCTCGCAGCCACCTTCGGCTATCCCGAGGGCGTGAAGGTCGCCCACTACTGCGAAGAGCACGGCGTCACCGTGAAGGAGGCCGTCCTCGCCATGGGCCTTCTCAACGAGGCCGACCCCGACCCCATCCTCATGACCGACCCCGAGGCCATGGCTCGCGCCATCGCTGAATTCAGGGCGCGCATCGACGGCTGATGACATTCGACTGAGACGAAGACCGTGTGTCCGGGCCCCTCCGGCGAGGTGCTGCATCCCTCTCCGGTGGGGCCTCCTTCTTTTTAGAAGTCCCGAACGGGATCTCTGTTCTCGAGATTCGACATGGGTCAAATCAGGTAAGGGAAAATTTACACTTCAGCCTTGCATACCGTCGACGCGCCCTGCTTCAGGCCCCATGACATCGGTTGAGAGAGGGTTGAGAGAGGCCTCCGGGGACCGTCATCCTTACAGTCGTACTGCAGTTGCCGGCATGTGGATGTTCTGCAAGCGACTGTCATGCAGGCACTGTGAGGAGGCTGGTTTTCTCATATGTTCTGAAGGGGCCTCCGGAGAGCATACTTGTCCTGGATTTGTCTCAATGAGTACACTTCCGTATTCAGGCAGGCGGGCAGGCTCATTTTCTGCTCCACTTTTGCGTGCCTTCCTCTGCGCGAATTCTCTCATGGATTCAAGAGCTTTCGGTTCTGTTATGAGCAAAGAAACGCTAGGGTTATCCCCTTACGCAAGGAAGGGAAAAGTAGTGCATTCTTCTCAAGAGGCTGTCCGATCCACCTGCCTCCGGTGACGGGACATCCTCACGCGCTCCGTCGGCACTCTTCCTTTCGACAGAGCTGCGCCCCTCCCTCAACCATCGGGAGGGCTGCCTGCTCATGAAGCATGGCATCGTTTGGCCCGGAGCGCCTCCAGTCAAGGCGCCGGGCCTTCTTTTTTTTCGGGACTTCCTCGAGGGTCATCTCATCCGCCAACGGTTGACGGCTGTTCCTGTTCTTCACACACATTTCCACCCGTCGTCCTTTCGGGTCGACACGGGAACGGTCGATGAACCCTACGCCGTCGGCTTGAGCTGCGCCTCGTGCTGCAGGTTCGCCCGGGTACCGGGCTTCGCCGTCAAGGACCTGATCGTTCAGGGCTGATTTACCGGACTGATCCACATGCACGCGGGTCCCGCTTCCGGATTGGATACGGGACCCACGGCGTTGGGGACATGCCCGGACGTCGAAAAGGCCGCACGTCCCTGTGGAGAGATGCGGCCTTCCTGAATGCGCTGTAGGAACGGGGGGTCCCTGCGACTTCGTTAGAAGTGGTAGGAAACGCCGGCACCGAAGCCGTAGGCGATGTCGCCGTCAACCATCGGGCTGTCCTTGATTTCCTTGGAGAGGGAGCGGACCGTGCCTTCAGCGTAGATGCTGAACTTTTCGGAGATGCGGTAGTCGCCGATCAGACGGAAGTACGGGGAGACGCCTGCATCGGCGCTGTAGGCGTCGAGGCCGCTGCGCTTGGATTCGGCGTGGGAGATGCCGTAGTAGTAGTCGTTGAACTTTTCGCTCGTGAAGAGAACGCCGACCTGCGGGGTGACGCCGAAGCCGGCCACGTCGAAGCGCTTCATCCAGCTCACGTCGCTCATGAAGCCCTCGGACTTGCCGGAGATGTCGGCGCCGATGCTGGCCGTGATCTGGCCGAGCTGGCTGCGCCAGGCGTACGTGACGTTGGCGAAGAAGGATCCGTCGCGGTCGTCGAGCTTCTTCATCCGGGCGTCGTCCGAGTCACCGGCGTCAAAGCCGAGTCCCATGTAGGCGACGCCGAGCATCAGGCGGTGGGCGTCGGTCTTGACGAGGAAGCCGCCGGCTTCGAGACCCTTGAAGTAGAAGTGATCGGTTTCAACGTCGACTGCGGGGATCGGCCAGACCTGAGCGTCCGTGTCGCGGTAGCCGCCGTCCCAGACGTGAACGCCAAGACCGGCGGAACCGGTGAATTCGGCGTGGGCGGGAACGGCGAAGGCGGCGCACACGGCGCCGAGAACGGTGGCGGTCTTGAACTTGCTGGCAAGCTTCATGATGTATGTCTTCTTTTGTGGTTTCTTGTGGATTGGAAATCCTAAACCCCTGTCGCACTGCGTCAGGGAGGTATTTGCTGAATGAACGTTTGTTCAGTGAGGCGACACTATACAGCAACGGCGTCTCTCGTACAAAGACGACGAAATGCCGAGAATGCCCTTCCCCCGCTCGTGAAGCGCCGTCGGCTTCACGTTGACTACAGCGGGAATCACGAATCGGACGTCTTCCCCTCTGCGAGAGGCTCCGGCAGTAGATCGGCCTGTTTTCAGCGCCAGTCTGGATCCCGGAACTAAGGGATTTCCCCTAGCTTGCACAATTCCTGCTTGCGGCGTGACTTTTTTGCCACACGTCCAATTCAAGAACTTTGGGCAAGTCGTTGAGAGAAACGGGCAATGACACCAAAGCCGTGAGGTGCAGAATTCCCTGCATGAAGGAGGGCGGGCCGAGTGCCGGAGCCGTCCGCAACGCACACACCACGAACAAGGAGACCGGCTCATGCAGTCCTTCACCTACCATTAACCCACGAAGCTTCATTTCGGCGTCGGCGCCGTGGCCGACCACATGGCTGACGAACTTACCTCACGCAGGTATAAAACGGCGCTCGTCGTCACGGGCGGCGGCAGCGTGCGCCGCAACGGGGAGCTCGACGCAGTTCTCAAGGCCCTTGAAGCTGCAGGCGTTCGTGTCGTCGAGTTTTCAGGGATTGAGCCCAATCCGCGCGTGACGTCGGTTGACCGCGCTGCTGCCCTCTGCCGCGCTGAAGGCGTGGATCTCGTAGTTGCCGTCGGCGGCGGTCTGACGATGGACGCCTCAAAGGCGATCTGCGCGGCGGCCGGACATGACGGACCTGCCTGGGAGCTCGTGCTCGACAACAGTCTCGTGAAAGACGCCCTTCCCCTCATGACCGTCAACACCATCGCGGCCACGGGGAGCGAATACGACAACAGTGCGGTCATCTCGAACATCGAGACCAACGAGAAG
>UMII01056172.1_pt1 | contig 10023 bp, 10 predicted proteins | sample 1965731 | NCBI WGS metagenome assembly UMII01 (sample SAMEA4836118, study PRJEB28245) | human gut metagenome | biome: gut microbiome; material: fecal sample | place: Denmark | collected 2008
AGAAACGGTCGCTTTTGGGGAAGCCGTAAAAGCAGAGAAAAGTTCGGATATGAGTGCGCGAGGTGCACCCGGTGCCGAAGGAAAAAACCGCCATCGACCGTACCATGACACTGGGCGAGCTGAACCACAGCCGCAGCCCGCTGTGCTGGCTGATTTCCGGGGTGCTGACCCTGCTGCTGCGCTCCGGCGAGAAGCGGGGCAAACCTAACCTGAACATCCTGTTCCAGTACAATATGCCCCTGCGCGGACTGGCGCAGATGACCGGCGGCATCTCCATGGTGATCTTCTTCTTTGTGAATAAGATCATCTTTCCGGAAGGCGAGGCACAAAAGGCAAACTGACCCCGCCCAGAGGCTGTACCCTACGCTATTTTCTATCCTTCATAATTCTTCTTTTTATAACAGCTTCCCCGAAAGACCCTTGAGAGGGTTCCTTCGGGGAAGTTTGTTTTTTGGAAAAAACGACCTGCATTCTTCTGTGGAATGCGGCTGGGCGCCATGGGGCGGAAGAGTGAGGACAAAACAAAAACAGGGTGCGCCCCTGAATAGGACGCACCCTGCAAAAATCCACACATGATAAGTAAGACAGGGAGTTCCCCATCGGGAACTTCCTGTTTTTCTTTGCTGGGGGTGTGATGAGTCTGTTCTGCCTGCCATGCGGCAAGCTCGCGTTTGCGCTGTGCTTCGCAAACGCGAACTTTTGAAAACACGTCACTTTCGGTAGCTTGCAAGAAAACACGGTGAAAACTTTGGCAAAAAGAGAGAGAACTGGACGGTGCCAGCCCTCTTGACAAGGTTCTTCTACGAAATGTTGTTCCATCCCGGTTTTGTCCCGGTTTCAAAAAGGGCTTGCATTCGATTATATACCATGCTATAATGCTCCCAGAAATTGAATCAAGAATCTTCAGGGCAGGGTGCGATTCCCTACCGGTGGTACAGCCCACGAGCCGCAAGGCATGATTCGGTGAAACTCCGAAGCCGACAGTACAGTCTGGATGAAAGAAGATAGGAAAGCATAGAGAAACCACAAGATTTCTGTGCTCATGGAAGTTGCTCTGAGATGCGTTTGCATTTCAGAGCTTTCTTTTTGCGCAGGAGATACTGCACCTGTTTGCCTTGCCCTGAACAATCTGGTTCGGGGCTTTTTTATTTGGAGACAGAGAGATGAACGATACAGAGTATATGCGTCTTGCCTTAGAACTGGCTAAAAAAGGATGCGGATGGACATCCCCAAATCCGATGGTGGGTGCTGTCATTGTAAAAGATGGTCAGATCATCGGGCAGGGATGGCATGAACGGTATGGCCAGCCCCATGCGGAGCGAAATGCGTTAGCATCCTGCGCTGTTGACCCCGAAGGGGCAACGATGTATGTGACGCTGGAGCCCTGCTGTCATTTTGGGAAACAGCCGCCGTGTGTGAATGCTATTCTGGAAGCGGGCATCAGCCGGGTCGTAGTGGGGTCGGCAGACCCAAACCCGCTGGTGTCGGGAAAAGGAATTGCTGCTTTGCGGGTGCAGGGGGTAGCGGTGACGGAAGGCGTTTTGCGGGAAGAATGCGACGCACTCAATCGGATATTCTTCCATTTTATAACGACAAAACGCCCGTTTGTTTCTATGAAGTATGCCATGACAATGGACGGAAAAATTGCCACAGTTACGGGCGCATCCAAATGGATTACAAGGGAAGCTGCCCGAGCGGATGTTCAACAACAGCGGCATCGTTTCAGCGGAATCATGGTCGGTGTCGGAACCATTCTTGCCGATGATCCCTTATTGACCTGCCGCATGGAGAACGGAAAAAATCCAGTTCGCATCGTCTGCGATACTCAGCTGCGGACACCATTGCAAGCACAGGTGGTCGCAACAGCAAAACAGATCCCGACCATCCTTGCGACCTGCTGCGCCGACCCGAAACGGCAGGCGATATATCGACAGGCTGGGTGCCGGGTGATTTGTCTGGACAAAAGGAACGGTCACATTGACCTTGTACAACTTATGGAAAAACTTGGTCAGGAACAAATCGACAGCATTCTTCTGGAAGGCGGAGGGACACTGAACTGGGCAGCACTGGAAAGCGGCGTTGTTCAACAGGTGCAGGCGTACATTGCCCCAAAGCTGTTCGGCGGACAGGAAGCAAAAACACCGGTGGAAGGTGCAGGAGTTCATGTGCCGAGTGCAGCATTCCGGCTGAAAAACAGCAGCCTGACCCATCTTGGCGAGGATATTCTGATTGAAAGCGAGGTCGAGTATCCATGTTCACTGGAATTATAGAAGAAGTCGGAGCCATAAAGCAGATCACGCATGGGCAGCATTCGGAAGTGCTGAACATTCAGGCACGGACCGTTCTGGAAAACACAAAAATCGGTGACAGCATCGCAGTGAATGGCATCTGCCTGACCGTTACCCGGCTTTTTGCAGACAGCTTTTCTGCCGATGTTATGCATGAAACCCTGAACCGCTCCTCTCTTGCAGGTCTTATGGTCGGGAGCAGGGTCAATCTGGAACGGGCAATGGCTGCGGATGGACGGTTCGGCGGGCATATTGTGGCGGGTCATGTGGATGGCACCGGGTGCATCCTGCGAATCGAAAAAGACGACAATGCGGTCTGGTTTACCATCCATGCGGAACCGAATCTTTTGCGCTATGTCGTGGAAAAAGGCTCCATCGCGGTCGATGGTATAAGCTTGACGGTGGCAGAAGTCAGTTCGGATGCGTTTTCAGTGTCCACCATCCCTCACACCGTCAGCTGTACAAATCTGTGTCAAAGGCACAAAAACGATGTGGTAAATCTGGAGACCGACATCCTTGGCAAGTATGTCGAAAAGCTGTTTCAGCCGATACCGCAGGAACACCGGCAAAGCTCTGTCACGAAAGAAATGCTGATACGCTACGGATTTGAATAAGGAGAAACAACAATGAGATTCAATACCATTCCGGAAGCTCTGGAAGATTTGAGACAAGGCAAGATCATTTTGGTGACGGATGACCCGGAACGCGAAAACGAGGGCGATTTTATCTGTGCCGCTGAGTTTGCGACAACAGAAAATGTCAATTTCATGGCGACCCACGGCAAAGGTCTGATCTGTATGCCGATGTCGGAAGCCTTTGTACAGAAGCTGAAGTTTCCGCAGATGGTTCGGCATAACACGGACAACCATGAAACCGCCTTTACCGTGTCCATCGACCATATTTCAACCACGACCGGCATTTCTGCTGCGGAACGCTCTATTACCGCGCTGGCCTGTGTAGCAGAAGACGCAAAAGCAGAAGATTTCCGGCGACCGGGTCATATGTTCCCACTTTTAGCAAGGAAAAATGGTGTTCTGGAACGGAACGGCCACACAGAAGCCACCGTAGACCTGTGCCGTCTGGCAGGGCTGAAAGAGTGCGGGCTTTGCTGCGAGATCATGAGGGACGATGGCACTATGATGCGCACGGAGGAACTTGCACAGCTGGCAGAACGATTCCAAATCAAATTCATCACCATCCAAGCCTTGCAAGAGTACCGTAAGTGTCACGAAAAGCTGGTCGATCAGGTGGCTGCCGTAAATCTACCGACAAAATACGGCGACTTCCGCGCATACGGTTTTGTGAGCCGCCTGAACGGAGAGCATCACATCGCATTGGTAAAAGGTGAAATCGGTGATGGCCGGGATGTCCTGTGTCGGGTGCATTCGGAATGTCTGACGGGTGATACGTTCGGTTCGCTGCGCTGCGATTGCGGACAGCAGTTGGCTGCGGCGATGACGCAAATTGAAAAGGAGGGGCGTGGCATCCTGCTCTATATGCGGCAGGAAGGGCGCGGTATCGGTCTCATAAATAAGCTGCGTGCCTACGAGTTGCAGGAACAGGGCATGGATACCCTGGAAGCCAACCTCGCCCTTGGTTTCCATGGGGATGAACGGGAGTATTATATGGGAGCACAGATTTTGCGGGAGCTGGGAGCACATAGTTTGCGCCTGTTGACCAATAATCCGGATAAGGTATACCAACTTTCCGAGTTTGGTCTGGAGATTACAGAACGTGTCCCAATTCAGATGACTGCGACCGCGCACGACCTGTTCTATCTGAAAACCAAGCAGGCAAGAATGGGACATATCCTGAGTTATTAAGGAAAAGAGGGATTTTACAATGAAATCATTTGAAGGAAAACTGATTGCACAAAACATCCGGGTCGGTATCGTTGCTGCACGATTCAACGAGTTCATCACCTCAAGGCTCCTTGGCGGGGCAATGGATGCACTCCTCCGGCACGATGTGAGCGAGGACGATGTTCATGTCGCATGGGTGCCGGGAGCGTTTGAAATTCCGCTGGTTGCTTCCAAAATGGCAAAAAGCGGAAAGTACGATGCTGTGATTTGCCTTGGCGCAGTGATTCGCGGCTCTACCAGCCATTACGACTACGTCTGCAACGAAGTCTCAAAAGGCATCGCAGCAGTTTCGCTGGAAAGCGGTATTCCTGTTTTATTTGGCGTTCTGACGACTGAAAATATCGAGCAGGCAATCGAGCGGGCAGGTACGAAAGCCGGAAACAAGGGCTATGACTGTGCGGTCAGCGCCATCGAAATGGTCAATCTGATCCGCGAAATGGATGCAGAGTAACGGTGACACAGGAGCCTTCCATGATTGTGATACGAGCGAACACCCCGGACCAGGTACTGGAGCAAACGATTCTGAGCCTTTTGCAACAGGCGCAGATTGAGGCGGAGCAGATCACATTCTGCGCAAAGAAAAAACTGGAACTGCCGGGATTGGTGATTGACAACACCCGACATGAAATTTCAGCCAACGGCAGAAATATTTCGTTGACACGTCTTGAATCCGACCTGTTGTGGGTGCTGGCAGTCTGCGAAGGAACGACGCTCTCTAAAAAAGAGCTTTTTGATGCTGTATGGGGAAAGGATTGCGCTGATACCTTAAAAGTGGTTGGCAATACCGTTTCCAATCTCCGAAAGAAGCTGGCATTCTGCGGGCTGGACGGATGTCTTTGCACAGTTGGTGGAGGGTATGCTTTTCGTTACGTTCTGGCAGAGCAGGGAAAAGCCCATTCCAATACTGTCCCGACAATGGTATCCTGTTGCCCAAAGGAGCTGAGAGAAAATGACCCGAATCTTGTTCATCTGTCTGGGGAATATCTGCCGTAGTCCCATGGCGGAATTTGTTATGAAAGACCTTGTGGAAAAAGCCGGTATTGCAGAAAAATTTGAAATCGCCTCCGCTGCGACCAGTGCGGAAGAAGTGGGCAACCCGGTCTATCCACCCGCTCGGCAAAAATTGGCAGACCATGCCATTTCCTGTGCAGGCAAAACGGCGCGTCAGATGACACGGCAGGATTATGATACCTATGATTATCTGGTTGCAATGGATCGAAGCAACCTGCGGGATATGGCTCGTTTTGTAGGGAACGACCCGTTGCACAAGGTCTCCCTCCTGATGTCGTATACCAGTACGCCGCACGATGTGGCCGACCCGTGGTTTACTGGAAATTTCGAGGACACATGGCGGGATGTACTGGCAGGTTGCACGGCGTTGTTAGAGAGGCTGTGCCAATAAAAGAAACAACTGGGTGTATCATCGTTCAGATGAAGCATCCAGCTGTTTTTGATTTAATCTTCTAGCCTGCCGGGGTCGTATAGCTTTTTACATCAGAAGTTGTTGGAAAATCAACCCTGGATGCGGGTCTGCATCAGATGGTCCGGGGTGTAGGCATCGGATAAGGTACCGTTCATGCTGGCGGCATAGTAATACAGGGCTGTCCAGGATTTCAGTTCATAGCTGGTGCCCTCCAGCACACCCTTGCCGCGGCAATAAGGAGCCCAGAACCGGTAGTATTCCTCCGATTTGTTGTCGGAGGGAACATCCATGTAGGTGCCGGTGGCCTCATCGTAGGGGGCAAAGGGAAGCGCCTGCCCTGTGGCCATTTTGCTGGCCCAGGGCAGCAGACTCACCAAGTTCTGGGAGGATTCAAAGGTGAACGAGGTGGAGTAGGCTTTGTGGAAGTCCAGAGGCTGCCAGCTGTCGCTCTCCGGGAAATAGACTTCGATGCTGGAAACATCACAGGAGATCTGCCCGTCAGAAATGTGATAGCGGTAGCGCAGATTTCCGGTGTGGAGGGTGCCGGCACCGCCGTAGGTCCGGCCCTGAGGGGTGACACCGGAGCACGCAGCATCAAAGACACAGATGGATGCCAGCTGTGCACCGGACAAGTCGCAGACCACCAGACTGGAGCCCGCGCTGTGGTCGATCGCCGATTCACCGGTGGATTGCTCGTTGAAGGCGTCCGCGACGGTAAAGTCACCCTGATACAGCGCAGTGCGGACGTAGCCGCCGAACACGAAGGATACCTGAGAGCCGGAGGCATAATTGAAGGAATCACAGATAAAGGCAGTGACAGGAGACTGGATGTAGGTGTATCCGATGGCCTTTCCGTCTTCGTACTGGATATAGTCGTAGCCGGTGGGGATGGTCATCACCACGCTGTCCGGCGTTACATCGTCCAGACCCAGCTTGGAGAAATAGCCGTCCGGTGCCGTCAGGTCTGCGTCGTAGCGGGCCAGAAGATCCTGCATACTCCGGTATGCCAGAGCTTCCGGTGACAGATCCCGGGGATCCTCGTAGTCGTATGCCTTCGTCAGCTCATAGCAGCAGGTCTCCTCTGGCACCCAGGTCCAGCCGGCAGATGTTTTTTGCAGGCTCAGCACGCCCAGGTTTTGAGCATAGCAGCCGGTGGAGGTCATGATCACGCCGTTTTCCACGATGGGTTGGTCATAGGCGAGATGGTCGTGAGCGTTCTGGATCACGTCCAGGAAGCCTTCCTGAGCCTGCGCGGTGGCCCGGTCCTCTTCCATGCCGCAGTGGCTGATGGCAATGACCAGGTCGCAGCCCTTCTCCTCCTTGAGGAAACGGGCATAGACTCTGGCAACCTCGGCACAGTCCATCCGGGTCAGGTCCGAGTTCTTGCAGTAGCCGTAGGACTCCTCGCCTTCCAGGGCAAACAGACCCACCCTGTAGCCTGCTACCTGGCGGATGGCGTAGTTTTTGGCTCCGGTCTTGGCATAGGCCCCGGCACCAAAAGCATTGGTGCTCAGGTCATTGGGGCGGATGTCGGCGCTGGTATAAGAGATCGGCTCGCCGTTGGCGTTGTATTTGATGAACATATTGGATACCAGCAACTGGGGCAGTTTGTGGTAGACCCCGTAGCGCAGCCGGTTTTTCCGGGCGTTGACCCAGGAGTTTTCGACGGCCTGATCGCCCACGTCGAATTCGTGGTTGCCCAGGGTGCAGAAATCTACCTGCATTTCGGCCAGGGCCAGGATCTCCCAGCCCTTTTGATAGCCGTCCTGGTAAGGAGTTCCCTGGGAGTAGTCACCACCGTCCAAGGTCAGGGTTTTGCCAAAGGCTCTCCGCCGCACCTTGGCCTGGGCAGCGGCCATTCGCGCCACGCCGCCGGTGATCCGGGTAGAGCCGTCCGTACTCATGATCTTAGAAGTACCCAGATTGGAGTGGATATCGTTGCTGAGCAAAAGCACGATGTCGCCCTGGTAGGGGGCCAGGTCCTGGGCAGAGGGCCAGCCGCAGCCCATCAGGGCAGGGGTCATGGCAGCACCTGCGGTGGTGGCGGCTGCCAGTTTCAAAAAGCTCTTTCGGGAAATCTTTTTCATGGTCCGATTCTCCTTTTTCTGCGTGGTGTTTTGATTCCATCGGATGTCAGTATACCGGGTCCTGTGTAAAACTTGAAACCGACGGAGGGTAAAATCTGCATAAAAAACACGGATTTATCGGTCCCTGCGAGGGGGGCAGAGGGCGTTCTTCCACCGGCAGGGCTCTGGCTGCCGGCAGCCAGAGCCCTGCAAAAGAAAAAGACGCACCACAAGCCGAAAGGGGCTGTTGTGCGTCTCTCATTCTCTCACGCAGAACCTATATGGAATCCTTGTATCTCATACTATAGCAAGACTTTCAACAAAAGTCAACACATTGCCTTGTTTTTTGATTAAATGTTGAAAATATTTTGGCTTTTGCAATATGGGCAAGGCCGGACCCTGTGAGCGTGAAAAACCTTCAGCTGTTTCCCAATGGACACGAATCGACAAAAATGAAGGAAAAATCACCAGCTCGGCTGGTGGATGTTTATTGTGTGCAAGGGCAATTGTTGCCAATTTTCACAGATTGCGCTATACTGATTCCGAAAAGTTTTTGTGAAGGGGAGAACCGGATGCTGCGCTGTGCGATCGTGGAGGACAGCCCCAGAGAGCTGGAACATCTGAAAGAATGCCTTGCCCGCTACTCGGCAGAGCGGGATATCCCGCTGGAGACCACGGCCTTCGGGGATGCGGCGTCGTTTCTGGAACATTACCGTGCCGACTATGACATCGTGTTCATGGACATTGAGCTGCCGGGCATCAACGGCATGGAGGCAGCCCACCGCCTGCGGGAGATCGACCGGCAGGTCATCCTGATCTTTGTGACCAACATGGCCCAGTTTGCGGTCAAGGGCTATGAGGTGGATGCGCTGGACTACATCATCAAGCCTGCCCAGTATGGGCCGCTGAGCATCAAGCTGGACCGTGCGGCCCAGCGCTGGCGCGCCGCCGCCGAGAGCGTGATGGTGGCCCTGCCCGCCGGCACCCAGCGGCTGTTGCTGTGGGAGATCTATTACATCGAGGTGCAGGGCCACAAGCTGACCTATCACACCGAAAAAGGCCAGCTGCCGGGCACCGGAACCTTGCAGGACGCCGAACAGCGGCTGCACGGCAAGGGCTTCCTGCGCTGCAACAAGTGCTATCTGGTCAACCAGAAGCACATCCAGACCGTCACCGGCAGCGACGTGGTGCTTTCCAACGGGGAGAAGCTGCAGATCAGCCGTCTGCGCAAAAAGGAATTCATGGAGGAGCTGGCCCGCAGCATGGGCAATGAATTTGTGCTATGAGTACGGTCATCGATCTGTTTGAACGCCACGGCTATGTGCTGGAACTGTTGGCGTGCGTGGCGGCCACTACCTGGAAGCTGGAGCGGCAGGAGCGCTTTGCGGTGCGGCTGACCGGCATCCTGCTGGCGGAGGTCTGCTTTACCATCGTGTGGGAGCAGGTGCCCCACAACCTCTACACCGAGTCGCTGCGCACCTTTCTGCTGTGGAGCATCGCGGCGGTGGGCATCCGGCTGTGCTTCCGCATCGCGGCAGCGTGGGCGGTGTTCTACGCCACGGCTGCGGGCACCATGCAGCACATCATCTACCGGGGGGCCAAGCTGCTGCAGAATGCGGTGTATCACATGGACCGGCAGTACTGGGCCTGGAGCCGGTGGGTCTATCTGGGCCTTTTCGTGCTGCTGTTCGCGGTGTGCTGCCTGACCCTCACCCGGCGGCTGCACAGCCGCAATCTGGGCACACTGCCCGGGCGCACGATGACTTTTATCATGGTGGGCTACCAGCTGAGCATGAACATCTTCGTCAACCTGTTCAACGCCTTTAGTGTGGACGGTGCCCCGCGCATCTTTACTACCTACAGCGTCTACGACGAGGTGACCACCATCCTGCTGTTCTTCCTGCTGTGTGAGATCCTGCAGCGCAGCGACGCCGAGTGGGACAACATGGTGCTGCAGCAGATGATGCGCCAGCAGCGCCAGCAGATGGAGCTGTCCAAGGAGACGGTGGAGCTCATCAACATCAAGTGCCATGACATCCGCAAGCAGCTGTACACGCTGGGCAGCCGGGTTCCGACCGAGGAGCTGGACGAGCTGAAAAAGGCGGTGGATATCTACGGCTCCACGGTCAAGACCGGCAACGAGACGTTGGACGTGCTGCTGGCGGAGCGCTCCATCGTGTGCAAGGGCCGCGGCATCCAGCTGGATTACATCGCCGACGGTGCAAAGCTGGACTTCCTGAAGCCCGGCGAGGTGTACTCGCTGTTCGGCAACGCGCTGGACAACGCCATCGAGGCGGTGACCCCGCTGGAGCCGGACCGCCGCTACATCGGCCTGCAGGTGCGGGCCGAGCGGGGCATGCTGCTCATCCGCATGGAGAACTGCG
>UMII01053603.1_pt1 | contig 10021 bp, 8 predicted proteins | sample 1965731 | NCBI WGS metagenome assembly UMII01 (sample SAMEA4836118, study PRJEB28245) | human gut metagenome | biome: gut microbiome; material: fecal sample | place: Denmark | collected 2008
CGGCGGAGGTGGTCAAATCCCGGTTCCTGAAGCTGAACAGTTCTCACATCGAGTATGTGTTAGACCGTATGCGGGAGAACACCACCTATGTCCGCAACATCAAGAAATATCTGCTGGCTGCCCTGTATAACGCCCCGACCACCATCGTCAGCTACTATGCGTCCCTGGTGAACCACGACCTGTACGGCAGCGGAGGAAGGAGGTAATCACTCATGCAGGAAGAAGTCACCCAGCGCACCGTTGCCCTCTGTGTGGAGGCCACCAAGCTCTCCGCCGGGATGCTGCAACAGGCCGTGAAAAAAGTGCTGGACGAAATGCAGAAAGGCGTGACCGACCACAAGACCAAGCTGCACCACGGAAAACAGACCCTTCGGCAGTTGATGAAGCACAACACCGGCGTTTCCAATATCGAGATCACCGACCAGAACATCCGGGCCTTTTCCGCCACCGCCAAGAAATACGGAATTGACTTCGCGCTGAAAAAGGACACCAGCGGAGAGATACCCCGCTATCTAGTGTTCTTCAAGGGCCGGGATGCCGACGTTATCACGGCGGCCTTCTGGGAGTTCTCCGCAAAGAACCTGGAGAAAGAGAAAAAGCCTCCAGACTTTGCAGAAACCCCCTGCGGTGAACACCAGGACACACCACGCCAAAACGGAGTTTGTCACCAACGCCACCATCGAGAAGATCATCAAACTTCTCCGCTGTGCCTTCAAACAGGCGGTTCGGTGGGAGCTGGTTGCCAAGAACCCCTTTGACAATGTGGTGCTGGCCAAAGTGGAATACAAGAAGCGGGACATCTGGACCGCCGATATGATCCGCACCGCCCTGGATCAGTGTACGGATAGCAAACTCTATGTGGCAATGAACCTGGCCTTTGCCTGTTCGCTGCGCATGGGCGAGATTCTGGGGCTGACCTGGAGCAATGTCTACATCTCCGATGAAGAAATCGCTGATGACAACGCCTATGTCTACATCGACAAGGAGCTGGCGCGGGCCTCCAAGCGAGCCATTGAGATGCTGGAGCAAAAGGACATCTACCATGTGTTCACACCCCTGTTTCCCAACACCAGCACCCGGATTATCCTAAAGAAGCCCAAGACCGATTCCAGCATCCGCAAGGTATGGCTGCCCAAGACTCTGGCTTACATCCTGCGGGAATGGAAATCCGCGCAAGACGAGCTGCGAGCACTGCTCCGTGACGAGTATCAGGACTTCGATCTGGTGGTGGCACTTCCCAATGGACGGCCCTGCGAGGATCGAATCATCCTCAAAGAGTTTGCAAAGCTCCGTGAGGACGCAGGGCTGCCGAAGGTGGTTTTTCACTCGCTCCGTCATTCGAGTTACCACCTATAAGCTGAAACTGAACCACGGCGATCTGAAAGCGACACAAAGCGATACGGGACATTCCGAAACCGACATGATTACCAAGGTATATGCGCATATTCTGGACGAGGATAGAAAGGTCAATGCGCAGAAATTTGAAAAAGCGTTTTATTTCGCGCGTGATCTTCGTAATGTTCGTCCGCCGGAAGAATCGGCAAAATCTGAGCCTGCAGCACCGGATATTGCAAGTCTTGTGGAGCAGCTGCAGAAATCACCGGAGCTGGCAAGTGCGCTTGCGGCCCTGATTGCAGGTAACGCGGCGGCAAGATGATCCGAAAAGCAGATTAGCAAATTTCCGAAAAAGCGTTCGAGTACAATTAGCAAATATGCAGCATACAATGCATAAAACTGTCGAGGGCAGTCATTATGGTGCAAATAGAAACTGCAACAAAAAACCGCTGCAAACCATCAAAAACGGCTTGCAACGGTATAAATGGTGTCCCAGGAGGGAGTTGAACCCTCGGCGTTTCGCTTAGGAGGCGAACCCTCTATCCAACTGAGGTACTGAGACAAATGAAAAAATATGAAGTTTTCACAGGAAAAAGAACAAGAAGCATCCGATAATTATGAGCCTTTAGATTAAATTTTCCAGTATTACTCTACCAATCAACCGTGAATTTTCGTCTCTTCGTTATCCTTTATACGCGCGATAGAGGAACACCACAATCTGCGCACGCGTGCAAGTGCTGTTCGGTGCAAACAGGTATCGCCGATGCCGCTAGCAATATCCTTCTCAACGACTCACTCGACCGCCCCGTAATAATAGGCAATCATTCGGCATGTCGTAGAAGAAATTCTGCACACTGGTCTTCCTTAAAGGCTACTTTGACGATGACTGTGCCGTGCGCAATCGAGCAGTGCTGCTGCCATGATCGCATTCGCGCCACCTATGCATACAGTGTACAATTCTCCGCCTTGTTATAATCGTTGGTCTTTTTTCATTGCTGTCGCCATCACCGGCATCATACCAACCGACAAAGACGCTGCCTCACCGTGTCGGCATAAGGTTCAGAGCAAGCGCCTCATAGATGACAGTCTGGTCTTTGACGTTACCTCACTGCTGCTGTTGAAATCGAAAGTTATGTAGGTGCTGATGCATTCCCCTTTCGCCTGCTGCTCGAAGTATACTCAGAATTTTGATTTCAGGTATCAAAAAAAGCACCTTCACGTCGTGCATTTTTTTGATACCACTGCCTTTCCATACGACTTTCCATTTTCGGGGTTGCCTACCCGGATGTTTTCTAAGTGCTCGAAAAAGTATAAAAAACCGCTGATTTCCTACGAAATCAGCGGTTAAACATGGTTGCGGGGACAGGACTTGAACCTGCGGCCTCCGGGTTATGAGCCCGACGAGCTACCAACTGCTCTACCCCGCGATATAGATTTTATCGCAACTCTCTCTCAGAGTGCTTATATACTATACCATAGGATAGCGCAGTTGTCAAGCATAATTTCCAATTTTCTATTCGACAAATTCAGTCTTTTATCTCGCTGTCCTCTGCGGGCAGCAGATCCGGCAGTTCAAACCAGAAGCAGATACCGCCTTCGACGTTCTCCGCGCCGCAGGCGCCGTGCAGGGTATCCGCGATGGCGCGGACAAGCGACAGACCGATGCCGGTGCCGCCGGCCTCTCGGGTGCGGGCGCGGTCGGTACGGTAGAATTTCTCCCAGATTTTCGGCAGCTCCTCCTCCGGCAGACCTTCACCTTCATTGAACACGGACAGGCGCACGCTGTTTCCGGTTCTTGCCGCCGAAATCTCAATGTGCTTGCCCTCGGGCGTGTAGCGGATGGCGTTAGACAGGTAATTCATCAGCACCTGATCGAGCAGATCACCGTCCGTGCGGACCGTAATATGCGTGTTATCATATTCCACGGTCAGACCTCGGTTTTCACACAAAACAGCGGTTTTGCGCACCGCTTCCGCACAAAGTGCATACAGATCAATATCCTCGTCGAACGTCTGCTCTGCACCAAGCTCCAGCCGTGAAAGACTGAGCAGCTGCATGACCAGCTTGTTCATGTGGTCGGCCTCATCGGCGATGGTGTCGCAATAGAACTTGCGGTCCTCGGGGTCATCGGCCACGCCAGCCGTCAGGCCCTCGGCATAGCCCTGAATGAGCGCGATCGGCGTTTTCAGCTCATGCGACACGTTGACGATAAACTCCTGCCGCATATTGTCGATACGCTCCTTCTCCTCGATCTCCTGCGCCAGCTGATCATTGGACTCCTTCAGCTCACCGATCGCCTGCTCCAAATACGCAGACAGACGGTTGAGCGACTGTCCCAACTGGTCAATCTCATCGCCGTCCTCCTTGCCGGTGTACTGCATAGAGAAATCCAGCTCACTCATTCGGTCGGCCAGTCCCGCCATTTGAATAAGCGGGCGCGTAAACTGACGCGAGATAACATAGCCGCACCCCAGACAAATCAGCAGCGCACAGCCGCCGGCAATCAGCAGAAACACCAGATTCAGCGAAGAATTCTGTTCGATATACGCATAGGGCATATATGCGATCAGATATTCACCGTGTTCCGCATTCAGCACGCCGATCAGACATAAATACTGGTCATTATCGCGCAGACTGATCGTCATAAAGCGGTATTCGTTTTTACCCAAATCTACCCAGTCTCGATTCTGGACCACGGATGCCAGCACCGCAAAGCTGCGGAACTTCTGCTCCATGTGCCCAAAATCAAACCCTACGTCGCCCTCCTGCATGGCAGACGAGGTAATCACATCGCCGTTATCGGTCACCACCGCCAGACGAATGGCACTGCGGCTCTCATAGCTGTCCAGCAGCGCGGCAACATCCGAGGAATCACTCGCGTAGCTGGTGCAGATGCTACCGTAGGCATCGCGCAGCTCGCTTCGGCGTGTCATCATATAGTAATCCTGATAGAAAAACACGTTGAGCAGCACCAGAATACCGATAAACACCAGCGCGATAATGCTGATCGCGGCAAAAAACTTAAACCGGATTGACCGATGCTTCAGCTTCATACCTCAAAGCGGTAACCGTAGCCGCGCACGGTTTCGATCATGGTGCCGCACTCCCCAAGCTTGGCGCGCAGCTTTTTGACGTGCGTATCCACAGTACGCAGGTCGCCGAAGTAGTCGTAACCCCAGACAGCATTGAGGATGCTCTCGCGCGACAGCGCAATCGCGCGGTTATTTTTGAAGTAGATGAGCAGCTCGTACTCCTTGGGGGTCAGGTCGATCGGCTTGTTCTCCACCATGACCTCACGGCGCAGCTCATTGACCGACAGCTTGCCAAGCTGTTCGAGCGGTGCACCGGCGCGGCCTTCTCGTTTGAGCAGTGTGCGCACGCGGGCCGCCAGCACGATCGGCGAAAACGGCTTGGTGACGTAATCGTCCGCACCGCCTTCCAGGCCACGCACCTGATCCGCGTCCTCGGCACGGGCGGTGAGCAGCATAACCGGCAGGTGGGTTTCGCCGTGCTCCTGCTCGCGCAGCTCCCGCAGGACTTCAAAACCGTCCATCCCCGGCATCATCACGTCCAGAATGGCCATATCCAGTCCCGGACGGCGGTTCTCCAGAATATTCAGCGCTTCCTTTCCATCGGCGGCTTCGACGATGGTATGACCGTCCCGCTTGAGAAAGTCGCTGACCAGACGACGGATACGCGCCTCATCGTCTGCGATTAAAATAGTAGACAATATAATTCCACCTTACATTCTTATAATACCGCAAGTATACCCCCGGTGTTTGTTCGTTGTGTGAACAAAATCATGGGTTTTCAATTTTTGTTGAACGGGAGGTTGCTGCTTGAGAAGCGAACCTAACTTGCCTGCCCGGCAGGGGCGCCGTACCCACGGCGAGGGGCACAAGAGGGGTGGACACCTATGGTTTCCACCCCTCTTGTGAATCTCCCCGCTTCCTCTTAGCGTCTGCCTGTCATAGAACTGAGACTCGCCAGAGAAACGGCCATATTGTTTATCTTCCGTAGGGGCGACCAATGTGTCCGCCCATTTCTCTACCTTTACGCAGTGTCAGATACTCTGCTGCTACACATACGGTTTAGTCTACGCAGGCGCGACACAAGGTGAATTGCCCGAAGGGCAAGAGAAGGTCCCCTGGGGGATACCCGTGTCGCGCAACTCGTTTGCACGTTATTGTGCACGGCACCGTTGGATTAAGCCGTGAATAACTCGTAGCTATACGGCATCCACAGTGCGGGCAGACTGCTGTCGGCTGTTGCCTTGTGCATGGTCAGCTTGACGTATTTGCCGTTCTCTTTACCGGTATTCGGGTTGGTAAACCGATAAGTTATTGACGCAAATTCGTTATTATCGCCGTAAATCTGCTCGGAATCGCTGTCGAACCTGCCGTATTTATCGTTCAGGCCGAGGAAAGCTCGTGCTCCCTGTTCGGGGGTCTGGTCGCTTTGCAGGGTTTGCTGTATCGTTTTCTGCTCACTGTCGGAGTAAAGCGTAAACTCGAGTCTACTGCACAGCAAATCAAACTGCTCTGCGGTCAAGCCCTTTGTAGAATCAGCCAAATGCTCCACCGTTGTCGGTTCGGTATTGGTAATATCCTTGAAAGTCACCCTATCAGCGGCATATACCTTATACTGTGCTTCGGTTGTCCAGTCGATACGGCTGACATAAACCTCACAGGAACTATTATCCGTATTCACGGCAACCTGATACGGCTGGTCATGCTGTGCGCCCATATGCAGGACCGCATAATGTGCACCGAGACTTGTCAGCAGCTGCGCACGGCGAACAGTACCGTCCTTATCCGTCAGGTCATCGAGTACAAAATCGTCCGCGGTGATATTCTGCGCGGCAGTGAACATTTCCTTGTACTTGGCGGCAATCTCCTGATTGGCCGGGTCATACTGCACATCGGACACATACGCCAGATAATAGGTCAAACCGTCCTTTTCGGCAAGCTGCTTGACCGGAGACGGATAGTTTTCCGTCCAGTTTTCGCCGTATTCGCTGTGCAAAACGGCGGTTGCGTCTACATTCAGCGTCATAATGCAGATGTCATGCGCCGAGCTGCTGTCTGCCTCATCCAGCATATTGAAATGCACACTGCCGTCCTCATACTGGCGGATGCCGACCGTATTACGGAACGAAAGCGGCATCTCGAGCGTATAGCCCAGCACATCATTGCGGTATGCCACCGAGTTCATGGTTTCGTCACCGTGTACGACGGTGGCCGCCTCCCCGTTCGACAGGGCGTACAGCGCCGCCGCCTTGTGCTGAATGTGACGGGCATCGGTGTATTCCAGCACCAGTGCGTGCAGATACGGCTCCACCGCCGTGGAGGTAAGCGACTTGCTCATGCTCTCCGGCACGGTGTACGTCCAGCCGTCAGCGGTTTTGGTGAGCACTGTCTGCTCATCTGTCAGCGCATCCTGCATGGTGCCGTCCAGATTGACCAGCCGGTTGGTGAGCTGTACGCCGCCGGACGGCTCATTCGCAAACGTAAATTTGATGGTATCACCGACTGCCAGCTCAGGCGGCAGTTTGCCAGTTATCAGCGCACCTCTTGCGTTCGCGCCGATGCCGAGCTCCTGCTCCCCGCTCTTAGCGGTGATGTCCTCCACCACGCCGACCGGCTGCCAGTAACCCGCGGCAGTCTTCTCCAGCTGCACCTTGATTGGCGTGCTGGAATCGCCAAATGTCAGCTGTACAACGGCAGTTTCCGTATTGCTGTCGCCTTCACCGAACGAACCGGTCGCCTGCCGGATGACCTCGGTGTCCTTCACCAGCATCAAATAGGAGTCGCCGTGCAGCGCCATGCCGAAATACTGCATGGCCGCCTGTGCCGGATCGGCGTAGCCTCTTATCATCTGCGTATCCATGCTGTCGATGTACTGCGGCACGGTCGGCCACGACAGACCGGTCGCATAGTACGTCCGGAACAATTCGCTCTGCGTCATGCTGTCCGTACTGAGTTCGCGGATATCGCCAATCACCGAGCTGTTTTTGTTCTCGCGGATGGTCTGCACGGTGTACGCCGAGCGCGCATCATTCACGCCGCTGCCAGACAGACGGAATACAACGTGGCAGCTATTTTCGTCATCGGTGGGTACAAGCACGAAATCCGTTGCAGACGGCGAGGACGGACCGTATTTCCACGTCCACTGCTCGCCGCCGGTCATAGCCATCTGCTGCGCGATAAGGTCTTTCTGACCGTCCGGCGTCAAAATCGGGAAGATATACTGTGCGCTCTTGTGCAGCACGCCGCGTGCGTACTGCTGCGCGAGATCCGCCGCCGTGCGGGAACGAACGCCGCTGCCGTCCGTCCAGTCCTGCGGCAGCCAGCCCTGACCGAACTGGTTTATCATGGTGACAACAACCTTGCTGTTATCCTTAAACGTGAATGTCACCTTGCGGATGTCGTTGTACGGTGCGGCATCTTGGTTGCTGCCTTCCACCTGACTGACCGCCGGAGCAATGCCGAGCAGAACCTCTGCTGCATTTACCGGGTCGCTGATATTGTAGCCGTTTGTGATTTTCCACTGGTTGCTGTCCGAGAGAAAATCCGGCAGACCGAGGTCATTCTCATACAACAGCTTAAATTCATCCAGAGAAGTCGCGCGGCCGTTTTCCGGCACAATTTCGCTGTTCGATACGGCCCACTCTCCATCCTGTTTTGCAAAGGTCAGCTTTTGTACCACACGTCCGGGAATGGTTTCGCCCGGATTATCGCTGAACTCTCTATCCGTGATCAAATAGGTGTCTTTCCCGTCCAGTTTGACCGTATAACCGAGATTTTCCGCCTCATTCGCCTGTTTTTGTGCCAGCTGTATACGCAGCTCTTTCGTTAAACCCTTACCGTTATCGCCGACCGCGATTGTGCAGCTAAGCGAGCCGACCAGCAGCGCGATCATCACAACGAGCGCGACACCGCGTTTTTTGACCGACTTGTCAAACAGTCCCTCAAACCGGCGTATGAGCGTCTTTTTGTCATCACCGAAGCAGGACACCAAAGCCTTTCTCTTTTGCGCCTGCGCGATAGCCGACCGCAGGATGGTCTCGCCATAGGCTCTGCGGTACGCGCCGTCGTGTCCGCGAACAACCGCGTCATCGCACGCCGCCTCAATGTCCTCCTGCGCGAATCGCGCGATCAGATGCACCAGCGGATTGAACCAGTGCAGGCAGCGTGCCGCCAGAAGCAGCAGCTTGAGCCACAGATCGCCGTGCTTGTAATGCGTCAGCTCGTGGCGGAAAATGAACGCCGCATCCGTCCGGGAAATGCGCTCATCCGGCAAATACAGCGTCGGATGGATAAATCCGGCCAGCATCGGGCAGTCCGCCGCCGAGGATACCCGCAGCGGGATTTCCCGGTCAATAACCAGGTCGGCGCACTGCTCCTGCAAAATCGTGTGCAGATCCGCGCGTTCGATCGAACAGGACGTACCTTTCAGGCTGCGTATCAGCCGGTAATAGCCAATCCCCTGCCAGAGTACGCAGGCAATCACGCCTGCCAGCCACAGCGTCAGCAGAATGTCGGTAATATCCACGGTCTTGACCGTGCCGGTGTCTGCCGCGCTGAGCGTTTGCGCCTGCGTACCCGTCACCCATCGGGCTGGCATTTGCGTAACAGGAAGTCCGGCCTGCCGGAACGCCGTCTGGTCGCTCTGCACCACATAGCTGGTGCGCGGCATAACCTGCACCGGTGCCTGCGGCAGTGTCAGCTGCACCGGAATGAGCAGCCGCAGCGCGAGAATCGCCCACACCACACATACCATACGGGCCGGATAACGCTTTTTCATCAGCCGCCGCAGAATGAGCGGCACGAGCGCCGCCAGCGATACGGTCAGGCCGATCTGCATCAGGTTGTTGAGCAGTTTTTCCGAGAATTGCAGCATAAGATCCCCTCCTTAGTGCGTCTGCCTGTCGAGGAACGCGCGCAGCTCGTCGATGTCCTGCTCGGTCAGCGCGCCCGCATCCGACAGGCTCGCGACCAGATTCTTCACCGAGCCGCCGCACAGCCGGCGCAGAAAGCCGACGCTCTCACGCTGACGGTAGTCCTTCTCGCTGACGAGCGGCGTGTACAGGTTTTGCCGTCCTTCCTTCGTGCAGGAAAGAAATCCCTTGTCGCACAAGCGGGACAGAAACGTGAGCACGCTGGTCATTTTCCAGTCCTTATCCGCGTGCTGCTGCACCTCGGCCGCCGTAATCTGTGTGCCCAGAGACCAGATGGTCTGCATGACCTCCAGCTCCGCATCGGGCAATCGCTTGTCGTTTCGCATAGTCTAACCCTCCTTTTATTCTACAAATGTAAAACACCTTTTATTGCTTATATTCTACAATAGTAGAAGACAGTTGTCAATCCTTATCGCACAAATTCCCGCAAAGTGCGCTGACATATACAAATTGTTTACATTTTGTAATTTTTATTGCGTTGACAGTGCTGTTTTTTTAGGATATGCTTTAATTAGATGAGTTTGATTTATCAATTCGGCACGGATTTTTCTGCACCGGCTGAGCGGGGCACGCGAACTGCCGCAGGCGGGTTCGCCCTATCCGGGCGGCAGTCTTTTTTCTGCACCGGCTGAGCGGGGTATGCGAACTGCGTAAGCGTGTTCGCCCTATCCGGGCGGAGTGTTTTCCGCTGAACCTCAGCGGGGGATTCGCCGCCGTTGCGGCGGG
>UMII01071068.1_pt1 | contig 9883 bp, 7 predicted proteins | sample 1965731 | NCBI WGS metagenome assembly UMII01 (sample SAMEA4836118, study PRJEB28245) | human gut metagenome | biome: gut microbiome; material: fecal sample | place: Denmark | collected 2008
ACAGCAATTTTTCTTTGTACTTTTTTTCTTTACACCGCACTCCTTTCTTTTCTTTTCCATCATATCCTTTAGTTCACAGCCACTTACACAACTGTCACAAGGATTTCCACTATCTCGCGTACGACGAAAAAAAGTATAAATACCATATACCAATCGGACAATGCAGAGTACAACCAGTACCCCCACTACCCATTCTTGCCAATTATTCATACAAACAACCCTCCAATCTGATAAACAGTAAATGACACAATCCATGCCAATACCGTAGTATAGCAAGCTGCAAAAAGCGCCCATTTCCAACTTCCGGATTCCTGTTTGATAGCTGCCAATGCCGCAATACATGGAAAGTAAATCAAAACAAACAGCATATAGCAGAATGCAACCAACGGTGTTATCGGAATCCGTTCAGCCAAACTAACCTCATCAGCCTCCGGATCATCCACATATAAAACCCCCAAAGTACTTACCACCAACTCTTTCGCTCCTACCCCCGAAATCAGACCGATACCCAGTTTCCAATCAAACCCCATAGGCTTAATCACCGGTTCTATCGCATGCCCAAGCTGACCTATATATGAATTTTCCTGCTGTTCGGCTACCGTCTTATACGCATCATGATTCGGATAGTATCCCAGAAACCAAATGATAATAGAAGCAATCATAATAATTCCCCCCATCTTTTTCAAATATTGCGCCCCTTTCTCCCATGTATGACGAAAGATAGATTTTGCTGTCGGCATCCGGTACGGAGGAAGCTCCATCACAAACGGAGTATCGTCCCCTTTCACCAAAAACTTACTAAACAGTCTCGCTAACAAGACCGCCAAAAATATACCTATTGCATAAATACTCAACAAGACCAGACTCGCATTGTTCGGAAAAAATGCTCCTACCAATAATAAATAGATAGGCAGACGAGCACTGCAAGACATCAACGGATTAACCAACATAGTAATAAGCCGACTTTTTCGATTCTCTATCGTACGGGAAGCCATAATAGCGGGCACGTTACATCCGAACCCCATAATGAGCGGAATAAACGATTTGCCATGCAGCCCCATTTTATGCATGATCTTATCCATTATAAATGCAGCACGTGCCATATATCCGGAGTCCTCCATCAACGATATACAGAAATACAGAATCAAGATGTTCGGCAGAAAAACAATCACACCTCCTACTCCGCCAACGATACCGTCAACCAGCATATCTTTCAATGGCCCTTCAGACATATTATTACGAATCAAATCACCAATCTGCTCAACCAGCCATTCAATCCCCATCATAGGATATTCGCCGAGTACAAATGTCCCTTCAAACATCAAATACATAAACAGGAAGAAAATAGGATACCCCCAAATACGGTGAGTAACGATAGCATCCAACACTTTGGTCGTCTGCGCCTGTTCTAAATGATTATCAGTAAACGTTTCTTTCAATGCACCACTGATGAAACCGTATTTCGCATCTGTTATGGCAGACTCACAATCTTCATTCATCGTGCTCTGTATGCGTTTCACCATCTTATCACGAATACCGACAATGCTTTCAGCATTCGGCAAAGTACGTACAAAACGTTCTATATCCGGATCATTCTCCAATAACTTAATAGAAAGAAAACGAGTAGAATATTTATGGCGAATGTATTCATTCTTTGATACTTCCTCTTTCACAGCCTCAATAGCCCTCTCCAAGTCGGGACCATGATTAATATGAATATGGCGAAAGACACGTCCGGTCTTCCGATGTTCCCGCACATAATCTTCGAGATGTTCCTCTTCATGGTGTTTCCGGTCTTCCAAAGAATCATGCCATTCAGTCAAATCTTTGAGAACTTCCGGATTCATATTTCCGTGTTTATCAAAGAAGTCGACTCCCTCATAAAGATTTATAACGACATGAAACAAGGTATCCAATCCACGATTTTTTTTACTGACAGTAGGCACCATAGGCACTCCGAACAATTTACTCAATAAACGATAGTCCAATGTATTTCCACTGTTCTCCAATTCATCATAAATATTCAAAGCCACGACCATGCGGACATTCATATCAATCAGTTGAGTAGTCAGATATAAATTCCGTTCCAAATTGGAAGAGTCCACCACATTAATAATGACATCCGGAGTTTCGTCAATAATATGGCGACGAACATAAATTTCTTCGGGTGTATAAGCAGACAAAGAGTATGTTCCCGGTAAATCAACGATCCGGAAATGATAACCTTCGAAATCGAAATACCCTTCTTTAGCGTCCACGGTCACACCACTATAATTTCCCACATGCTCGTGAGCACCGGAAGCTAAATTAAATAAAGAAGTCTTGCCACTGTTTGGATTGCCGACCAAAGCGACATTAATGGTACGGCGTTTACCCAGCGCCAGCCGTTTCATGTCTTCTTCTTTTACAGAAATATCCTCAGGCAGTCCCTCGTGGTAAATAGTCTCTTCAGCCAATTTCTTAGCCTCTTCTTCACTGACTACCTCAATCATTTCGGCTTCCTGACGACGAAGAGAAATTTCATAACCTAGAACTTTATATTTAATGGGATCTCTTAGTGGAGCATTCAACAGCACTTCAACCGTTTTTCCCTTGATGAAGCCCATCTCCACGATACGTTTACGAAAACCACCGTGCCCCAATACTTTAACGATGACACCTTTCTCGCCTGTTTTTAATTCGGACAAACGCATAACTTTCAAAATTTTCGGCAAAGATAATTCATAACTTTGGAGCACGCAAATTATTTAGATTGTTTTTAAATAACAGATATTTTCATCCACAAAATATCCATCTGCCATTAAAAACAAGCGACATTCACTTGAGATACTTCAATAAACCATTATCTTTGCAAAATATGATACAACATCGGGTTACACAATATATAGAAAAGGAAGGTTTATTCTCTTCCGAAAATAAAATTCTGGTGGCATTGAGCGGTGGTGCCGACTCAGTTGCATTGTTATGCATCCTGCATACAGCAGGTTACCGTTGTGAAGCTGCGCATTGTAATTTCCACCTGCGTGGTGAAGAATCAAATCGAGACGAGCAGTTCGTCCGCCAATTATGCGAAAAATATAAAATAAACCTGCATACCATTGATTTTGATACTACCCGATACGCAACCGAAAAACATATTTCCATCGAAATGGGCGCCCGTGAACTACGTTATAATTGGTTTGAAAAAACGAGAAAGGATTGCCAGGCGGATGTCATCGCTGTCGCCCATCATCAAGATGACAGCGTAGAAACAATATTGCTGAACCTCATCAGAGGAACAGGAATCACCGGTTTATTAGGAATCCGTCCCCGTAACGGAGTAGTCGTACGCCCTTTACTTTGTATTAATAGGGAAGAAATCATTCACTACCTTCAAAGTATCCAACAGGAATACGTAACCGACAGCACGAATCTGGAAGATGAATACACCCGCAATAAAATACGCCTCAACCTTCTTCCACTCATGCAGACAATCAATCCGTCCGTCAAAAACAACTTGATAGAAACCAGCAATTATTTAAATGATGTAGCCACTCTATATAATAAATATATAGAAGAAACTAAGACAAAAATCATTACAGAAGAAGGTATACGGATCAGTTCTCTGCTAAAAGAGCCAGCCCCCGAAGCCATCCTTTTTGAGGTGTTGCATCCATTAGGCTTCAACTCTACACAAATAAAAGACATCGCCAGTTCGCTCCACAGTCAACCGGGAAAGCAATTTTGCTGTAAAGAATGGAGAATAATAAAAGATAGAGAATTCTTGTTATTGGAAGCCGTTCAATCTGTAAGCAAAGCGACTCCTCCTTTTCAGCTGATCAGAGAAGAACAAGAATATACTTCCGACTTTCAGATTCCACAAGAGAAACAAACAGCCTGTTTCGATGCAGACAAACTGAATGAAGAAATCTGTTGCCGGAAATGGCAGACCGGTGACACCTTTGTGCCCTTCGGAATGAAAGGAAAGAAAAAAATAAGCGATTATCTGACCGACCGCAAGTTCTCTATCAGCCAAAAGGAACGTCAATGGGTACTCTGCTGCGGAGAACGCATCGCATGGTTGATAGGTGAACGAACAGATAACCGCTTTCGTATTGACGAAACAACTAAACGGGTGATTATTTATAGAATGATCTGAGGACGTTTCTGTTTTTTGAAACAGTCAGACAGCAAAGCTGCAAAAGGAGTATCATAGATTCGCGCTTTCCTAGTACAGGCTTTCACACAGGCACAACATTTGATACATTTAGTCTCATCCGTATGCAATTCATCTCCTTTCGTTATAGCTCCTACCGGACAACGCGTCACGCACAATCCACAATGAGTACACATACTCTCATTTTCTACCCACGGAGTACGGGGAAGAGGCATACCGCTTTTGCGCAACTTAATAACTTTTCTCAAAAAACGGAACAAAGGGAAAAAAGGCTGACTCGGACGTGTGATGGCGCGCACATCTACCGGATAAAGTTTATCCATATTCTCGGCAGCCTGCACCTTTTCCATTATTTTTTTTCCAAAATCCGCAGCAAAAGCCAAATCAGAATTATCAGGACGTCCAGCTGAGATCGGATGCTTGTCAGTACTATACGAATGCTCCCCTATAAAAGTAGCCCCGGCAATCACCTTCATTCCATGAGGTGTGGCAAAAGCGTCCAACTCCATCAAAGCCTTTTCATAAGCCCGATTTCCATAGACCGCCACCAACACCGTAGGAGCATCCAAACCACGAATGTTCCGTAAACGTTCCATCGCCAAAGGAGCGACATGCCCTCCATATACAGGAACTACCACAATGGCTAATGCAGATGTAGGAATCACAACTTCCTCCGCTGCTTGCTGAGTTACATTTATAGGAAAAATATTTTTTATACCTGCCCCTTGAACAATCGCTTCCGCTATTTGTTTAGAAGTATGGGTGGGCGAAAAATAAATTAAATAAGCTTCATTTACTGTCATACTATTTTCTTTTATCTAGCAAAGATACACTTTTACGTGGAAAAAAACGGTTGATTGTATATGAATCCAAAAAAAATTATTATCTTTGCCCCGTTGAAACATTCTACGATTCAACATATACATCCCTAATTCATAATAAAGAACAAACATATATGCTCACATATCTATGGCCATGAGCTATAGCAATACTGTCCATAATTCAGCAAAAAAGAAATATTAATAACTTACCATACTATATGTATAACATTATCCAATTAAACGACAAAGATCTGTCGGAACTTCAAATTATTGCCAAAGAACTAGGCATAAAAAAAACAGACTCATACAAGAAAGAAGACCTTGTTTACAAAATACTCGATGAACAAGCTATTGTAGGAGCCACCAAGAAAGTAGCTGCAGACAAACTCAAGGAAGAACGCAAAGAAGAAAAGAAAAAGCGCTCACGTGTAACTCCGGCCAAAAAAGAGGACAAAGTGGTTTCCGCAACAAAGACCGGAGAAGTTACAAAAACAAAAGAAGCTGCTACTGCAAAAGCACAGCAAACTCCCAAAGAAGAAACAACAAACAAAGAAAAAGAAACTCCCGCCGTTGAAACCAAAGCAGAAAACGCTGTTACTCCTAAACGTAAAGTAGGCCGTCCGCGCAAAAATTCAGATACAACTGATAAAAAAGAAGTTGAAGAAACGAAGCAAGTAGCTTCCAATAGTGTCGAAGCGAAGCCTGTAGTTGCGGAGAAAACACCCGAAACAACGGAAAAAACAGCTCCGGCACAGCAACCATCTGCCGAGAAGAAAGAAAAGCCTAGCAAACCCACTGTGGAAAAAGATAAACCCGCTGCAGAAAAAACTGTAGAAAAAAAGGTGGTTGCCAAACCGCAAAAGAAAGCTGAACCGGTTATTGACGAAGAAAGTAATATCCTGACCGGTGCTGACGATGATGATTTCATTCCAATTGAAGATCTGCCGTCTGAAAAGATTGAACTTCCGACAGAACTCTTCGGTAAATTTGAAGCAACAAAGACAGAGCCTGTGCAATCAGCTCCCGAACAAGTAGCCCCACCTCAGCAGCAACAGTCTCAATCTCAACAACAACGTCCACGCATTGTCCGTCCACGCGACAACAATAATGCAAACAATAACGCTAATAATAATTTCCAGCGTAACAACAACCAAAATCAAGGCCAAAATCAGAATCAGCACCAACAACGCTTGCCAACGCCACGCGCTACGCAGCAAAACAATGCGAGCGAAAACCTTCCGGCACAGCAACCGCAAGAGCGTAAAGTGATTGAGCGTGAGAAACCTTACGAATTTGATGACATCCTAAACGGAGTAGGAGTTTTGGAAATTATGCAGGACGGATACGGTTTCCTCCGTTCGTCCGATTACAATTATCTTTCCTCTCCGGATGACATCTATGTATCGCAATCTCAAATCAAATTGTTTGGCTTGAAAACAGGCGACGTAGTAGAAGGAGTGATTCGTCCGCCTAAGGAAGGAGAAAAATATTTTCCGCTAGTAAAAGTCTCGAAAATCAACGGACGTGACGCTGCTTTCGTTCGCGACCGTGTTCCTTTTGAACACTTAACCCCTCTCTTTCCGGATGAAAAGTTCAAACTCTGCAAAGGCGGTTATTCTGATTCTATGTCTGCCCGTGTAGTAGATCTTTTCGCTCCAATCGGTAAAGGTCAACGTGCACTGATCGTTGCTCAGCCTAAGACAGGTAAGACTATCTTAATGAAAGACATCGCCAACGCAATCGCAGCCAATCATCCCGAAGTATACATGATTATGTTGCTTATTGACGAACGTCCGGAGGAGGTGACCGACATGGCACGCAGCGTAAACGCGGAAGTTATCGCTTCCACTTTCGACGAGCCGGCAGAACGTCACGTGAAAATCGCGGGTATCGTATTGGAAAAAGCAAAACGTTTGGTAGAATGCGGTCATGACGTAGTAATCTTCTTAGACTCTATCACCCGCCTGGCACGTGCATACAATACTGTCTCTCCTGCATCAGGTAAAGTACTTTCCGGTGGTGTTGATGCAAATGCACTTCACAAACCGAAACGTTTCTTCGGAGCTGCACGTAACATCGAAAACGGTGGTTCACTGACTATCATTGCTACCGCCCTGATTGACACCGGTTCTAAGATGGATGAAGTTATCTTCGAAGAATTTAAAGGTACAGGTAACATGGAATTGCAGCTTGACCGCAACCTGTCTAACAAACGTATCTTCCCAGCTGTCAACATCACTGCATCCAGCACTCGTCGCGACGACTTGTTACTTGACAAAACAACTCTTGACCGTATGTGGATATTACGTAAATACCTTGCAGATATGAATCCGATTGAAGCTATGGATTTTGTAAAAGACCGTTTGGAAAAAACCAGAGATAACGATGAATTCCTTATGAGTATGAACAGCTAAAAAGGAAATCAACAAATATAATTCTTAAGAATGCAGATTAACACAGATTGCCGCAGATTAATTCTTATTATCTGTTCCAGTCTTGTGTTAATCTGCATTTTAATTACAGCCTATTCTACTTCTCTCCTCCTCGGCACTATTCCATTTTTGTACAAATTACTATCACTGACGTCCAAAACAACTCCCCTAGTCTTTTCTGCATTCTCTTTTTTGCTACTTTTGCTTCCAAATCAATTATTACTTAATTCTAACCAGAAATGAAAACGATTTATCCATTCATGGGATTAGCCTTATGTAGCGTAACAACTCAGGCGCAAGAAAAGCCCAATTTCCTGATTATCCAATGCGACCATTTAACACAACGTGTCGTAGGAGCTTACGGACAAACACAAGGTTGCACCCTCCCTATGGACGAAGTTGCTTCCAGAGGAGTGATCTTCTCCAATGCCTATGTGGGCTGTCCCCTCAGCCAACCTTCACGTGCAGCGTTATGGAGTGGTATGATGCCTCACGAAACAAATGTACGCTCCAATTCCAGTGAACCTATCAACACACGCATACCAGAAAACATACCGACATTAGGAAGCCTTTTCTCCGAAAACGGTTATGATGCAGTACACTTTGGAAAGACTCACGACATGGGTTCACTAAGAGGTTTTAAACATAAAGAACCGGTAGCCAAGCCATTTACCGATCCGGAATTTCCAGTCAACAACGATAGCTTCCTGGATGTAGGAACTTGTGAAGATGCAGTAGCCTATTTAAGTAATCCTCCCCAAAAGCCCTTTATTTGCATTGCCGATTTCCAAAATCCACACAACATATGCGGATTTGTAGGAGCAAACGAAGGAGTACACACCGATCGTCCTATTAGTGGTACTCTCCCCGAACTACCTGCCAATTTCGACGTAGAAGATTGGAACAACATACCTACTCCGGTACAATATATTTGTTGCAGCCATCGACGAATGACACAAGCCTCACATTGGAGTGAAGAAAACTACCGTCATTACATTGCCGCTTTCCAACATTATACAAAAATGGTATCCAAGCAAGTAGACAGCGTTTTAAAAGCACTCTATTCCACACCTGCCGGTAAGAATACTATTATAGTCATCTTAGCCGATCACGGTGACGGAATGGCCTCCCACCGTATGGTAACTAAACACATCAGTTTCTACGATGAAATGACAAATGTTCCGTTTATCTTTGCAGGACCCGGTATCAAACACCAGAAAAAGCCCGTAGACCATCTTCTCACACAACCGACACTCGACCTCTTGCCTACCCTTTGTGATTTAGCAGGAATTCCCGTCCCAGCCGAAAAAGCTGGAATCAGCCTTGCCCCGACATTAAAGGGAAAAAAGCAGATGAAAACTCATCCTTATGTAGTATCCGAATGGCACAGCGAATATGAATATATCACTACTCCCGGACGCATGGTACGTGGACCAAGATACAAATACACCCACTATTTGGAAGGTAACGGAGAAGAACTTTACGACATGAAGAAAGATCCGGGAGAACGTCAAAATCTCGCTAAAGATCCTAAATATGTCAAAGTTCTTACAGAACACCGTGCAATGCTCAATGACTATATCAAACATAGCAAAGATGATTACCGTACTCTGAAAGTGGACGCTGACCCACGTTGCAGAAAACATGCTCCAGGTTATCCCAATCACGAAGGTCCCGGAGCACGCGAAATTCTCAAAAATAAAATAAAATAATAAAAAGAGCGAGGATTGTTTTGTAATCTTCGCTCTTTTTACTTCTTTTGCAGATGAACTAACGGGCAAGCAGCTAATTATTAAGCGAATAAGCACAAACATCATATTATAGCAGTAGCTGTAGCCATGCTTATATCTGTTACTCTATATGCGGCGCACACCAACCAGGCACGCCTGTCTCTACTAAAACCGTTAATCAAATACAATACACCATTCAGTACCGAGATTTCTACCGACAGTATCACTGTATGGAAAAAATTACTGGAACCCGAATTAGAAGAACAACAACATTATTCACTTTTATTCCAACTAAAGCTACTGACTGTCCGGGCATTAATTACAGAAGGCTATTTCAGTTTGGCCATAAACAAAGCGAACTCGATGTATCAAAAAGCGAAAGAGATGAGTTACCCGCTAGGAACAGCACTTTCGCTGCAAGCAATCGGAAATACTTACTTAAATTCATCAACGCCTTTAGCGGCAATAGAATCTTATAAAGAAGCATTAGAGATCATCTCCAAAGACCTGATGCAGACCAATATGCCAAGACGATTTTAACTTGTATTATTCTGACAAAGCTTAAATTCTGGCAAATGGCAAATATAGAAGCAGATATCCGGCAATTGGAATCTCTTTCAAACAAAGACAAGAATCTAGGAGATGTTTTTTATCTTAATTATTGTCAGGCATTCTATTTTGTTATCCGAAATTTCGGATAACAGATATTATCCAAACCCCAGCATTATCCTAAAAATACAGTTT
>UMII01085081.1_pt1 | contig 9791 bp, 7 predicted proteins | sample 1965731 | NCBI WGS metagenome assembly UMII01 (sample SAMEA4836118, study PRJEB28245) | human gut metagenome | biome: gut microbiome; material: fecal sample | place: Denmark | collected 2008
CAGCAGGTCAGTTGCTGGTTAAGCAGGTTGAACATTATGTGGATTATGATAAGAGATTGGATATTGCCATAAAATTTATACAGGCGGCAGCAGATAATATATATAGAAATCTCAGATATTATAATGGCCGAGAAAAAGATGTCTCGGAATATATGAGGGATATAGATTCACTTCGTGGAACTCTTTGTAAAGCAAGGACAATAGAAGAATTGATGGGAATTGAAGGAAATATAAGAAAGAGATATTATGCAGCGTGGAATGTGATTGTTAATCAGGATATACGGTTTGATAAGCGTGTTATGCATCCGCCAGACAATATGATTAATTCATTGATTTCATTTGTTAATTCCCTAGTGTATACGCGTTTATTAAGCGAGATATATCATACACAACTGAATCCAACGATAAGTTATCTGCATGAACCGGGAGTAAGAAGATATTCATTATGTCTGGATATATCGGAAGTATTTAAACCATTGATTGGAGACAGATTGATATTTTCGTTGTTAAACAGAAGACAGATAACAGAAGACAGCTTTACAAAAGAACTTAACTATCTTCATCTTAAGAAAGAAGCTTCTAAACTTATTGTTTCAGAATTTGAGAATCGTATGAAGAAAACGATAATGCATAAAGAATTGGGAAGACAGGTGTCTTACCAGTATCTGATGAGGTTAGAAGCATATAAGCTTATAAAGCATTTAATAGGTGAGAAAGAATATGAAGGGTTTAGAATATGGTGGTAGTATATGTATATTGTACTTGTATATGATGTTAGTAAAGATGAAAATGGGCAAAAAAGATGGTCACATATTTTCAAAATCTGCAAAAAGTATCTGACGCATATTCAGAATTCTGTCTTTGAAGGAGAAATATCAACAGTTCAATTAGAAAAATTACGGGGTGAGTTGAAACCACATGTTAATACTAATCTGGATTCAGTCATTTTATTCAAAAGCAGGAGTGAAAAATGGCTGGATAAAGAATTTTGGGGTAAGGAAGATGATTTGACGAGTTTCATAATTTGATTGTCGACCAGAAATAGTGTAAAATATGCACAGAGTCGACAATGGCGATATTGCTATGCTTCTAGCATATTCAGGGCATAAAGTATTAGTAATCTGTTGGCGGATTTAAAGGGTAGACAGAATAACGCTTCAGAGTTGAGAAACAGAGAGGCTTTAATAATTACGGGAATTAATAGATACATAGTGGGATGTAAATATAATATTAATATTGTTATCGGGTTATTTTTATGGAATTAATAGATACATAGTGGGATGTAAATATCAACGGCAGAGCCGAGGAAAATATCATCAGAAAGAATTAATAGATACATAGTGGGATGTAAATAAACAAGTGGATTATTGAGTCAAGACACGCTAAAGGAATTAATAGATACATAGTGGGATGTAAATTTGCACAATAAATAATTATCATGTAATCGCTGTCAAGAATTAATAGATACATAGTGGGATGTAAATTATAGTTTTGAAGCTGTGGAAGTTGAAAACCTGGAAGAATTAATAGATACATAGTGGGATGTAAATGTCGGACAGCTTGCGGTCATGAATCGCCGTTTTGGAATTAATAGATACATAGTGGGATGTAAATAAACATAAAAACACTTTTTTAATATCGCAATTATTGAATTAATAGATACATAGTGGGATGTAAATATGAATTAGATATTAAAACGATATTATTAATATCTGAATTAATAGATACATAGTGGGATGTAAATAGCTAGGAACGGCTTATAAGTGTGTTCCAGTGTTGGGAATTAATAGATACATAGTGGGATGTAAATTCGGTGCAATACTTTCTCCCTGAACTGGTAAATCGAATTAATAGATACATAGTGGGATGTAAATATAGTAACAAGTAGATACGACCATGTTAATATATTGAATTAATAGATACATAGTGGGATGTAAATATTGTTTTAAATAGTTTATATGTTGGCTCGCTATCCCGAATTAATAGATACATAGTGGGATGTAAATTTTGAAAACGCTGTTGTTTTTACTGCTGGAGTAGCCCGAATTAATAGATACATAGTGGGATGTAAATGACATCACAGCAGCGTATGTACAGGAATACAGAGAAGAATTAATAGATACATAGTGGGATGTAAATAGTTAGGAACGGCATATAAGTGCGTTCCAGTGATGGAATTAATAGATACATAGTGGGATGTAAATCTGAATGACGGCTTGCAATTGCATTACTGGTGTACTTGAATTAATAGATACATAGTGGGATGTAAATACGTATTATAACACAATCTGATTTAGGTGGTGGAATGAATTAATAGATACATAGTGGGATGTAAATATATTCCATCCCGCACCGTTTGCCTTTGCTCTTGCGAATTAATAGATACATAGTGGGATGTAAATACGGATACCCGCTTATAGGTTGTAAAGAATTTCCGAATTAATAGATACATAGTGGGATGTAAATTATCTGCGACTAGAGGGAATAGCAGGCGGCAGCAGGGAATTAATAGATACATAGTGGGATGTAAATAGAAGTACGGACTGACCGTGTATCTTTGCCCTAAGGAGAATTAATAGATACATAGTGGGATGTAAATAAAGAACGGCTTGAACGTGAGCAGAATTTTAGAGAGAATTAATAGATACATAGTGGGATGTAAATGTAATAGAGCCATTAACAGTATTATTGCCGCTATTAGAATTAATAGATACATAGTGGGATGTAAATTACAACAAAAGATAATATAATTTCAATAAACACACTGAATTAATAGATACATAGTGGGATGTAAATACGGAAACTTGAATGCCTTGCCGTTGCAGTGTCAGAATTAATAGATACATAGTGGGATGTAAATGTAATTGAATATAACAGTGGATTGTGAAAAGAAAAAGAATTAATAGATACATAGTGGGATGTAAATTCTAAAACTTTCCTGCAATATTTCAATCTGTTTCCCGAATTAATAGATACATAGTGGGATGTAAATCTTTGAACGATAATTATAAGAATTGCTGTCTTACTCGGAATTAATAGATACATAGTGGGATGTAAATTAGCCAACTCGAAAATGCTTGCATTTCTGCGGGAGGAATTAATAGATACATAGTGGGATGTAAATATCTTTGAAGTAAATAACTCGTCCTGGCTCTGCTCCGAATTAATAGATACATAGTGGGATGTAAATGCCATGGGAGGACGTACCTTTGTAAGTGTAAAAATAGAATTAATAGATACATAGTGGGATGTAAATATTCTTAAAATCAAAACAGTTTTCAAGAACATATTTGAATTAATAGATACATAGTGGGATGTAAATGACCATACAAAATATTCTGTGCTGTCTGTAATATCGGAATTAATAGATACATAGTGGGATGTAAATAAAGCATGATATAAACAAGTTGCAAAGTCAACACGGAATTAATAGATACATAGTGGGATGTAAATGACTATGTATCAGAAGAACAGAAAGATTTTATAAGGAATTAATAGATACATAGTGGGATGTAAATTTCTTTAATGCTCTTAATATTTTCTGCTCCTGTTCGGAATTAATAGATACATAGTGGGATGTAAATGATATTTTGCACAGCTTTTAGCATGCAAATCATTCTGGAATTAATAGATACATAGTGGGATGTAAATATGCTCCACCAAACAATAATAATGTAGTTAATTCCCGAATTAATAGATACATAGTGGGATGTAAATATATCAACTATAAGCTACAATTCAGAAGATTTTTTGAGGAATTAATAGATACATAGTGGGATGTAAATTTTCTTACTTGAGAAAAAGGCAGACGGCTGTGCTATGGAATTAATAGATACATGGTGGGATGTAAATTTGTGAATGATGCGGATGTGATAACCTGTGAATCATGAATTAATAGATACATGGTGGGATGTAAATTTTTCTAATTCATCAAGTACCCAACCGCTTGCAGCAGAATTAATAGATACATGGTGGGATGTAAATAATATTGCCGTTGGTAAGTAATTCATAAGCTCTTTGGAATTAATAGATACATGGTGGGATGTAAATTTACTTGGTATTCACTGGGATTGGCTCGAAACTCTAAATTAATAGATACATAGTGGGATGTAAATGTTCAAACAAGGGTGCTAATAACAAGGTCGCTTGTAAATTAATAGATACATAGTGGGATGTAAATTGACTTGAAACCTGCTACAAGTGAAGCCTGCGGATTGAATTAATAGATACATAGTGGGATGTAAATACTTGGAAGCAACAAGAAAAGACTGCTGAAAGTCAAAGAATTAATAGATACATAGTGGAATGTAAATCTGCGAATAGGTGTAATTTCAAGAGAAATGTTTTTCATCGTTATGCTGTTGCACTGGTGCAACTTTGAATTATTCTACTATGCACAAATCTTCTGCAAGCATATCTGCCTAAGATTTTGCTCTTGCATAATTCTTCATTTCTAAATCCTCACTTTCTTAAAATTGGGTATAAAAATACCACTTGACCGGTGGTATTTTACTAATCAATATGCTTTATTTCCTTAATGGATTGATTTTCTTTAAGTACTCCTGCTTCTTTGAGTATCTTTTCAAAATCTTTATCATATCTCTCTTTGTCTTCCTTTGTTCTTTTAACAATTTCTCCTGTTGTTTCAAATAATGGTATCCCCTTTTTTAACTCTTCACTCATTATATTCCTCCAACAAGATATAATATTTATCATCAACCTTTCTTTATTAAGTACTTTGAATCTCTGATTTGTCTTATATAAAACTTCCTGCTCCTGTGCATTAACAGAAGAAATATCTCTACCATTATGAGCATTCTGTATATATATTTGTACCTGACCGTCTTCATTATAGACCTGACCTTTTGTTGTTGACAAGAATCGTTTTACATATTTTTCTACAACTTTTTCAAACTTGAAATATACAGACCTTTGTAAATTATCATTATACTTAGGCATTTTATTCAATGTTTCATTAAGCCTATCAACCATTTTCTTTTCTTCATAAGATAACTTCCTTCATTCCTAAGTTTCTCATTTACTACATAGGATTTTAACGATATATTTTCATACAAAATTTTAGTATCCTCGTTAGTTAATACATTGTTTTGATTTGCTACCTTCTTACTGCTCTTTCTTATTAGCATACATTTTCTGATTATCCGGATTCAGCGAATACTTCGACAATCTGTCAAACTGCTCAACCAGCATGACAGTATATTGCTGTTTCTAATCCTGTTTGTAATCTTTTTTGACCTTTTTATCATGAATACGCTGGTTGCATCATGGGTAATCACAGTAGAAAATTGATGGTGAATATATGCCAGCGATAGGGAACTGGTGAGAAAATATAGTAGTAAATAGACAGAACAATGATATATTTAAAAGATAAAATTAAAAGAATATGACTTACAAATTAGACAATCTGAGGAATTGAAAATATTTTTGAGATGAAAAAGATTTATTTAATATGGAATCTGATAGCAAAGTTTTGAATGCCTTAAACAATATAAAAACATTTTAGACGTACTTATGAAATTATTCTCAAGGGTAAAAATATCGCTGTTTTTACAATTAGCAATGGCATTGATTTGACATCGACTTATGTATTTTGTGAATTGTGGGAATAGCAAGAAAAGTTATAAGTGAAAAATGATAAAGATATATTTGAAATTGCTTGTCGACCTATTATAGTGTAAAATATAAGCAAGGTCGACAAAGGCTTAATTTATGCGTTTAATTTGAATTTATTGAAAATGACATTAGTAATATATGCGAGATTTTATTAGAACGACAAATAACAGCTTTAGATTAGAGGTTTAAAGCTGTATATAAAATTACGGGAATTAATAGTTACATAGTGGGATGTAAATTAATAATTTATAAAATCATTCTGTATGTCGTTATGAATTAATAGTTACATAGTGGGATGTAAATGAAAGTCAAGAACTTTTTGAGAATGAGATTGATATGGAATTAATAGTTACATAGTGGGATGTAAATGATTCTGTCGTTGGAATGTCTGGCGGTAATCTTATGAATTAATAGTTACATAGTGGGATGTAAATTAAACAGAAACGCAATGTTTGCATTGTTGCATGTTGAATTAATAGTTACATAGTGGGATGTAAATGCCTGTACAGTATATATAAACGGTTGTTCTGTCTCGAATTAATAGTTACATAGTGGGATGTAAATCTTTCTAAAGTTTATCATTTGTTGTTCTGTAACCTTGAATTAATAGTTACATAGTGGGATGTAAATTTTTTTTGATTTAAAAATGGGTTTTGACATAGAAACAGAATTAATAGTTACATAGTGGGATGTAAATTTAGTTGGTGCTGGTCTTGTTGTGGCTTATGGAATTGAATTAATAGTTACATAGTGGGATGTAAATTAGCTTAACCGCTCCCCGCTTTCTATCTACAGTATCGAATTAATAGTTACATAGTGGGATGTAAATTTATCATACACAGCACCTTTTAAATAGTGACATTTGAATTAATAGTTACATAGTGGGATGTAAATTTCACTACACCTTCAAAAACTTCTATAAGTGTTTCTGAATTAATAGTTACATAGTGGGATGTAAATATGGTGAAATAATAGAAACTATGCCGCTGACTGTTGCGAATTAATAGTTACATAGTGGGATGTAAATTGTTCTATTAAATCATCAGAGCAGATGTTAGATTGTGAATTAATAGTTACATAGTGGGATGTAAATTATAAGAGCCGTTACACTGATTAATAAAGTTATCAGAATTAATAGTTACATAGTGGGATGTAAATGAAATACAAGGTATTTCATAGTCAATTCTGTCTCCCGAATTAATAGTTACATAGTGGGATGTAAATAAGAGAAGTGATACGGTAACTGATACATCAGTTATGAATTAATAGTTACATAGTGGGATGTAAATTTCTAATCGCCTCATAAAAGTTAGTAAGAGCAACTGGAATTAATAGTTACATAGTGGGATGTAAATGAACTGCGGATATAAGATGTTCTTCCAGCAAGCAGGGAATTAATAGTTACATAGTGGAATATAAAATACGATACAATTATATGTTTAATTTTCTTGAAGATAGGATATGTTATTAAACAAAATAGTGGCTTTAAATTATGCGCTTTTGACAGGATCAATATGATTGATAAATGCAATCCCCTCCACGCAACCAACGCCACCACAATTCCCACTTTTCTGACAACTACAATTGGTGGAATCCACATTTTACAAGGATTATAATACATACATAACAACAGAAAGGACTGACATTATGCTACAGGAGAATCTTATTATGCTGAGGTCGCTTGCGGGTAAGACGCAGGAGGATATCGCAGAGATTATTGGAATATCGAGGCAGGCATATGCCAAATGGGAGCGAGGTGAAACAATTCCCGATATTGAAAAATGCGGCAGGCTTGCGGAATTTTATGGCGTGACGATGGATTCCTTAATAAAGGATAACGTGCAGCTTGAAGGGCAGAAGATGGCACCAGCACCGAAAGGCAAACACATGTGGGGAGTTGTTACAGTGAATGACCGCGGGCAGATAGTTATTCCTAAGGAAGCAAGAGAAACTTTTGGACTTGGGAATGGCAGCAGGCTGGTTGTGCTTGGCGATGACAATGAGGGCATAGCGCTTGTTAAAGCGGAGCAGTTTGAAGAGAAACTTAGCATGGCAATGTCAGTTCTTAGTAAAGATATTAAGGAATGAGGTGTTAAGTATGATATGTCCAAAATGTAATAAGGAAATGCGGAAAGGATACCTTTTCAGCAGCAAAGACGGTGCATTCAGCTTTGCCGATGAAGTGCCGGGAGTATTTACAAATGCTAAGACAGCCAAAGGATTTGTTGAAATCACACCGCTTAAGGCGAGCCACAGAACGAAAGTTGAAGCCTGCATATGTGAGAATTGCAGGATAGTAGAATTTGAATATTAAAATAAGAAAGCAGTAACTAAAATAAGTTACTGCTTCTTATTATTTGATGTTAATAATAGTTTCAATGTCATTAATAAAGAAAGATAGCATATCACCTTTTTTAAGTCTTTTTCGTTGACCAACATCTCTACGTATTTCGTATATGATATCTTCTAATAAAATGAGATTTTCTGTTGATGGCTGGGTTTGAGATGCTTTTCTGTATTTTAGCCATTTTTTAACTACACGATTAGATCCCCATAGAGTAAGTCCCTTGGAAAATTCTGATACCTGTTTTAACATTTCAGATTCGGACATTTTTAGAGAATTAGATTTTTTGGTATCTTCCATTATTGTGTATATCATATTGATAAATTGTTCATATGGAAGTTCGCGTTTATCATACATATATTTTTTGACATTGTATCTATATTCAATGATTTTAGCAATAATAGATGAAATTACAACACCAATTATGGAAACAGAACCAGTAATCATTGCTACTATAATAACTTTATCTGTAGTACTGACAAAATGTTTTAAAAATATTGCCCCTTGATTTAATTCTTTTCCTATCAAAGAAAGAAACAAAAATAATAATGAACTAATAGCAATAAGCAAAGAAAATAATATAAAACAGCCTAATACAAAATTAGCAACAGGATGTTTTTCTGAGAATGAATTATTATTTGTTGAAGTTTTTTTCATAAGTTATCTCCCAATTTAAATGTTTATGTAGTTGAGAAAATCCTCTTTTAGTTGTTCCTTTATAACGAAATAATCATCATGACATAAATGCAATGTTTCGATTATTTCTGAATCAGATTCTTTATGGTACATTAATTTTAATATTTTGTATTTTAAGTTCCCCAAACGCTCCGCGTAATCCCATAATGAAACTGAATTTTCAAAGCAGCCGTTATTGCCAGGTAAAAAATTTATAAGTTCTTCACCATCTTCATTGAATGTTGAATAAAGAGAGCATTTGCTTGTGATTCGTATTCTGTTACTTCTATCTTTCCTTAGATTTGAAAAAGAAGCGGATATTTTTTCAGAAATATATTGTATGAAGTCGTCTGAATATAAACTATACGGATATAAATTTCTATATTCTAAATATGAAATCCAGCCGATAGTTAAACAGGATGATTTTTCAAGATTACATCCATAAGTTTCATAAATACTATTAATTAAATTCGAAATATTTGAAATTTCCCAAGTGCTTAATTGTATGTGCATATTCAAGTGCCTCCAGTGTCGTGCTTTATAATGTTGCAAGAGAACCAGTGAAACAATTATTAGCATCATTCCAGTCAACAATATATTTAACTGGAGTAGAAAAACCATTTCTATCAAGTAGGTACAATAATTCATTACATTGAAGACGTCTGCTTTTAGGGAATTTAAAGTTTGCATTAGCAGAGGATTTTATAGCAAGAGTTTTCATATCAGATGTTAAATAAAAATCCGCTATAACTTTGTTATCAAATTTTTCCATCTTGTTAAAAAGAGATGAACTTATAGTAAGCATACCTTTTTCTGAAATAGACACACTCAATTCAGAATATCTTGATGGAGGTGTTTTTAGTTTGTGCATTTTTTGAAAATCAATGATTTGAGTATTTTTGTTCATTTTTCTAATCTCCTTTTTTATATAATATAAACTTAATGCAACTTGTTGTATATATGTAAAATTAATAATATTTTAATAAAAATCATGTGTAAAATACGAATGGATTTTAAATAACAAAAATAATATGTTTAAAGTTTATGACCTTGACATTTGCTATAATATAGACCATAAATTAATATATCCATATGAAAGATATGCCATACTTGTTCGTGAAGAGTTCAGTTGCCTTGA
>UMII01032701.1_pt1 | contig 9766 bp, 5 predicted proteins | sample 1965731 | NCBI WGS metagenome assembly UMII01 (sample SAMEA4836118, study PRJEB28245) | human gut metagenome | biome: gut microbiome; material: fecal sample | place: Denmark | collected 2008
GTTATGAGCATATAAATCCAGTTGGCATAAATGCACCTGTATTGATAAGTCAGAAAGGCACTATCTTCACAGTTCAGAGAATCAATGTCATGTTGAAGGAGATTAAGAAAAAATACAGGCTACAAATAGGCAATTTTTCGTGTCATTCTCTTAGGAAGACCTTTGGCAGACAGGTCTACAACATGAATAACGATAATTCAGAGCTTGCACTTATCAAGCTCATGGAGCTATTCAATCATTCCAGTGTGTCAATTACTAAGAGATACTTGGGATTAAGACAAGAGGAATTATTAAATACTTATGACTGTCTTAGCTTCTGATAATTGGGTTGGTATGAAAGTTCAAAATTTCTACTTATATGGGGACTTGGCAAGTTTCATACCAACCTTGAATTATTGAGTAGAGACAGCTCTCAACTTTTAATAAACAATAGTTCTTGCAAATTAAACAGTTTTTAGTAACTTTGTAGCAATTTCAGACTTCTATGGAGATAGTTCTGAAAGGACATAGTTAACGAAGAGCGTTTAAGATATTATCCTTAATCTGAAATCTGGACAATTTCAAAACACAAGGATAATAAGCAAGAACGCTCACGTCAATGTTATATACCTATCTTTAAGATAGTCTATATATCGTTTGGCGTGGGCTATTGTTTATTACTTGTGTTTGGGCAGTCCAGAGCCTCGGATTAGGTAATATTCGATAGTTCCCACGCTTCTTGTATGTAGTAGCCAACTATAGGGAACAGGTTGGCAGAATTAAATTTATATCAATTATGAAAACATTGAGATTTATTGGAACGACCTTGTTAATGGTTGTGTTGTGTTTGAACTTTACCGCTTGTAGCGATGATGATGAAGACATTGATTTAAGCCAGTTAGAGGGAACTTGGGGATTGGTACGTAGTGCAGGATGGGAACTTTGCAGCGAAGAAACTGAAAAAGATGAATGGGATGATTCTTATGACCCTTATAATCTTAGTAATGAGAGTGACAGTGAGAAATTAGTAATCAAAAAACTAACAGATAACACTTATTCTGTAGCTGCATATTACTATTATGATTCAGAATGGCAAATGGACGGAAGTAGCCAAACATTAACCTTAAATGGTAACACATTAACGGTAAGCAAGACCAATGGAGACTATGGTTATTTTGATTCTTATGCCAATCTCATAATTGAAGCCTTGACGACAGAAAACTTGGCGATTCGTGTTAAATATGACAATGTACAGACAGACCCTGAATCTGACCCTGAACACCGTCATAGTGGAGACTTTACAGAAACATTTACTAAAATGGAATAAATACCATCACTAATCAATAGAAGCGGCATTTGAGTATAACTCTCATTTGCCGTTTTTATCATGTGCAAGTCTTATTGGCATAGAATACTAACAAATCAGAAAATAATATTATGTGTTAGGCTATTTCCAAACTTTTGAATAAATATTTTCTTGCAGTATTGATATTTAGTCTAATTTGAAGAACATTAATAATATGCATTTTGAATATATTAATATAAATAAAAATTTATGTATCTTTGCCACAGTAAATTAGAACATTGTATGACATTGCTATGATGAAAGTGTTTAGTATCTTCCTGTTATAAGGTTTCAATGCAGTTCCACCCAAACAGGGATATGGTTTGGAATCTATACAAGAACTGATGGGAAGACTAATTGCTCCACACTTTCTTTTACGAATATATTACTGCCATTATAGGAGTGAAATGGCTATTATTATTTATTGGCTATGATGAAAAAGGTGACATTCTTTTTCTTGGTTATTGCAACGCTGACTACCACATTTTACAGTTGCAAGACAAACACTGATGATTTATGGGACAGCATCCACCAACTGGATGGAAGGGTTACTTCATTGGAAGAATTATGCAAACAGATGAATGGCAATATCAGTTCCTTGCAGAAACTGGTACAGGCATTGCAAGATAACAACAGTATAACCAAAGTTACTCCAATCAAGGAAGGGGAGAAAGTCATAGGCTATACAATCTCATTCACCAAAGGCGAACCAATTACCATCTATCATGGTGAAAAAGGTGAGCAGGGTGATAAAGGTGACGATGGCAATACTCCTGTAATTACAGTAGACCAAGATGGTGAAACGTATTATTGGAAGGTGAATGGTGAGTGGCTGACTGACAAGCAAGGAAATAAAATACCCACCACTGGCGAGGATGGGCAAGACGCTGTAAGCCCACAACTGGAAATAAGAAATGGAAGATGGTTTTTGTTTAATGGTGAGACATGGACTGACATAGGACAGGCAACTGGGGATGCAGGGAAAGATGGTGACAGTTTCTTTGAGAAAGTGGAAGAGAAAGAAGGGTATGTAGAGTTTACCCTCCCAAGTGGTACTGTGCTGACAATCCCTAAAAATACCCTGTCAATAGTAAAGGACATTAAATCTGTTTCATACATTCCCCGTTATGACGATGGCAGGGCAACTGTTGTTGGCGCTTCAAAAGCAGACAGTTACATAGAACTGGACTTTGAAATCTCCCCAAAAGAAAGTGCTGATTTGTTGGTGAAATATGATGGTGTAGTATCAGTACAGGGAGTATATACCACCATTAGAAGCAGGGCTATTGACTTTATACAGTTCCCTGTGTTGGCAATTAGTGCAGAAGATGGAATATTAAGTTTGAAAGTTTCAGGTGAGAATCTGGATGATGTATTTTTCGCAGGTACACAAGGTGCGCAACTGGCATTAAAACTGGAAGACAGTGAATCGACTTATATTTCTGATTATATAGGTGTAGTTCCTTCGCTTCCTGTTTATACTTTTACTACTACATATGAAACTACATACTCCAATCAGACCATCAAAATAGCGCATGATATTGATGCATATCCAATTGCAGGTGCAGGTAATCGTTTGATTAGTATTGATTATGGAGATGGAACTAATGGAACTTCCAGTACACATACGTATGCCACACAAGGTGAATATACGGTTACGTTTTCTTTTGTAAATGAGGTGACAGAGATTGGAGGACACGCATTTGAAGAATGTAGTCAATTGACTGGTATTGAATATCCTAAGAATGTCACAAAGATTAATGACAAAGCTTTTTATGGAACTGGATTAATTAATATAATAATACCCAATACTGTAACATATATTGGCCTGTCAGCTTTTTCAAGTTGCGCTAATTCTGAATATATAAGTATTCCAAATAGTGTGCAATTTATGGGCTCACAAGCTTTTGGTTGGTCAACAAAAGGAGAATTATATGTTGATTGCAATATACCCTCTGTCAGCAATAATTATGATTATTATAACTCAGCCTTTTATAATAGTAATATATCCAAAGTTGTTATAGGGAAAAATGTAAAATCATTAGGCGCTTGTTCTTTTGGAGATTGCAAACAGGTTAGAATAATAGAATATGAAGAAGGAAACAGGCTGGAAAATATTGGATATGGAGCGTTTATGTGTCCTTTAGTAGAAGAAATGCCAATTCCTGAATCTGTAGAATTTATTGGAGAATATGCTTTTAGCCTTTGTTCTAATTTGAAGACATTTAAAATGGTTGGTTCTGGAAATGGAAATTATATTGTCAGAGGTAATGGAGTATTATATGATGAAATCAATTATGCACTTGTTCGCTATCCGCCTAAAAATGAAGCAGAGACCTATGAAATTGTAATGTTTAGGGATTCCATAGCTCCATTAGCTTTTAGGGATTGTAATAATCTTAAAACAGTGCAACTTCCAACGCGATACTTGAATAATAAAATGCGTTTTGGACGTGGTAGTTTTTTGGATTGCAAGAACTTAAAGACTGTAGAGAATTTCTCTTTAACAGGAATAACTGTGCTAAATGGATTATTTGGAGGCTGTGAAAAGTTAACTTCTATTGAATTACCCACAACTATTGAAGAAATAGGGTATGCAGCTTTTGAGGGTTGTACTAGTTTAACTGGAGACCTTGTAATTCCAGACAATGTAAAAACTATAGGTGAGTCTGCTTTTGAAGGATGTACAGGATTTAAAGGAAAACTAATTATACCTAATTCTGTAGAAACTATTGGAGATAGAGCTTTTAAAGGGTGTACTGGAGTACTCAAAGGAGGTGAATTATATTTAGGTAAAGGATTGATACAAATTGAAGATAGAGCCTTTGATGCAGGTTCAGATGAAAATATCAGTGTGCCTAGTTCTTTCTGTAAAATATATTGTAGTACAACTGTTCCGCCAATTATTAACTATAGTGACCTTAATTGTGAACAATTAATTGTTCCTAAAGGCTGTTTAGAAGCATATCAAAACAGTAATTGGAATAATGTATCAGGAAATATAATTGAAGGGGATTGAGTATATCTCGCATAATTGGGAAATAAGGGTAAAGGCAGCATTTGAAATAATTCATTTGCTGCCTTTTTTAGTTCACTTCCTTCTCTTCTTAACCAATTTATGCTTATCCTTCTTGGATGAATTAGAAAAAAGCATTTCTAACATTTCCCTTGTGATAGGTAAATATGTGACCTCTGTTAATCTAGTTTCTCTAATCTCTTGTGGTAAATAATGAATTGTGTTATTCTTCTTTGGTGTTATTTGCATATTTGTGTGGAAATAAATAGGTTGATAATTGATTTATCTACAGCAAAGGTACTGATAAGAATCTGTCCAATCTAATACAAAAGGTACATTCTGGATTATTGGATATATATGCGTATTGGAAGGGAAGGACAAGACAGTAGATAGCAACGAAATGGAATTATTGTTTCTATAAGTAGAATAATGGACAGAGATGTCTAGGGATAAATTACCCTAAACCTAAAAGAGGTTTGGAAGTATTCCAATAAATTCTTATTCGATTTTATTCAGCGAATAGGAAAAAAGCCTATCTTTGTAACGGTTAGAATGAGATATTTAGCACAATATTTAATACCCAACTTCACTAATCACCTGATAATCAGGTATAGAAATAAAGATACGGACTTTCTGCATATCTCCAAATTTTCCGGAAAAAGCAATGTGTCTTATAACATGGTTTAATAGAAATAGCAAACTCGTTAACATTTAACATAAATCTATCGGATATTAACGAATGCCCGATAGCGTGACTCAGATATATAGCATAGGGCAGCAAACCTTTCCGGGATTTTTTGTGTTTATTATATAAACGAATTACTTACACAATATGAATCTCAAAGAACAATACTGGAAATATTCCCTCATTGTCATCATTCTGTTTATGGGAGTTATCATCTTCCGGCAAATCACTCCTTTTTTGGGAGGGCTGCTGGGAGCATTTACCATTTACATATTAGTACGCACGCAGATGCATCATCTGACGGAAAAGAAGAAAATGAAACGCAGTATCAGCGCATTACTGATCACGGCAGAAACCATTTTTGTATTCCTTGTACCTCTCGGACTGACCATCTGGATGATAGTAAACAAACTTCAAGACATCAATCTGGCTCCGCAGACATTCGTAGAGCCCATCCAGCAAGTAGCAGGATTTATCAAAGAAAAGACAGGATACGATGTATTAGGGAAGGATACGTTGTCGTTCATAGTCTCCATCCTTCCACGAATCGGACAACTGATTATGTCGAGTATCAGCAGTCTCGCCGTCAATCTGTTCGTCATGATATTTGTTCTTTACTTCATGCTGATAGGAGGTAAAAAGATGGAAGCATACATCAATGATATTCTCCCGTTCAATGAAACGAACACGCGGGAAGTTATTCATGAAATCAACATGATCGTGCGCTCCAATGCGATTGGTATTCCACTGCTGGCCATTATTCAGGGAGGCATTGCCATGATAGGCTATCTCATTTTCGGAGCACCCAATGTCTTACTCCTAGGTTTCCTCACCTGCTTCGCTACCATCATTCCGATGGTAGGTACCGCATTAGTGTGGTTTCCCGTCGCCTCTTATCTGGCTATCAGCGGAGACTGGTTTCATGCAATCGGACTTTTCGCCTACGGAGCCATTGTCGTATCGCAGTCCGACAACCTGATTCGCTTCATCCTTCAAAAGAAGATGGCGGATACACATCCGTTGATTACAATCTTCGGAGTTGTTATCGGTCTGCCGTTATTCGGATTTATGGGAATCATCTTCGGTCCGTTATTACTCTCGTTATTCTTTCTGTTCGTCAATATGTTCAAGAAAGAATACCTGGATTCATAAAATAACCTACCTTCCGGATGGCGAAACTACCGAAAATTTGCGTACTTTTGTAGTCGTAAAACGACACTAAAATTCAATGGAAGCATTTACATTCAATACTGCCGAGCTGATATTATTGTCAGTGGCAGGAGTTCTCTTTATCATCCAAGTTATTTATTATCTCGGTTTATACAACCGGATACATTCGCATAACAAAGCTGTACGCAAGGAAGAAATTCATTTCACGCGGGAATTACCGCCCCTTTCCGTCATTCTTTGCGCACGCAACGAAGCCGACAATCTGCGTAAGGCCCTTCCTGCCATTCTGGAACAGGACTATCCCCAGTTCGAAGTCATTGTAATCAATGATGCTTCCACCGACGAGACAGAGGATGTATTGGGATTCATGGAGGAAAAATACCCTCATCTTTACCATAGTTTTACTCCCGACAGCGCACGTTATATCAGTCATAAGAAATTAGCGCTGACATTAGGTATCAAAGCCAGCAAATATAATTGGCTCGTATTCACGGAAACAAACTGTATACCGGCAAGCAAGGATTGGTTAAAGCTGATGGCACGCAATTTTACATCACAGACACAGGTTGTGTTAGGATATAGCGGGTATGACCGGACAAAAGGATGGTTGCACAAACGTGTCGCTTTCGACACACTCTTCCAGTCATTGCGTTACTTAGGTCTTGCCCTGGCTGGAAAGCCATATATGGGCATCGGACGTAATCTTGCCTATCGGAAAGAATTATTCTTCAAGCAAAAAGGATTTTCAAGCTACCTGAACCTTCAACGCGGAGAAGATGACCTGTTTATCAATCAAATAGCCAACAGCAGTAACACCCGTGTAGAAACGGATCTCAACGCAACCATGCGGATACAGCCTGTCTACCGTTACAAAGACTGGAAAGAAGAAAAGGTCAGTTATATGGCCACCGCACGCTTTTATCATGGGGCACAACGCTACCTATTAGGCTTTGAAACCCTATCACGCCTGTTATTTTACGCCACTTGCATTGCAGGTATCGTATTAGGCATTCTCGATTTCCACTGGTTAGCAGCAGGTATCACATTATTACTATGGCTGATTCGCCACACGGTGCAAGCCATTGTCATTAACCAAACAGCAAAAGAAATGGGCGGCAATCGGAAATATTATTTCTCATTGCCGGTATTCGATATCCTGCAACCGTTGCAGTCGTTGAAGTTCAAGCTCTGTCGTCTATTGCGGGGTAAAGGAGATTTCATGAGAAGATAAATTACTCATATCTCATAGAGTTGGCAGGGTTGATCTTGGTTATCAGATATGAAGGACCTATCAGCATCAGGACAGCAGCCAGCAGTGTGCCGATATTAATCAGCAGGAAAAGGATGATATTGAAAGATACCGGAACCGTGTCTACGTAATAAGTCTCCGGATCGAGTTTGAAAATGCCGAACCGGGACTGAAGAATGCAGAACGCCAGACCGATAACATTCCCCCAAAGCATACCTTTGCCTATCAGGAAAACAGCAAACCAAAGGAAAGTTTTGCGGATTGTAAAATTAGTGGCACCCAAAGCTTTTAGGACACCAATCATATTCGTACGTTCGATAATGATAATCAGCAAACCGGAAATCATGGTAAAACCGGCAACGCCTATCATCAGAAACAAAATCACCCACACATTCAGATCCAACAAGTCAAGCCATGCAAATATCTGTGGATTCAACTGTTCGATACTGCGCACATAATACGTACCTCCATATTCGTCTTTCCGGTTATCGGTATCGATTGCGATTTCATACGTTGTATCTTCCAGCTTATCATAGTCTTTCAGCTGAAGCTCCACCCCTGTCACCTGCTCCGGCTGCCAACCGTTCAAACGATTCACCAAACTGAGGTCGGTCAATAAAAAAAGATTATCGTATTCGGAGAAATTTGTCTGATAAATTCCGGCAATAGTCAGCCTGCGCGCGCGGACATCATCCTGAATATAATAGGTATATATCTTATCCCCCAACTTCAACTTCATCTTTGTAGCCAAAGACTTGGAGATAAGCACCCGATTGCTGGAAACCGAATCACTGAAAACAGGAATCTCTCCTTCCACCAGATATTCTTGCAGAAAACGGGGATCAAACTCCGGACCTACCCCTTTCAGTACCATTCCTTGAAAGGCATCATCCGTCTTTATCATACCCGGTTTGGTAGAAAAACGCTGTACATGGCTTATCTCCGGATAACCGTCAAGGGCAGTCATCATACTGTCTCCTACCACAATCGGATGGGTTTCGTAAGAACTGACCGCATCCAGATTAGTTATCTGGATATGCGATCCGAATCCAATGACTTTATTTCTCACTTCACTTTTAAAGCCGATAACGACCGCCACTGCTATAATCATAACAGCCAGTCCGATAGCAATACCCGCCATTGCGATGAGCACCGCAGGACGTGACACCTGTTTTCCGCTATCGCTTTCGCGGTAGATGCGCCGAGCTATGAAAAGTGATAAAGACATAGACTTTTATTCCGTTCTTCCCGGATACGCTTCCAAAGCCTTCTGGAGAACAAAAAGCGCACGGGTTAAATCTTCTTTCTTTAATACATATGCAATACGCACTTCATTGATACCCGAACCCGGAGTTGTGTAGAAACCGGAAGCCGGAGCCATGAATACCGTCTGCCCCTCATATTCGAAGTCCGAAAGGCACCAGGCGCAGAACTTGTCCGAATCATCTACAGGAAGTTTTGCCACTGTATAGAAAGCGCCCATCGGAATCGGAGAATAAACGCCCGGAATACGGTTCAAGCCGTCAATCAGGCATTTACGACGTTCCACATACTCGTCATACGTCTCGCGTGAGTATTCTTCGGGAGCGTCCAAGGAAGCCTCAGCGGCAATCTGACCAATCAACGGAGGACTCAGACGAGCCTGACAGAACTTCATGACAGCATCACGTATCTCTTTATTTTTGGTAATCAGCGCACCGATACGGATACCGCATTCCGAATAACGCTTTGATACGGAGTCAATCAGTACCACATTATTCTCGATACCTTCCAGATGGCAAGCGGAGATATAAGGAGAACCGGTGTATATGAATTCGCGATATACCTCATCGGAGAAAAGGAATAAGTCATATTTCTTCACCAAGTCACGAATCTGATTCATTTCACGACGTGTATAGAGATATCCGGTCGGGTTGTTCGGATTACAAATCAGGATTGCTTTCGTACGTTCATTTATCAACTCTTCAAACTTCTCGACTTTGGGAAGTGAGAAACCTTCTTCGATGGTTGTGGCAATCGTACGAATCTTCGCGCCTGCAGAAATAGCAAACGCCATGTAGTTAGCATATGCCGGCTCCGGAACGATAATCTCATCACCTGGATTCAGACAGGAAAGGAAAGAGAAAAGCACCGCTTCCGAACCTCCTGAGGTAATGATTATATCGTCTGCAGTAAGATTGATATTGAACTTAGCATAATATCCCACTAGTTTCTCGCGATAGCTACGATAACCTGCACTAGGACTATACTCCAGCACTTTACGGTCAATATTGCGTATTGCGTCAATCGCGGCCTGAGGAGTGGGCAGGTCAGGCTGTCCGA
>UMII01019849.1_pt1 | contig 9748 bp, 8 predicted proteins | sample 1965731 | NCBI WGS metagenome assembly UMII01 (sample SAMEA4836118, study PRJEB28245) | human gut metagenome | biome: gut microbiome; material: fecal sample | place: Denmark | collected 2008
ATGGATTTTTAAGTGTTCAACTTAATTATACAATCCGCCAAATCTTTTCTTTATTCTCTGCGAAGCTGCCTCCTTCGGGGGAAGTGGCGCGCATGCGCCGAAAGGGGTGCAGTAATAAGTAAAGCATATTCCTTTCGCGGTGGATAGGGTTGATTACCACGAGCGAAGCGAGGTCGTACGGTTCTAATCCCCATTTCCCCTCTTCATTTGTTTGGCAAATAAAGTATGACTTAAAATATAACCTATGCTGAATACTCATTTATGTATGCAATTATCTTCTCAAACGGGAAGAAAGGTGGTATAGTAAAACCATAAGTTTCAGGATATAGAGTCCACTTATTGGAATTCGTATCCCATTTCTTCTTGGAGGCTTGATCATGGCAGGTTACAATCCGTATGAAAATATGCTTCATGTATTGGATAAGGCAGCAGAAGTACTCGGCTGCCCGAGAAATGATTATGAATTCGTCCGTTATCCGGAACGCGAGCTGACAGTCAGCATCCCGGTCACCATGGATGACGGCCATGTAGAAGTATTCTCCGGCTACCGCGTACAGCACTCCACCGCACGCGGCGCAGCAAAAGGCGGCATCCGTTTCCATCCGCAGTCCGATGAAAACGAAGTCAAAGCCCTTGCTGCATGGATGACAATCAAGAACGCCATCGGCAACATTCCTTACGGCGGTGCTAAAGGCGGCATCAAAGTCGACCCGCATAAACTGTCAAAGCGTGAACTCGAAAGACTGACACGCATGTACGTACGCCGCATTTATCCGATCATCGGACCAGACCAGGACGTACCGGCACCAGACGTCAATACCAACGGCCAGATCATGGCATGGATCGCTGACGAATACGCAGCCCTCTCCGGCAAATGGCAGCCAGGCGTCGTCACAGGCAAACCACTCGAAGTCGGCGGATCCCTCGGCAGAAACGAAGCTACCGGCCGCGGCCTTCTCTTCACACTCGAGACTTGGTGCGAAAAGAACCATAGAGAAATGAAAGACCTCACCATGGTCGTACAGGGCTTCGGCAACGTTGGCTCCGTAGGCTCCCTCCTCATGCATAAAGAAGGCGTCAAGATCATCGCTGTAGGCGATATCAATGGCACATGGAAGAACCCGAATGGCCTCGACATCGAAGCCATGTACGTTTATGCCAACAGCCACGGCAGATCCCTCAAAGGCTACACAGAAGAAGGCGCATCCTTCATCCCTGACAGCGAACTCTTCGCCCAGGACGTCGACGTCATCTTCGCAGCAGCTATGGAAAACCAGCTGAACGCATCCACCATGGAAAAAGTAAAAGCAAAACTCATCCTCGAAGGCGCAAACGGCCCGACCGATGAAACAGCAGACAAATACTTCGAAGAACACGGCATCGAAGTCCTCCCGGACGTCATGAGCAACGTCGGCGGCGTCGTAGGCTCCTACTTCGAATGGGTCCAGAACCGCACAGGCTACTACTGGACCGAAGACGAATACAACGCCCGTCTCCAGAAAAAGATGAGAGAAGCATACGAAGGCGTCTATGCCCTCAAAGAAAAATACCACGTCACCTACCGCCTCGCCTCCTACATGCTCGCACTCCAGAGAGTCATGGCAGCCCAGAAACTCAGAGGCTTCTTAGGATAAGTTATAGCGGAAATACAGACAGGATGCATGATCCATTCATGCATCCTGTTTTTTTGTGCGCTCGCCATCAGCGAAAAAGCCAAGGTACGCCTTCGCCGCAGCGCAGGAAATGCCAAGGTACGCTTTATTTTAAAAAAGCATCTATAAAAGAGAGCTCTTATAAAGAAACCGTACAACCGCGGCGGAGCGCGAACTTGGAAAACAAGCAAACCTCGCTTCGCTCGTGGAACCTTTTTATAAAAATCAATGAATACTACACCCCTTTCTTTGGAAACTTTAGAAAATGCATTCTTTAAAAACCTTCACAACCAGCCTGCGGCTGAGGAACTACATCTCATCCACCACAAAAGTGGTCCCCCTTCTCCTGACGGAGCAAGGTCAAAGGCATTCTTCCCCGCTGGGGCAGGTCAAAACCTTCCGCACCGGCGCTTACCTATGTTATCAGTAGTGATTTAAATACGAACCGTAAATGAAAACGGTAAGGTGTTCGTTCAATAATATTCATCAGAATCGAAAAAACCTGCCTCGGAACAAGGATGACGCATACGCTCACGAAGTGACAGAAAGGAGTGCAGTTCCCGAGCGCAGCGAGGTTGTATGGTTTTCATCGAACGAAGTTCGGTTTAAGGGTGTCAGAGCTCGCCCCGTAGGGGGAGCTGGCGCGCATGCGCCTGAGGAGGTTCATCTCCACGAGCGAAGCGAGGTCGTATGGTTTTTCCTCCTTGTATGGTTTTATCATGTTTTTCTCAGCCGCAGGCTGGTTGTCCGGTTTTCCCATCTTTTCTCACGCTTTCCATCTTCCCCCCTCCCTCCGTCCAAAAATTTCCTCATGCTATAATGAAAGGGAATTGAGTATTGGAATGGATTTAAATAGAAAGAAGGACTTTATGTTTATACTTGGATGCCATTTATCCGTCACGGGCGGGTATCTTTCCATGGGGAAGACAGCCAATTCGATCGGCGGAAATACGTTTCAGTTCTTCCCGCGAAACCCGCGCGGAAGCCAGTCTGCTCCTGTGAAGGAAGCGGATGCGCTGGCTTTGAAGGCGTGGATGCAGGAGCATGATTTCGGGCCGATTCTCTGCCATGGGGCTTACACGATGAACGGCTGCTCGACGAAGGAGTCGGTGCGTGAGTTTGCCCGCACGGCGCTTCGTGAGGACCTGGCCAAAGCGGCGCACCTGCCGAACTGCCTTTACAATTTCCATCCGGGCTCCCACCTGAAGCAGGGCGCAGAAGTTGCGATTCCCATGATTGCAGACATGCTGAATTACGCCATGGATCAGGAAGAGCTGCCGCCATTTGTCCTGCTTGAAACGATGGCAGGGAAGGGGACGGAAGTCGGACGCACGTTTGAGGAGCTGGCCGCGATTATCGACAAGGTCGAGCGCAAGGACCGCATGGGCGTGTGCCTTGATACCTGCCACGTTTATGACGGCGGCTACGACATCGCAGGAGATACCGACGGCGTTCTCGCCCATTTCGATGAAGTCATCGGGCTTTCCCGCCTGAAGGCTATTCACCTGAATGACGACAAGAATCCGATGGGAAGCCACAAGGACCGCCATGAAAAAATCGGCGAAGGGACAATCGGTCTCGAAGGGATGGAAAGGATCATCAATCATCCGCTTCTCAGAAATCTTCCCTTCTACCTTGAAACACCGAATGATCTGGAAGGCTACAAGCGTGAAATCGCGCTTTTGAGAAGCCTTCGGAAGGAGGACGCATGAAATTCATTCACACAGCCGACTGGCACCTGGGGAAGCTTCTGAAGGAACACTCTATGACAGAAGATCAGGCATGGCTCCTGGAAAACCGTTTCCTGCCCATCGTCGACGAAGAAAAGCCGGACGTGATCCTTCTGGCCGGGGACGTCTATGACCGCTCATTTCCTCCGGAAGATGCCGTCGAGCTCTTTGACCGCATGACTGAGGAAATCGTCGGAAAGAGAGGGATTCCCTTCATCGTCATCAGCGGGAACCACGACAGCGCCGAGCGCCTCGCCGTGGCAAGCCGTCTTCTCCGCTCGCAGGGGCTCTACATCTTCGGGCCGCTCGACAGGCTCTCTCCCGTCATCCTGAAGGATGAATGGGGTCCCGTCGCATTCCTTCCGATGCCGTATTCCGAACCCGCCCGCGTGCGCGTCATGATGAATAAGCTCGGCATGGAAGAGGCGGAAAAGGTGAAGACGTACGAAGAGGCAGAAAAAATTCTTTCCTCCCGCATGCTCTCCCTCCTTCCTGATGAAGGAGAAGGCATGAGGAAAATCGCCCTTGCCCACGTCTATGCAGCAGGCGGCATGTCATCGGAATCGGAAAGACCGCTCTCGATTGGCGGCTACGACCAGATTCCTGATGAAGTCTTTGCGCCTTACGACTACACCGCACTCGGCCACCTCCACCGTCCGCAGAAGACGAAGAGGGATTCCGAGAAGATCCAGTACAGCGGAAGCCTCATGCGCTACTCCTTCGACGAAGTGCGTCAGAAGAAGGGCATCATCGTAGGGACGATTGACGGAGAAGGAAATGTTTCCACCACGTTCCGCGAAATGCTGCCCCTTTATCAGGTACGCGAAATCCAGGGTTCTTTTGCAGACATCATGGCTAAGGAAGGCTCGGAAGACTACCTGCAGATCGTATTGACCGACTCCGAACCTGTCATCGACGCCATGCCAAAGCTTCGCGAGAAGTACCCGAATGCCCTTGGCGTCGAGCAGGACATGGGATACAAGGACGATGACGGCGAAAGAAGGATCCGCCTCGAATCCATGAGCGACGAAGACATTTTCCGCGCCTTCGTCAGCCATTTCCGTGAGCAGGAACTGACAGAAGAAGAAGAAAAGCTTTCTCAGGAAGTCTGGGAAGAGGTATACAGGAAGGAAAACGCAAAATGAAACCTTTGAAACTGACGATGCGTGCCTTCGGTCCCTATGCGGGCGAGACCGTCATCGACTTCGAAAAACTGCAGGGACGCCATCTCTTCCTGATCTGCGGCCCGACCGGAGCCGGGAAGACGACGATCCTGGATGCCATGTGCTATGCCCTTTACGGCAAGACAAGCGGCGACCGGACAGGCGAGAAAATGAGAAGCGACTATGCCGACTCCTCGGAAAGGACAGAAGTCATTTTCGATTTCATGCTGGGGGATAAGACATACCGCGCAACGAGAAGCCCGGCGCAGATGGTTGATAAGAAACGCGGCAGCGGACAGACACTGGCTGCCATGCAGGCGTCCCTTTCCGAACTGGAAGACGGCAAGGAAATCAATACATTGCGCACAGGCATTGAAGAAGCTGCAGGGAAACTCATCGGGCTCAATGCCGACCAGTTCTGCCAGGTCATCCTCCTTCCGCAGGGCGATTTCAGAAAACTCCTCGTGGCAAAGGCCGATGAAAGAGAAGCCATCCTGAAGCAGCTCTTCAAGACACAGCGTTTCTCGGAATTCAAGGACAGGCTGAAAGACAGGCTCGATGCAAAAGTCCGTGAGAAAATGGAAAAGCAGACAAGAGAAGACCAGATTCTCAGCACCGCCGGCGCCGCAGACGAAAAGCAGCTCGCCTCGATCGTGGAAGAAGCGGAGAAATCACTGCAGGAGGCGGTGGAGATGACCCGGAAGCAGGAAAAGGAAAGCAATGAATTCCGTGAAGTCTACCAGAAGAAAACTGCCCTGATGGGCCATTTCACCGAGCTTGATAAAGCATTGAAGCAGGATGCAGCCCTCAAGAATGAAGAAGGACGCATGAAGGAAATGGAAGCATCCCTTTCCCTGATCCGGAGCGCACGGGAGCTTGCGCCTTACTTCGACCAGCTGGATGGCATCACCCGGGAAGGCAGGCAGGAGGCACAGAAACTCAAGACAGCCAAAGCGGATATGGAAACGTATACAAGGCTGAATGAAACGCTTGAAAAACGCATCCAGGAGCTGGACGCCATGAAAGAAAAACGCGAAGAAGAGCGTAAAACAGCCCTTAAAATGCAGGACCTGGTGCCCAAGGCAAAGTTGTACGGGGCAGCCGTCCAGGCGCTTAAAAACGCACAAAACGCATTATCCAGAGCAGAAGAGGAAACGAAGCGCCTCCAGGCTTCTGCCGAAGCGGCAAGGAAGGCAAGGGATGCGCAGAAGGAAAAGGCAGATGCTGTCAGGAAATCCTATATCGACGGACAGGCATTCCTTCTGGCGGAAGGACTCGAAGACGGCGTGCCATGCCCCGTCTGCGGTGCCATCCATCATCCGGCCCCGGCCCGCGGCGGAGACCATGTAGCAAAGGCAGAAGATGTCGAACGTGCGCAGAAGGAATATGAAAGAGCATCAGCTGCTTATGACAGAGCCAATGATGCCAAAGAAAAGCACAGCACAGGAGCCTATGCGAAAGCCGTGAGCGATCACGCGAAAGCCGATGCCCAGATGAAGACGCTTGAGGAAATTCCTGAAGCATACAGGGATCCCAAATATCTGGAAGCAGAAAGCACGCGCCTTCTGACGGATATCAGGAAGTGGGAACAGGACAAGGAAACGGCGGCCGCCCAGCTGAGGAAAGCAGGAGCCGACCTCTCCGCCAGCCAGGCCGCATGCAGGAATGCCGAAGAGCGCAGAGAAGAGCTCGTGAAGAAATACAGGGAAACAGAATCCGTCCTGAAGGAAGCTTCCGATAAGGCCGGCTTCCAGAGTCTCGACGAATGCAAGGAATGGTACAAGAAGAAGGACACGGAAGAAAGCGTCCGTAAGACACTGGAACAGTACCGCGCAGACAGAAAGAGCACAGAAGAACGGATCAAAGCAGAAGAGCAGGAGACTGCAGGGAAGGAGCGTCCTGACATGCTGGCGCTGAATGAAAAATCCAAAGCACTGCAGGATCAGCTCAAAAAAGCCTCCGAAAGGGCAGCCGCTCTCAAGGAACGCACAGAAACGCTCCAAAAGGCCGTTTCAGACGCCAGAGCCATCGAGAAGGAACTGGAAGACCTCCGCAAGGAGGAAGGCCTTATAAGAGGCCTTTATGACCTCACAAGCGGAAAGAAGACAAGGATCACCCTGGAAAGATACGTCCTTGGCACACTCCTTGACGACGTAGCCAATGCTGCGAACCTCCGTCTTCTCTCCATGAGCAGGAGGAGATACTCCCTCCACCGCATGACAGACGAAAGCGGACTGGGGAAGGGCGGACTGTCGCTTGAAGTCTCCGACAGCTTCACAGGACGTTCCCGCCCGGCCAATACACTTTCCGGCGGCGAAACCTTCCTGGCATCCCTCTCCCTGGCCCTTGGCCTTGCTGACGTCGTCCAGTCAAGACAGGGCGGCGTCCGTCTTGATACCATGTTCATCGACGAAGGCTTCGGTACCCTCGACCCCGACTCCCTGAACAGCGCCATGAATACACTCATCGACCTCCAGAACACAGGCCGCATGGTAGGCATCATCTCCCACGTCCCAGAACTCGAAGAACGCATAGACGCACGCCTCCGCGTCACACCCGCCGAAAAAGGCAGCAAAGCAGAATTCGAGATCATCGACTGAGGAAATAAGGATAAAGGAATATATAGGCAAAAGGAGCTGTAGAAATCCGCTAAAATGTTGCTTTTTCCTTTTCTCGAACGAAGTTCGGTTTAAGGGGGTCAGAGCTCGCCCCGTAGGGGGAGCTGGCGACGGAGTCGCCTGAGGAGGTTCATTTCCTTCGAGCGCAGCGAGGTTGTATGGTTCTAATTCTCTCAATCAAATAACTCTCACTAAGGACTGTCGAAATGCCTGCACATTTTGACAGTCCTTCTTTTATTTCGATATCGACACCCATGAGTTCATAAAACTTATCTATATTCTCTCAAGGCCGGCGCGCCGCTCATATATGACTGATAGTCAAAAATATAAAAATGTCTGAAATGACTTATAGTCGGTCATGCGGGAGTTAATGGGAATGATTGTGATAACTCAGTATAAAACTGATTCTGTCGAATGTTTTACAAATAACCAAAAGTCTCATGCATATCATAAAGGTTTATCAATAATTTAAACTTGATTTAACTTTGCGTCCGTGTTAAGCTAACCACAGACATGAAGGAAGCCTCAAGGTCATGTCCCTTGGAAAAGCAAAGATGAAAGACAGCAGAGGAAACACGGTCACTCGCGCAAGGTCCTAGTCGGAGCTCCTCCGAGGAAAAATAGAGGCACGCATAATTCTCTATATTTTCTATTAAAGGAGCGATGAAACATGAAAAAGGTTCTCGCAATTGCTGCAGTAGCAGCACTCACAGCTGGCGTATCCGCATACGCTGCAAATCCATTCTCTGATGTAACCCCGAACGACTGGGCTTATCAGGCAGTTGAAGACCTGTCCGAACAGGGCGTCGTTGAAGGTTATCCGGATGGCACCTTCAAGGGCGAAAGAAACATCACCCGTTATGAAATGGCTCAGATCATTGCCCGCATGCTCGCTAAGGAAGATCAGCTGAACGCTGAACAGAGAGCAACCCTGGACAAACTCGCTGGCGAATATGCTGACGAACTCGCAAACCTGGGCGTTCGCGTATCCAACCTCGAAAAGAAAGTTGGCAACCTGTACTGGTCCGGCGATGCTCGTATGCGTTATCAGGACAAAGCAACTGGCGATGACTCCTGGAACGGCCGTATGAGAATCAACGTAAAGGGTCAGGTCAATGACTCCACTTACGTACAGGGCCGCCTGAACGCAACCATGGACTTCAAAGAAAGTAAAGATGATTCTGATGTACAGTTTGATCAGCTGTTTGCAAACCATGACTTCGGAAGCGTTGCAACCGTTCGTCTCGGCCGTCAGCCGGTAGCATTTGGTGACCAGGGCGGCTGGCTGTATGGTGATACCTTCGGCGCTGATGCTGCTCAGGTAACATTCCATGCAGGACAGAAAGTTGACCTGACCGCTGGTTATGGCCGCTTCAATACCTCTGACTATGATGAAGGCGTTGAAGATCAGGATGCATTCTATGCACGCGGCGCAGCTGACCTGAACGTTGCTAAACTCGGCGTTGACTACATTAAGTTCACAGGTGACAAGGAAGCTGATACAGCTGCCGGCTATGAACTGATGGGCGCAAACCTGACTGTTCCGGTTCAGGACTTCCGTGTATTCGGTGAATATTGGAAGAACACCACCTATGACAACGGCAATGATACCGCTTGGAACGCAGGTATCGGCTATGGCAAACTGAACCTGAAGAAACCGGGCTCCTTCGCTATCGATGTAGCTTACAACGATGTTGACGAAGGCATCTACTTTGGCGGCACAGGCCTCCAGACCGATGCTCTGAAGTATCTGACAGAACATAAAGCAACCAACGTAACATTCTGGAATGCAATGGCTGACGTTACCCTCCAGAAGAACGTATTCCTCCATGGTGAATATGCATTCGACGTTAGCGCTGATGACGCTGATATCAATGATAAGGATGCTTGGACCGTATCCCTCAACTACAAGTTCTAATACAGAACCTGGCAGCAGTGAAATTAAAAGAGACTTCCTTCGGGAGGTCTCTTTTTAGTGGGAAATGTTTGCAGAAAGTATAGAAACAGATTATCGTATTTATAGAAGTTCTTTATAAGTTGCAAAAGAAGAATATAGGTGGACAATCTGACAAAATGTGCCGAAATGTGAATGGAAAATCTGCTGACTTTCGGTCATATGGCGGTAAACGCGAATCATTTGCATAATTTAAAATTAGGAGATTTCACTCAAAAATGGAAGCTTTAAGGGAATGAGAGGATTTGTTTAAACTTGATTTAACTTTTCTCATGTGTTACTCTCAACTTAGACATGAAACAAGTCTTCCGATTCATGTCACTTAAGATCGAAGAAGAAAAACACGCAGAGGAAACACGGTCACTCGAGCCACGTTTTTCATCCAAGCTCTTAGGGAAAAAGGAAGACATTCCACATTTTTCTTTATAAGGAGCGAAGAACATGAAAAAAATTCTCGCACTCGCTGCTGTAGCAGCACTCACCGCTGGCGTATCCGCATACGCTGCAAATCCTTTCTCTGATGTAACCCCATCCGACTGGGCTTACCAGGCAGTAGTAGACCTGTCCGAACAGGGCGTTGTTGAAGGCTATCCGGATGGCACCTTCAAGGGCGAAAGAAACATCACCCGTT
>UMII01084667.1_pt1 | contig 9724 bp, 3 predicted proteins | sample 1965731 | NCBI WGS metagenome assembly UMII01 (sample SAMEA4836118, study PRJEB28245) | human gut metagenome | biome: gut microbiome; material: fecal sample | place: Denmark | collected 2008
ACTTAAGTGAATATGTCTAGCAGAAGTTTCGACAATAAACATATCTTCCATATTTTTCTCCTCTTTCCATATTAATACTATCTTTATTCTACTCTTTTTACTCTTTATTTCCAATAAATTAAAAAAATTTTAAAAATTTTTTATTTACAAACTGAAGTAAATTTATTAAATTAGTAAAAAAAGATTATCAAAACAGTGATAAAACATTAAAAGATGTATACAATCTGCTTATTTTTTAGAAAAATCCTAAAAAATACCAAAGTCTTTACACATATTACTAAATGTGCTATTCTAACTATACTAAAAAAGGAGGAAACCTTTATGAACAAAGAAAATCGAGGTTTATATGATCAGTCATTTGAACATGATAACTGCGGAATAGGGGCCGTTGTTAACATCAAAGGATTAAAAACTTATAAAACAGTGGATGATGCTTTAAAAATTGTTGAACAATTAGAACATCGTGCAGGAAAGGATGCCGCTGGAGAAACAGGAGATGGTGTTGGAATTCTGACACAAATTCCTGATGATTATTTCCAAAAAGTTATTAAAGAATTTCAATTACCTAAAAAAGGAAATTATGGGGTTGGTATGTTCTTTATGCCACAAGACGAAAAAATTCGTTTACGTGTGAAAAAGATGTTTGAAACAATTGTAAAAAAAGAAGGACTCATTTTTTTAGGATGGCGTGAAGTACCTACAGTACCTAAAGTATTGGGGAAGAAAGCACTTGATGCAATGCCTTTTATTGTCCAAGCTTTTGTAGAAAAATCAAGTGATGTAGAAGCAGGATTAGATTTTGATCGAAAACTTTATCAAGTAAGAAGAATCTTTGAACAAAGTCAATTTGAAGATACGTATGTTTGTTCACTTTCAAGTCGTACAATTGTTTATAAAGGAATGTTCTTAGTTCAACAATTAAGACTATTCTTTAAAGATTTACAAAACAAAGATTATAAAAGTGCGATTGCTTTAGTTCACTCACGTTTCTCTACGAATACAATGCCATCATGGAGAAGAGCACATCCAAATAGATTTATTGTTCACAATGGTGAAATCAATACAATTAAAGGAAATGCCAATAATATGTTATGCCGTGAAGAAAACATGGCAACAGATGCGGTCGATACTACAAAAGTTTATCCAGTAGTAGACGTTAATGGTTCCGATTCAGCAATGTTAGATAATACTTTAGAATTCTTAGTTATGTCAGGAATGGAATTACCACGTGCTGTCATGATGTGTATTCCAGAACCTTATGAAAATGATAAAAGTATGTCACAAACAAAGAAAGACTTCTATGAATATAATGCGACATTAATGGAACCTTGGGATGGACCAGCTTCAATCTTATTTAGCGATGGAGATATCATGGGGGCTATCTTAGATAGAAATGGTTTAAGACCATCACGCTATTATATTACTAAAGATCATTATCTTGTCTTATCTTCAGAAGTAGGTTCATTAGATATTCCCGCAAGTGATATCGTCTTAAAAGAAAGATTAAGACCAGGAAAAATGTTACTTGTCGATACAGTCAAAGGCGAACTTATTGAAGATGATGTTTTAAAAGAAACATATGCTATAAAACAACCTTATGGAGAATGGTTAGAAAGCAATTTAATTAATTTAAAAGATATGCGTATTCCTAGTGTGCGTGTAGAAAGATATGAAGGGGAAGAACTTACAAAACTTCAAAAAATTCATGGCTATAGTTATGAAGATACAAACTATATTAAAAACTTAGCACTTACAGGAAATGAAAATATTGTCGCAATGGGAAATGATACACCAATTGCTGCTTTATCAACAAAACATCCACCATTATTCAATTACTTTAAACAATTATTTGCCCAAGTAACCAATCCACCAATCGATGCGATTCGTGAAGAAATCATTACTTCTACAAGTATTTGTATTGGTCGTGATGGAAATATGTTGGAAGATAAACCAGAAAACTGTCACTTATTAAAAATCAATCATCCTATTTTAAGTAATACCGATATTTTAAAAATCAAAAACTTGAAAAAAGAAGGATTTAAAGTTGGTGAAGTGAATATTACTTATATCAAAAACACATCTTTAGAAAAAGCTATTGATCGTGTCTTTGTAGAAGTAGATAAACGTTATCATGAAGGATGTAATATTGTTATCTTATCTGATAGAACAGTCGATGATAACCACTTACCAATTCCATCATTACTTGCTGTTGGAGCTGTTAACTCATATTTAGTAAGAACAAAAAAACGTAATAGTTTAGCTTTAATTCTTGAATCTGCTGAACCAAGAGAAGTCCATCATTATGCAACTTTACTTGGTTATGGAGTTTCTGCTATCAATGGTTATTTAGCTCAAGATACAATCTTTGATTTAATCAATCAAGGTTTATTAAATAAAGATTACTATGCAGCTGTTGATGATTATAATAGTGGTATTTTACATGGTATTGTTAAAATTGCTTCTAAAATGGGTATTAGTACAATTCAATCTTATCGAGGATCTCAAAACTTTGAAGCAATTGGATTATCAAGTGATTTAGTCAATAAATACTTCCCCAAAACAGTAAGTCGTATTGAAGGAAAAACAATTAAAGATATTGAAGCCGATGTAGAATATCGACATAATCAAGTTTATGATCCATTAGGATTAGATGTTGATGTTACTCTAGATAGTGCTGGAGATCATAAAGAAAGATCAGGAAAAGAAGAACATCTTTATAATCCAGCAACAATTCATAAATTACAACAAGCTACACGTTTAGGTGATTATCAATTATTTAAAGAATATTCAAAAATGATTGATGAAGAAGGATCTCATTTAAATTTAAGAGGTCTTATGAAATTTAAAAAGACAAAATCTATTCCAATTGATGAAGTAGAACCTGTTGAATCAATTGTTAAAAGATTTAAAACAGGAGCAATGTCTTATGGATCAATTTCAAAAGAGGCTCATGAAACAATGGCTATTGCGATGAATCGACTCCATGGTAAATCAAACAGTGGAGAAGGTGGAGAAGATCCAGAAAGATTTGAAACACTTTCTAATGGTGATAGTAAATGTTCTGCCATTAAACAAGTGGCTTCAGGACGTTTTGGTGTTACGAGTGAATACTTATGTAGTGCTAATGAAATTCAAATCAAAATGGCACAAGGGGCAAAACCAGGAGAAGGTGGACACTTACCAGGTGGTAAAGTTTATCCATGGGTTGCTAAAACAAGACACTCTACACCAGGGGTTAGCTTAATTTCACCACCACCACATCATGATATTTATTCAATTGAAGATTTAGCGCAATTAATTTATGACTTAAAAAATGCGAATAAAGATGCACGTATTTCAGTCAAACTTGTATCTGAAGCAGGAGTTGGTACTGTTGCAGCTGGTGTTGCTAAAGCCGGTGCGGGTGTTATCCTTATTTCAGGATATGATGGAGGAACCGGAGCTGCTCCTAAAAACTCTGTTTACAATGCTGGACTTCCTTGGGAACTTGGTTTAGCTGAAGCTCATCAAACCTTGATTATGAATGATTTAAGAAGTCGTGTTGTTATTGAAACTGATGGTAAATTAATGACAGGTAGAGATCTTGCAATTGCGACATTACTTGGGGCAGAAGAATTTGGTTTTGCGACAGCACCGCTTGTTACGATGGGATGTGTTATGATGAGAGTTTGTAACTTAGATACATGTCCAGTTGGAGTTGCTACACAAAATCCAATTTTAAGAAAACGTTTTAAAGGTAAACCTGAATATGTGGAAAACTTTATGCGTTTTGTTGCTCAAGAATTAAGAGAATACATGGCTCAACTTGGTTTTAAAACAGTTGATGAAATGGTTGGTCGTAGTGATTTATTAGAAGCAAGAGATGATATTGAAAATATTGATTTATCAAGAATCTTAAATAATCCATATACTTCTAGTAAACATAGTCATCATGAAAAAAATAATGAATATGATTTCAAACTTAATGAAGTAAAAGATACAACAGTACTTTATAAACAATTAAAAGATGCATTAGATAAACATCAAAATAAAGAAATTGATGTCCGTGTGACAAATATTGATCGTTCATTTGGTACACTCTTTGGATCTGAAATCACAAAGAAATATGGAACTTCTTTAGAAGAAGATACTTTTAAAGTTAATTGTTATGGAGCTGGAGGTCAATCATTTGGTGCCTTCATTCCTCAAGGTTTAACATTACATCTTTATGGAGATAGTAATGATTACTTTGGAAAAGGATTATCAGGTGGTAAATTGATTGTTGTTCCACCAAAAGATTCTACAATTACACCAGAAGATAATATTATCATTGGTAACGTTGCTTTATACGGAGCAACTTCGGGTGAAGTTTATATTAATGGGGTTGCAGGTGAAAGATTTGCTGTACGTAACTCAGGAGCTCATGCCGTTGTTGAAGGTATTGGAGATCACGGTCTTGAATATATGACAGGTGGTATGGTTGTTGTTCTAGGAAAAACAGGACGTAACTTTGCAGCTGGTATGTCTGGAGGTATTGCCTATGTTTATGATCCAGATAATACATTCTATGAACATGTTAATAAAGAACTTGTAGAATATAAAAATGTGAAGTCACGTTATGATGAAGATCAATTAAGAGAAATGATTCAAAAGCATTACAAATACACAAATTCAAATGTAGCAAAGAAAATCTTAGATGATTTTGGTAATGAGGTTGCTCACTTTAAAAAAGTTGTTCCTCATGATTATAAGCGTATGATGTCACTTATTAGTTCATTTGAACAACAGGGACTTACAAACGAACAAGCAAAAGTAGAAGCATTTAATGCTTTTAAGAAAGGAATGTAGATTATGGGAAAGCCAACAGGATTTTTAGAAATAGAAAGACAAGTATCAACAGAAGTTGAACCATTAAAACGTATTAAGAACTTTAATGAATTTCATAAACCATTATCTCGTGATGAACAATCATGCCAAGGGGCTCGATGCATGGATTGTGGAGTTCCTTTCTGTCAAAATGGAAAAGTCATTCAAGGAATGGTATCAGGTTGTCCACTTAACAACTTGATTCCTGAATGGAATGACTTGATCTTCCATAAAAATTATAAAGCAGCCCTTAAAAGACTTCTAAAAACAAATAATTTTCCAGAATTTACCTCACGTGTTTGTCCTGCTTTATGTGAAGCAGCCTGTACATGTGGTTTAAATGGAAACTCTGTTACTGTAAGAGAAAATGAAAATGCCATCATTGAAACAGCCTATGCTTCTAATTGGATGCAACCACAACCACCAAAACATCGTATTGATAAAAAGATTGCGGTTATTGGCTCAGGGCCTTCAGGACTTGCAGCAGCGGATCAATTAAATAAAAGAGGTTACCAAGTAACTGTTTTTGAAAGAGAAGATCGTATTGGTGGATTATTAATGTATGGTATTCCAAATATGAAACTTGAAAAACATATCATTGATCGCCGTGTGCATTTAATGGAAGAAGAAGGTGTTGTTTTCAAAACAAAAGCAGGTATTGAAACAAAAAAACAAGTTCAAGAACTTTACAAAGAATTTGATCGTGTTGTTTTAGCTTGTGGAAGTAAAAAAGCAAGAGATATACAAGTACCTGGTAGAGATGCTAAAGGAATTTACTTTGCTGTAGATTATCTTACAAGAATTACAAAATCATTACTTAATAGCCAATTAGAAGATAAGGATTTTGTTGAAACAAAAGATAAAAATGTTCTTGTTATTGGTGGTGGAGATACAGGAAATGACTGTGTTGGTTCAGCCATCCGTTTAGGATGTAAATCAGTTATTCAATTAGAAATGATGCCAGAACCACCCCATGAACGTTTAGATTCAAATCCATGGCCAGAATGGCCTCGTGTTAAAAAGACAGATTATGGACAAAATGAGGCCATTGCTGTTTTTGGAAATGATCCACGTCTTTATCAAACAACAGTTAAAGAATTTATCAAAGATGATAAAGGAAATATCAAACAAGCTATTATTGTTTCACTTGAATCAAAACAAGTGGAAGGTCGTAGACAAATGGTACCTGTTAAAGGAAGTGAAAAAACACTTGATGTTGATGTTGTTTTAATCGCAGCAGGTTTCATTGGGTGCGAAGACCATGTTGCTAAAGCATTTGATGTAAAACTTACACCACGAGGAAATGTGGCTGATGAAAATTACCAAACAAATCAAAATCAACTTTATGTTGCTGGTGATATGCGTCGAGGACAATCTCTTGTTGTTTGGGCAATAAGAGAAGGACGTGAAGTTGCACGTGCTGTTGATGAAGATTTAATGGGATATTCTAATTTATAGAATATCAAAATAGACTCACAATCATTTTTAGAAAGCCTTGAGGAAACTCAAGGTTTTCTTTTGTAAATAGAATTTACAAAGCATTCATTTTATAAGGATAATTTTGTGAATATTCTTTTAAATGAAATGAGGAAGTTTCTCGCTTAGAATTCTTATGATATAATGTTAAAAAAGAAGACGGAGGTAATATATGGCTTTACAAAAAGACTTTTTATGGGGTGGAGCGTTAGCTGCTCACCAATTTGAAGGAGGAGTATTAAATACTTCTAAAGGATATTCTGTAGCGGATGTTATGACAGCAGGAGCACATGGAGTACCTAGAGAAATCACAGATGGTGTAGTAGAAGGTAAATATTATCCAAATCATGTAGGAATTGATTTCTATGGACACTATAAAGAAGATATCGCTATGTTTGCGGATATGGGATTTAAATGTTTTAGAACTTCTATTGCTTGGACAAGAATTTTCCCATTAGGGGATGAAAAAGAACCTAACGAAGAAGGATTACAATTCTATGATGATGTTTTTGATGAATTATTAAAATATGGTATAGAACCTGTTATTACATTATCACATTTTGAAATGCCTTATTATTTAGCTAAAGAATACGGTGGATTTATGAACCGTAAAACAATTGATTTCTTTATTAAATTTGCAGAAGTATGTTTCAAAAGATATAAAAACAAAGTTAAATATTGGATGACTTTCAATGAAATCAATAACCAAATGAACTTTAAAAATGATATCTTTGGTTGGACAAACAGTGGCGCTCATTTTGGAAACTATGATAATCCAGAAGAAGCAATGTATATCTGTGGACATCATACATTAGTAGCATCTGCTAAAGCAGTAAAAATTGGTAAAGAAATCAATCCTGATTTCAAAATTGGAAATATGATTGCAATGGTTCCAATTTATCCATTTAGCTGTCGTCCAGCAGATCAAGTATTAGCACAACAACAAATGCATGATCGTTTCTTCTTCTGTGATGTACAATGCCGTGGACATTATCCTGCTTATGCTTTAAAAATGTTTGAAAGAAAAGGATTCAATATTGATATTACAGAAGAAGATAAAAAAGCATTAGCGGAAGGTACTGTTGATTATATTGGATTTAGTTATTATATGACAAATGTTGTAGATTCAACAGTCACAAAAGATGTTTCAAAATCAACAGATGGTTCAAGTGAACATTCAGTTAAAAACCCATATATTAAAGAATCAGATTGGGGATGGGCTATTGATCCAGAAGGATTAAGATATGCATTAAATATGTTCTATGAAAGATATGAAAAACCATTATTTATTGTAGAAAATGGTTTTGGTGCTATTGATGTTAAAGAAGAAGATGGTTCTTGCCATGATCCATATCGTATTGATTATTTAAGAGCACATATCGAAGAAATGAAAAAAGCTGTTGAAGAAGATGGTGTTGATTTAATGGGATACACTCCTTGGGGATGTATTGACTGTGTTTCATTTACAACAGGTGAAATGAAAAAACGTTACGGATTTATCTATGTAGATAGAGATAATGAAGGTAATGGTACACTTGAAAGAAGCAAAAAAGATTCTTATGATTGGTATAAGAAAGTTATAGCTTCTAACGGTGAAGAACTTTAAAAGAAAAACTTCCTAATTAAGTTTAGGAAGTTTTTTATTTATTGACAAATATTTACTAAATAACATATTTAATTTAGTAAATAAAAATAAAATTAACACTATACAATAATTGTAAATATACTTATAATAGCTAAATTTAGTGAAAATATACGTATAAATAAGTAATGTATGTATTGACATTTACTAAAAATATGTAATAATACTTATTTGTAAGCGGTAACAATTAAAAAGGAAAGGGAAAATGTATGAAAAATAAAAAAGTTACAAAAGTTGTTTTATCCGTATTGACATCAATGTCAATGCTTAGCTCTTATTCAGCAATGGTATTTGCTGGGAATACAAATCAAGGTACAACGTCACAAGTGACTCATGAACATGATTTGGTAAAATTAAATCGTAATAATGATTTAATTATTAATGGTGGCTTTGACAATAATGGATCCTCATGGAGAAAATCGGGTACAGGAACATTTGAAAATGATAATGGTAATTATTATGGAAAATTGCCATCAAATTCTAATAATGCAGCAGTTTTTCAAAATGTGAGTTTTAAGAAAAATACAGATTATGTCGTTAGAGCAAAAGTAAAGATTTCAAATGGTAAAGGACAAGTATTTTTAGCAGTAAAAGATAATGATTTAAGTGCAGGATTAAAAGATATTAATGGAAATGCTATTGAGACAACAATTTCTTCATCAGAAGATAAAGCTGGTCAATATCAAGATGTAGAATTTACTTTTAATTCTGGAGATAACACATCTGGATCTATTGCATTTATTAAATGGACAGAAACAAATGGAAATCAAGATATTATTAATGAAGAAGTATGGGTTGATGATGTATCTGTTAAAGCGAAAAATGAAGCTACAGAAGATGATAACTATGAAATGGTTTGGGCAGATGATTTTAATAAAACAGAATTAGATACATCAAAATGGGATTATGAATTAGGATCTATTAGAGGAGTTGAACAAGAACATTATGTTAATGATCCTGAAAATGTCTATGTTAAAGATGGGCAATTAGTATTACAAGTTACTAATCGCGATAAAGAAGACCAATATAAAAATCCTAGAGGAAATAGACAAGTTATTTATAATTCAGGAAGTATTAGAACTCATGGTAAACAAGAATTCTTATATGGAAGAATTGAAATGAAAGCGAAGCTTCCTAAAGGAAAAGGTGCTTTCCCAGCATTTTGGACATTAGGTTCTGATTTTACATTAGATGGAAGAATTAGTAGTGAACAAGGTGCTCCTTGGCCTGTTTGTGGTGAAATTGATATTATGGAAATGATAGGTGCTGCAGATGGTGACGCAGGTGGAAATAGTAATCGTAAAGTTTACCAAACTTTACATGCAGGATCGGTTGCTGATGTAGATCATTCAAAATCGGTATCTACTTATACCTTGCCAGAAGGAATCTTCAATGATGATTATCATATTTTTGGTGTTGACTGGTCAAAAAATAAATTAGAATTTTATGTGGATGATAAAATCGTAGGTTCTTTCGATTACGGTGACAATGAAGAATATAAAAGATGTTTTAACCGCCCACAATATATTCAATTAAATTTAGCTACTGGTGGAAACTGGGCTGGAGATGCTGGAAATGATCTTGCAGGTCAAAAATATGAAGTTGATTATGTTTATTATGGACAAAATGCTCAACAAAAAGCAGATTCAGAAGAATATTATAAAAATGCGATAAAAATTAGTGGAGAACATGATGTGACAATGACAGAAGGAGAAATGCCTAATTTATTAGAAGGTGTGACTTCTGATCAAGATAGTATTT
>UMII01060880.1_pt1 | contig 9672 bp, 6 predicted proteins | sample 1965731 | NCBI WGS metagenome assembly UMII01 (sample SAMEA4836118, study PRJEB28245) | human gut metagenome | biome: gut microbiome; material: fecal sample | place: Denmark | collected 2008
CGCCTAAAATTGTGATATATTTGTACATGTAGACCTCCTGTGTCCGAGCGTAATTAATATATTGCATTATATCACAACTATGTGACGAGAAAGTGAGAATGGTATGTATAGAAAGATTTTGAATATAAAACCTATTTCAGATTTACGTAATTATTCTGAGGTATTGCGTGATGTTGCTATAGATATTCCAGTATTCTTAACTAAAAATGGTAAAGGTCGATATGCAATTATGGATATGCAAGACTATGAACGTGTAATGGCTACGATAAAACTTATGGACGCTTTAGAGACCGGTCGCAAATCTGGTGAAGAACAAGGGTGGATTTCATCAGAGCAACTAAAGAGTGAATTGGGAATTTAACGATGGATAATCAAATTAGCTATGCATATGCACATAAAGCACTATCGTTAATAGATGGTGCTTTAAAATGATTTTAATAGTAACATGAAGATGCGTGAACACTCTTTATAATTTGAATGCATTGTGATTTAATGATATAAAAGTAAGATTTTATTTAATTTTAATCTGTAATTGAAAGAGAGAAGGCATTCATTACAAAATTATTTGGAGGGAACTAACATGAAGTTTTTAGATCAATTAGGAGATGCTGTAAAGGATGTAAAAGAATTAGCTAAGTCTAAAGCTAGTGTTGTAAAAGATTTAACTGCTGATGCTGCACAAGAAGTAAAGATATTGGCTAAAGAAAAAGCAAAAGATGTGAAGGCTAAATCTGTTGATGCAGCGCAAGAAGTAAAGGTATTAGTTAAAGAAAAGACGGCAGATGTTAAAGCTAAATCTGCTGATGCAGCACATGATGTAAATGAATTGGTAAAGGCTAAGTCTGCTGTTGTAGCAAAAGATCTTGAAGTTACCCTCAAGGAGAAGGCAGAAGAGTTAAAGCAAAAAGCTAGAGAAGTAAAAGATATAACGGCGGATGCGGCAAAAGATATTACTGAAACCGTTAAAGAAAAATCTGCAGGGGCGGCAAAAGATATTAGAGCGAAAGTTGCTGAAAAAACTGAAGCTAAAGAAAAGGCTGAAGAGCCAAATGAAGAATCTGTAACAGAGAGTGAAAAGAAGGCTGAATAATTTTTTATGTTATGGGTTGTAGGAAATTAAATATATCTATAATGCTATTGCTTAAAGAAGAACTTAGTTTTGGTAGATAAGGTGTAATATGGTCCTATGTCTTTATGAGATGTTGGACCATTTATTTTAATTGAATAAAAATGGTTTTTAAAAACCTCTTGACAGATAATTTTTGAAATGGTATTATTAAACCAAGATAAGACTCCTGGATTCCAGGAGTTAAAAAATAATGTTTGTTAGATTGGTATAATTAAACCAAATTAAGGGCTCCTAGAGAAATGGAGCAAAATTTTTTACAGTAATTTATAACGGTTTATAAAAACCAGAACGGAGGTTCTCTTGGAACACACAATTATGAATTTGAAAAAAATGTATCTTGATGCTCAAGATAAGGTGCAAGAATTTAAACGTGCTTGGAATGATGTTCACTTCACAAACAGTCGTGAAAGACATGATATTAATGTTATGGCAGCATTAATTTATTTCTATAAACAAAACAAAAGCGATTTTAATTTGTTAGATGCGTATTTCAGTTCAAATAAAATTAAGAACTGGGGCTTTCAAAATATGGTGAAAGCTTATATTGGAGAGATATATGTTCAAAAGTTTATTGCTGATAATGCGTATTTAGATGATACTTTTCTGTTAGGTGTTGCATTATTTTATGATACACATAACTTAATTCGAGATGATGGAGTTAGAGAAGATAATGAATCTCTCAATACTCTATTAGAAGAATTATTAGATTGTAGTAGTCTTGAAGAATTTTCTCTTTTACAAGGTAATGCAAACCCAGGTCGTATTTTAATAGATATGGTAAGTAAACCACATTTATTAAACTATATGGCATATGCCGTACAGCCTGATTTAATGGTCATTTTACAATTACGAGCTTTATTACTTGAAAATATTCAACAAAACGTAAAGTTAAAAGGTATTGTTACCCCAAGAGAAATCGCCGAAGAAGAATTATTTGATCGGATTTTAACAATCCCTATTTGGAAGCCTTCTCCTAGAGTTATGGAAAGATTTCCAGACAGATTATTCTTGACTAAATTGGGATTATCAGAACCTAAATTTACTGATGGTGAATGGCATGAAATTCTATTTGCTTTCAGCAAATTAAAGCAAACAGGTAAAATGGTTGTCTTAGTCACTAATTCGGCATTGGCGAATAATCCTACTGTAAAAATAAGACAATTTCTAGTTGAAAATGGTAATATCGAATCCATTATTGAATTGCCTGATCGCTTACTAGAGAATGTAGGTATTGAACTTTATGCAGTCGTACTATCACACGACAACAAAGGCGTTAAGTTCTTAGATGCTAGCCAAGCCTATACAGAACAGCGTCGTAAAAAAGATATAGATGTAACTACAGTACTAGAGAATTTGGATAATCCTGAAGTTTGCAGATTTGAAAGTATCGAATCTATTGCAAGAGAAGGTTACAATTTATTACCTAAACGATATACTCTAAAAACTAATATTATTGATGGGGTACCTTTAGGCGAAATCTGTAATATTAGTCGAGGGTTAGTCATTTCATCTAAAGAACTAGATGATTTTGTTACAGATATAGATACAGGTGTTCGGTATTTGTACACAAAAGATGCTGATGGTGATGCTGTAGATTATTCACAAAGCCCATTCATTGATGTGGAAAAACTTAAAAGAAAGTTTACACTTTTAGATAATGATACTTGGCTATTGGGTAGAACATCACCATTTAGATCTAACATGCTTTATGTAGAGGGTAATGATAAATTGATTGCAAATGGTAATCAATTCTCTATTACCATCTTACCTAAATATAAAAATCAATATTTGTTACCATACCTAGCACTTTACTTTAACAGTAAAGCTGGTCGTGAACAAATAGAACGTTTTGCAGTAGGTCAATTAATCAAGTCTTTGGCTATTAAAGATTTGAAGTCACTACAAATACCTAAAGTTTCTATTGAACGTCAACGAGAAGTTGTTGAACATATACGAACTATAGAAGATGATATTAAAACTACAAAAGAAAAGCTAGAATCACTAAAACGTGAAAAAGAATTAATTGTAGAGGAGGAATTCAATTGGTAACGCAAGTAAATATGATGAACGATGCATCCTTATTGGGTGATGCGATTAAATACATTACAGAAGAACTTACACAGGCTTTTAAAAACAATAACTTAAAAACTGTTTTAACAAAATATCACTATCCAGATTTAGCACCAACTATAGTTGATAATTCGATTGGCGCCCCTGATGGAAAAATTCTTATCATCGGTGAAACGAATTGTAAGGTGAAGGATCTTCAAGGTATCTTTAATGCAATGGGATTAAGAGGCCGAGCAGAATGTCATACTGATTACGAAGATATCCAACGTTATCAGTTTAATAACCTTATGTATAACAATAAATATAGATTAATTATAGTTGGACCTATGCCACATTCTACCTATGGCAAGGACGAATTCAGTAGTGTTATTAATCGAATGGAAAATACAGAGGGATTCCCTTGTGTAAGACGCGCTACTGCTAATGGTAGTTTGAAGATTACAAAAACCAACATTAAACAAATTCTTCGAGAAGAATTGGAATCTGGATTTTTGGCTGCATAGCATAGTCTTTAGAGTCCGTAACTAGTAACTATCTTTATAATGGTATAATATTGATATAAAATACGTAAAAATACATGTCTAAAAGCCATATACTGATATTAAAACACTATATGGCTTTTGCAGTACTGTGAATAGTGTAAGGGTTGGAAGCAATGATTAACATACGAAAACTAGAAAACGAATTATGGGAAGCTGCAGATGCGCTACGTGCAGGATCCAAACTGACGTCAAATCAATATTGTATGCCTGTATTGGGACTTATCTTTTTACGGTACGCGTATAGTCGTTTTAAACTTGTTGAGGCTGAAATTTTAAAAGATAGACCTATGCGTAATGGCCGTGTTATGCCTGTAGAAGCTAGTGATTTTAAGGCTAAAAGTGCTCTTTATTTACCAGTAGAAGCACAATATGACTATCTTCTTAATTTGCCAGAGGATATCAAAGGTGCAGCTTTAACTAGTAAAGATGGTCAAGTTATGACTAGCCTTGGTGAAGTAGTCAATAATGCCATGGCTTTAATCGAAGATCAAAGTGCACAACTCACAGGGATATTGCCCAAGAATTATACAGACTTTTCAGATGAGCTATTAGCAGAAATCCTTCGTATCTTTAATAACTCTGCCCTTGATGAAGTAGGTGGAGATATTATTGGGCGAATCTATGAGTATTTCTTAAACAAATTTGCTAAGAACATTGCTTCCGATGATGGTGTATTCTTTACGCCTAAATCTCTAGTTAAGATGATTGTTAATGTTCTTGAGCCAACTCATGGTACCCTATTTGATCCTGCCTGCGGATCTGGTGGTATGTTTATTCAATCTGGTGACTTTGTTAATTCTCATGGCATGAATGTAAATAGTGCGATGACATTTTATGGTCAAGAAAAGGTTGAGTATAACGCTCAACTTTGCTTAATGAATATGGCCGTTCATGGTTTAACTGGTGTTATTAAATCAGGTGATGAAGGCAATAGCTTTTACAATGATGCTCATCAATTAGATGGTCGTTGTAACTATATTATGGCTAATCCTCCATTTAATGTAGATAAGGTTAAATCTGAATCTACACAGGCTGCGGGACGTTTGCCATTTGGCATGCCTAGTATTAATAAAAATAAGGAAATTGGTAATGCCAATTATCTTTGGATTTCTTATTTTTATAGCTATCTAAATGATACAGGCCGTGCTGGTTTCGTTATGGCATCCTCAGCTACGGATAGTCAAGGTAAGGATAAAGATATTCGTGAAAGCCTTATAAAAACAGGTGCTGTCGATGTAATGATGAGCGTTGGTAATAACTTCTTCTATACAAAATCCTTGCCATGTTCCTTATGGTTTTTTGATAAAGCAAAACCAGAGACTATTAAAGATAAGGTACTATTCATTGATGCTCGTAATTACTATACAGTTGTTGATCGTACATTAAACGAATGGACTGAGTGGCAATTAAAAAACCTAAATTCTATCGTTTGGCTCTATCGTGGAGAAGTTGACCAATATACAGAACTGCTTAATGAATATCGCCAGACATTAGGTGAAGATAAAACTTTTGCTGAACATATAGAGGCTCTTTCTGAACAAGTGAAAGCTATTGAGTCTGAAGGTAAAGAAGCTGTTGCTGATGCGGGGCGAGGTAAAGGCAAAAAAGTTCAGCAAGAATATGATGAAAAGGTAGAAGCTGTTAAAGAGACATTAATTATTGCCCAAGAAGCACAATGGTTATATGAAAAATTTGGTGATGGCGAATATGTAGATGTACCAGGTCTATGTAAGATTGCATATATCACAAATGATGCCAAAGGTGACAATGAGGGCGTAAGTATTGAAGATAAAGGCTGGTCCCTCACACCAGGTGCTTATGTTGGTGTAGCTCCCGTAGAAGACGATGGGATTAACTTTGAAGAGCGCATGGCTGAAATACATGAAGAACTCTTAGCATTACAACAAGAATCTAATGTACTCATGGAAACTATCTCTAAAAATATGAAGGAGATGGGGTTATGAGTTATCAGATTGAAAAGCTAAAGAATATTGCATTAATAAAAACAGGTAAATTAGACTCTAATGCTGCAGTTACTAACGGTGTCTATCCATTTTTTACTTGTGATCCAATTACTCTGAAAATTGATGAGTGGGCATATGATACTGAAGCCGTTTTATTGGCAGGGAATAATGCTAGTGGAAATTATACAGCAAAATACTATAAAGGAAAATTTAATGCATATCAACGAACCTATATCATTGAGAGTGCAAATACTAGTCTATTGTCAGTTAGATTTTTAGCTTTTGCTATTACACAGCAGCTTCGTTTATTAAAGGCAATGTCTACTGGATCTACAACAAAGTTTTTAACAATTAAGATGTTAAATGATTTGGAAATTCCTTGCCCTGAGATAAGTGTTCAGCAAAAAATTGCTTCTATAATTGGTAGCTATGATAACCTCATTGAAAATAACCAAAAGCAAATTAAACTCCTTGAAGAGGCAGCGCAGCGTTTATATAAAGAATGGTTTATAGATTTACGATTTCCTGGGCATGAAAATGTAGAAATTGTAGATGGTGTTCCTGAGGGATGGTACATAGATCGTGCAGATCATTATTTTAAGATTACTATCGGGAAGACCCCATCTCGGGCTGAAAAACAATGGTTCACCAATTCTGGAGAAGGAACTCCGTGGATATCTATATCTGACATGGGAGAATCAGGAGCTTTTACTTTTTATAGTAAAGAAGATTTAACAGCTGACGCCATTATTCGGCATAATATGAAAGTAGTACCGAAAGGGACTATTTTGGTGAGTTTTAAGCTGACTGTTGGACGAGTGGCTATTACTAGTATCGATATGTGTACTAATGAGGCAATTGCACATTTTCATATTGATAATGATTTAGATAGAGCTTACACATATTGTTACCTTAAAAATTTCGAATATGATTCTCTTGGAAATACATCATCGATATCAAAAGCAATTAATTCTAAAATCATTAAGAGTATGCCCTTTATAATGCCTACAAAAGATATATTGAGACAATTTTTTATGATTGTACAACCTATTCTTAATCAGATAGAACTTAAACAAAAAATGATTTTTAGATTAACGGAAGCCCGCGATCGTTTACTCCCTAAGCTGATGAGTGGGGAAATAGAGGTGTAAAGGAGGTGTTACTATGAGCCATGATTATTCTGAAAAGAAACTAGTTCAGGATAGTGCCTGTGATGTACTACAGAATAAATTGGGGTGGAAGGTTGTATATGCATATAAATCCGAGAAACTCGGAGTTGATGGCACATTTGGTAGAACTAGTTATAAAGAAGTTTTGTTGACTAGATACATACATGAGGCTCTTAAACGACTAAATCCTTGGATTAATGAACAACAAATCGTAGAGGCAATTAGTAAATTAACTCGTAGAATATCAACAGCATCTTTACTACAAATCAACGAGGAGAAATACAATTATCTTCGTGATGGCATTCCTGTAACGGTTAAGCGTCTTGATGGGAGAACGGAGATTAAAAAGGCTGTTATTATAGATTTCAATAATGCACATAATAATAAATTCTTAGCAGTGAAGGAACTCATTGTTCATGGTGATTTGCATAATCGGCGAGCTGATATTGTTGGCTTTGTAAATGGTATGCCTTTACTGTTTATGGAATTAAAACGGCCGGATATCGATGTACGAAATGCGTATGAGGATAATTACAAAGATTATCAAGACACCATTCCACAATTGTTTTATTATAATGCCTTTGTGATGCTTTCTAATGGCTTAGAGGCGAAGGTTGGTACTGTTGGTAGTAAATACGAATTCTTTCATGAATGGAAGCGTCTAGATGAGGATGAAAAAGGGAGTGTAGCCCTTGAAACTATGCTTCTTGGGATTTGTAATAAGGAAAATTTCCTTGATTTACTAGAGAATTTTATCCTTTATGATCATTCTGATGGTCGTACTGCTAAAATATTAGCTCGGAATCACCAATACTTAGGTGTAAATAAGGCGGTAGAGGCGTATGTTGATAGAGAATTAAAAGATGGTAAACTTGGTGTCTTTTGGCATACACAAGGTTCTGGCAAAAGCTATTCTATGGCTTTTTTCGCACAGAAGATACGTCGTAAGATGGCAGGCTCACCAACCTTTGTAGTGCTTACAGATCGAGAAGAGCTGAATACACAAATTAGTGATACCTTTGAGAATTGTGGAATTTTAGGTAAGGATAGTAAGGCAAAACAATGTATTGCTACTAGTGGAGAGGATTTAATTGCTAAATTAAAAGGAAACCCTAGCTTTATCTTTACTTTGATTCATAAGTTCAATAAATCTGATGTGGAGCCGATTTATCCTGATCATGACATCATTATTATGTCTGATGAGGCTCATCGTAGTCAGTATGGGCTATATGCAGATAATATGATGAAGCTATTGCCAACAGCAGCTCGTATTGGATTTACTGGTACACCATTACTTTCATATGATAATATTACAGAACGTACCTTTGGTGGCTATATATCGGTCTATGATTTTAAACGAGCTGTTGAGGATGGTGCTACAGTGCCACTATATTATGAAAATCGTGGTGCTAAATTAGATGATTTACAAAATCCAGAGATAACTGATGAGATTCTTGATGCTATCGAAGCAGCAGATTTAGATAGTGCACAACAAAAGAAGTTAGAGAAGGAATTTGAAAAATCAATTTACATTCTTACTGCTGAGCCAAGATTACGCTCTATTGCCAAGGACTTTGTGCGACATTATTCCGATGTATGGACTAGTGGTAAAGCCATGTTTGTGGGCTTAAATAAAGTTACCTGTGTTCGTATGTACAATTATGTACAGGAATATTGGAAAGAAGAAATTAAGCATCTAAAAAAAGAAATTAAAGCAGCGACACAACAGGAAGCACAAGAACTAGAACGCAAACTAAAATGGATGGAAGAAACGGATATGGCTGTTGTTATTAGCCAAGAACAAAATGAAATCCAAACATTTAAGGCCTGGGGATTAGATATTGAAACGCATCGGCGGAAAATGGTCAAACGCGAGCTTGATAAAGAATTTAAAGATGCTACCAATTCTTTACGTATTGTGTTTGTTTGTGCTATGTGGCTTACAGGATTTGATGTTAAGTGCTTATCCTGTCTATATCTCGATAAACCGTTAAAAGCACATACTTTAATGCAAACGATTGCGCGTGCGAATCGTGTTAATGAAGGTAAGAGTAATGGTTTAATTATCGATTACATCGGTATCGTAAAAGCTCTTAGAAAGGCGTTAGCTGAATATACTGCAAATGTTGGTAATAATGATGGTGTAGACCCAACAATTGATAAAGAGCAGCTCATTGCTCGTATATTAGAACTAATTGGTACGGTAACCGCCTTTTTTAAAGAAAAGGACATATATTTATCAGATTTTATGGTCGCTGAGGGCTTTGATAGATTGGCGAAGCTACATGAAGCTGCTAATGCTGTTTGTGAAAGTATTGAATTAAAGCAAACTTTCACGGCTTATGCATCAGAATTACATAAGTTGATGAAATATATCGACCGTGATGATATTTCATTGGATACACGAAATATCTATGAAACAATTGCAGCTATACATCGAGAGATTAATAAAAAGAGACGTGATGTAGATAACACTGATTTGATGGTGACTATTAATTCTATTATTAGTGAACACATAGAAGTACAAGATTCACTACAAACTGTAGGAGAAAGTTGTCGATTTGATATTAGTGCTATTAACTTTGATAGGCTACGTGTAGAATTTGCCAGAGTTAGAAATAAGAATTTGTTATTCAATGATTTAGACGATTTTATTGAGCAGCGTTTGAATAAAATGTTAGCAGCTAATCCTAATCGTAGAGATTACTATGAGCGGTATAAAGAAATTATTGAAGAATATAATTCTGAAAAAGATCGTACTAATATAGAAAAAACATTTGAAGCATTAATGCAATTAG